>Ga0247810_10000693_pt1 | contig 29971 bp, 36 predicted proteins | sample UWRJL119311C1_FD_179918 | JGI IMG/M metagenome (GOLD analysis project Ga0247810, IMG submission 179918) | Plant litter microbial communities from Arlington Agricultural Research Station in Wisconsin, United States - UWRJ-L119-311C-1 | ecosystem: Environmental > Terrestrial > Plant litter >... | reverse complement strand
TTTGAGGCTCAAGTCTTGGACGCCAAATCTTCAAAGACAACCGAGAGCGGACAAAGGCAGCCGTGGCAGCCTCGCTTACGTAGTCAACAACATTACGGACATAGAGCAGGATGACATGATATTCACAAGATCAATCTTTACCACATCTTTATTAGAATACGAAATGATAGCCTCTAACTCTCACGAGATGATAGATGGACCTGTCTCATGTGAATTTGCAATGCTTCGATCAATTACTCAAGTTGTCTCGCTAGAAATCGTGCCGGCTACAAATTCAAGAAATAACTACTATGAATTTGTACACAATGAAATTCATTGTACTTAGGAATCACTGGGAAGCGAACTAGCAACTAGAATGATTGATAAGAATGAATTGTCTGTACATTGTCATACTCAAGTTTCTGATCCTATCAAGGATTTCTTTTGGTAAGGCATACAATACTTTGGTTTGGGCGACTCTAGACGCTGAGTTCGTCAATAACAGCTTGGTTGGCGTCAGTAAAGCATCTATACTTAGATCGATTCTTCGGGTAGTGTTATTTCTAGTATGGCAACATCTCTTGCTTAAACATCCGATTTTGATGTTGCAAATATTCTTTTGCTATCTCATTAGGAGTACTTGCGATGAGTAGAGACAGGATAAGGTCGTCGCGATATATCCCTCTATGCTACAAAATGCATTGGTACATACTGTTGATCTGTATTGAGACGAAACGCTGCGTTTTTATGCTACCCTTTTGTTCGGAGGCAAAAGTGAAATTACCCAGCGATGTATTGCTACCCCATAGGGTTTAGGTCCATAATAGGTATATCTTCATTCTTCACGAAGCTACACCGTTTCTGTACAAGGAAAACCGGATATTTCAGCTGACTCACTGGATTCCAATATCACTCTTAATTCACTTTAACACTCAACACTTTAAATCGATGTTCCTGTACATCCTTTATCGGGACTCGCGAGTACCTTGAGTGTTGAGAAAGCTTCAACGAGACATGAACAATTCGCAACACAATATACATTAAAGTTAATAATCCTTTTCGGCACTCCTATACTCATGACTTAGAATACCAATGAGACATAATCAGGATAACACCTTAAGGCTTCAGAAGGACTTGTATTTACATGGATGAGTCGAAGTGTTACTGATTTTTGTGAAAGAAAAATCAGCTATTTAGCATGTATACAACTCAAGCTCGACATTTGGAACTTGATGGCTTGACAGCCATTACCTTTTTGACTGAACTTTTTACAGTAATTATGATAGTGTACAAAGTGTCGATAGTGTCCATTCCCAATGGGTAGCGATCAGTCCAGCTGGAAGCATCAACATAGAGAATCATACTTCACGCATCTACCCAACTTTCGTTTTGCACCAGGACTGGCCTTCCTACCTCTACATTCTCGACTCGAACATCGTAAGCGATTTCCATATGTATCTGTCCTTGTCTATCAGAGGTCATGCTGAAGTTATCGCGCTCGGTATCACTCCTGTCTCCGCTAATAATGTTCCCTGTGCTGTTGCTAAAGTCAAGATCAGTGCCCTGTGATACTGGTTTTTCGAGAAATCGGAACTCACTCATCAGCATCAACTCCACCTCCACTCTGAGTATACACCTCCTTTCCCTCGGTGCCATCCACACCATCGCTGCCTGGTCCTGCAAGTTTATTGTCCCCTGGGCGAAGTGCAAGGTTTCGTCTTCTACCTGAATCATGAATCCCAAGTATGCTACGTGCATGAAGCTTGGAAGATACTAAGCGGAGCAGAGGTTGTAATGATGGGAGGGACGCAACCCAAAGACTAGCGTGGCCCTCAAGGCTAGTCCAGATGCCAATTTTAGCGGTTACCTCATATGTTCTAGAATACATTGTAATTAGCATTGGTTTGAATCGGGATTGTGCCAGGTGAGAACATACGGATCAGCGTAAAAATCATATGTGCAGATATAAATCAAACGCACGATTGCGGCTATAACAGCCAAAAGTCCGACGGAGAAGACAAGCATAACTTTGTATTTTTTTGATGATTTCATCATTTTGGCATTGATAACCCAGATTGGCAGTACAAAAAGGGCAACATCAACGAAAATAGTCACACACGTATGCAGTTCCATGTCGACCTGCACTTCACCCGCTGGTTTGCAATGGTCTCCGGGCTCTGGTAACTTCCAAACTTGACTAATAATCTGTGAATCAACATTCGAGCGGTAATAAAGTATCGAGTATATATTTAACTTACTTGACATGTCGGCATGATGCTAGAAGATAGGCTGTGCAACCGATCATTTGGCAGGCTGTAAGACATGCCACTACATATACCGTTCTCCTAAAGAACGAAGACCTTACTTTGCTCATTCAGCATCCAATATCTCGAATTTGTAGGAGTCACGTACAGTTCTTAGCAAGCCGAAAGAGAAAAGCGCAGATGGACAGACGCGTAAACCCAGTATTGAGGAAGTAGAGCATGGTAATGGTAACCATGGTCTAGAAACGGTTTAATAAATTTGCGGTATCGGTAACTCTGAGTGTTTGCCAGGAGTATACATACACTGTAGAACTTTGGTAACAATTGTGTTGGAAGATATTGGATATGTGCACCGGTTCCAAACTTAAGAGCTGTTTAGTCGTCAGTTCCCAATTCTTGTTTTATGACTATTTTATCCATTGAAATTACTTAGGAGAGACAACGAGCCTTGAGTCGTGACCATTGCCTATTGTTATTTCTCAGCTTTACTCCTCTGGAATTATGCAAGAGTTTACACACAAAGGCAACAAACGCAAGAGCGTCATCCAACCCCAGTGATTTTGTCATAAACCCTCTGCTGTATAGCCGCATTGCAATCACGGCTGTAGTCACTGCTATCAACGACGCATTTAGGTCAAGGAAAAATCTGCCGTTATATTCTGGTGATTTCCAGTAAGGTATTGTTGTATTAGACGCCATTGGGGAGATTGTGATAACTCCAAATTAGACATCCATCTGGGAAAATAATCTGTTAAGTTAGATAAACCACACGTTCAATAAGCTAGCTAATAAAAACCTACAGCTTAGAGGACATCGTCCTTGCACCTCATAAGGTTGATTACCGAGGTGCAAGCCACGGAGGTGACCAAAGACCTAATTTATGGATTCTATTCTAGACGAACAGGCCAGCCAAACTCTACAATATGCTTTCTGTGACTCTCCACATTATCGAGTGACCATAGTGGTACCTTCAGGCCGAGCTGGGAAATACAATGGCAACGAAATGAAGCAGCCTAAGTGAAGACAATGTTGAGGGGAAAAGCTCAAAACAGATTCAGCACAGTCATCCTTCACAACTCAGACAGCAGATGATTCGTTCCACCCTATCAAAAATCCCGAATTGTCACCTACTAAGCGTGACCTTAGAACGGATTGAAGTATGCAATACTGTAATTTCACAATGCATCTAGCGATGAGATAACTGAATGTGGAAACTATGCCTAGCTTTATGATAGATCCAAAGGTTTTGGTTTGAGGAGGTTTATCATGACACAAACCACTTCGAGACAACCAGAGTACCTTGCAACTCGTAGCTGCCTTTGACCCTAGTTGGACTCTCAAACTAAACTCTAAATCACAATAAAAACCTTCTTGTTTGCGTACAGAGCACGGCGATTGATCGGGAAGGTAACCCGATTCGCTATATACCTACCCTCTTCAATTGTTAATCATGGTGCTAAAACAATTGTTATTAACCTTCTTACCCATGAGTGAGTATTAAAGAATTTTTGCCTGAATGTAGTGCTCATACTGTAAGTGGAAACCAGGGACAGCCATTCATTGGAGAAATTTGGCATTTGGAGAAGGACGGGGTTGGGTCATACTAGTTGCTCCATGCTAGATTAATAAGCTCAGATTTAGGCCCGATACGGATTGGCTTTCTTGATATTACTTAAAGAGCGCTTGTTTCTTCATTTAGACGCGTCTCGATCTTCAGCAGCTTCTATCCTGCCAAACATGTACCTCCCTCGATCCAGTTTTCCTATTAAACGACAAGTATATTTCTCCCTGGCTAAATAAATGCTTAATTTGCCATCGAAAATCCGTAGTATATATAAATTTAATGAAGTAATTCTCATAGAAGTGATAAGGTTTCTTGTACAACTCTATCCCATACTTCGGATATTTAAGCCTATTTACTACTACAACAGAGTTGTTCGGGAATAAACCAGAATCAAAGTCTATCTCAGACATGACTCAATATATAGCGCTCCTTCCCTTGACCTTTACTAACCTTGAGTCTGGTGTTTGTAACGTATTATTCATGACTGCCCCACCGCACTCTTTGCGATATCAATCTAGCATGGTCTGATAATTCTCTTGGGGTAGTAACAAGTCGAGAAATTCTGACCTGGGAATACAAAATCTCAAGGAGCATTAAGTTGATACGTGCAGCACTCAGCCCACGCTCTATGTTAATTGTATAATGCTCTGTTAAACCAGAGAAACCTATATCAAAGCAAAGATATTTTCCTCGAAGCACCTGTTGTTGTGGCCTCAGGCACACCATCATTAGCTAGTATACCTAGACCTCTCCCATACGGAGAGCTTCCTTCCCTAGACTTATCACAAATCAAGAACCTTATACACGTTTTCACCAAGGAACCTCTCCTTATCGTATCTTGACCGCACATCGCGAGGCTGGCCCTGGTGCGATTTATTTTTATCTTTACGTACTTGAGGCTTCTCGGGTATTATCGAGAAAGGGGGAAACGTCAAGAATAACAACAGCGCGTGACACTTTCTTTTCTATTCTGAATAGGGATCTGGCGTAGCTCACATTGTATCGTAAGAGTGCTTGAGTTATTGGCTCACATCAGACACAGTTGAAGGAAAATATCCCCTGCAATACTGAATATAATGCTTACAGCACAGAAAATGAAGTCATTCCCAAAAGCTATAGTCTTTCATACCATCACTACTGGTCCATCTTCCTCACATCAAGCATCACATCGTATCTACTGCAATCAATCTCTTGGTTGGCACTACTGATGAAATTCTGTAACTTCAGAACTTGAGAATCTAAGCCAGACAGCAATGGCGAACTGGTATGATTCAAGTTCATGATTAACCTGCCAAAGGCTAAATTGACTACTCAACGTGGGCGATTAAAATACAAGCTTAACGGAAGAAAATACAACATGCTGAAGAACAAGTAAAACCCAAGGGTGTAGCTAACCACTTTGAAAGTGCAGATCAGAAATGTGAGTAGCCGTCTACGCTAACAACTTTGAATATCATATTATATAAGTATGGTAGTAATAGCGAGGATGCATCTTCTCCGTATTTCTTACCTCATTACTGAGCTACAATGCCGTACAAATTTAACGAGGTAGTCCGCCATGTTTCGGAAATGTAGACAGTGAACGTGAGTCCACCTTTTATCGACCTCCCAAAGGAGAGTATCCAAAGATCTGTAAGTTACGAGCTTCCGGTAGTCCTATTCGAGTAGTTCAGCGAACATCGAATTTTAGAATCCTTCATTTGTTCACCCCGTTGGAAAGCTTAGGACTATGATGTGATGTCTCCCCACGTGATGAGTAATGACAGTAGCTTAGTTTAGCCCTTGCCATGTCAGATAGCACACGTCCGTAGTTCTACTTCAGATACTTCATCCCAATACATGAGAACTACAGACCGAGTTGAGAGTTACATGAGCTTTCATGACTTAATATGAGGTCGCAACCCCATCGATTTGGTCCCATGGTAGATGTCAATGCCTAAGCATGGGCATCACTCCACTCTATACAGTTATACTGTAAGTGATAGACACGCTTTAGTTCCCATGCATTCTCAAGTTTGCTTAATCCTTGTGAAACTAGTCACTTACGAGCCTGTCCACCAGGGTAATTACTTAAGTGCCGTATACAGGACTAGATCCACTACCCACTTACGACAATAAATGTATCCTAGCGCCGCCACGTTCTACTAGGACTTGCTGTGCCCCTCGACTGTATCTATTTTGGAGGTGCAGCAGACAACGTTTCACTTTAACAGTACTAGATCATCTACTTATAGACACTTACCATGAGGAAATTCCAATATGAAATTCATACACTCGCCACAGTAGAGGCTTCAGGTCAAGGATAAATGGATTGCAGATTGGCTTATTTTAATTGGAGTCCGAGCTCATGGTAACCGGTAAAAAGTTTAACTTTACCACAAGGTTGGCACCGCCTCGGGTACGACCCGTGAAGCTACGACAGTACCAATTGGATTGGATTCTCCAATGTGCGCTGGCGAAGAGCAAAGTGCTTCTCGATTTCCAGTAAACAATGCAACAGTGTCTTACCCGCAAAGAATATACTAGCCCACAGCGCCTCAATTATTCTCGAACATCAATTCCATGCTCCTGTGATACTAGTTTATGCCTAGGAGGATGTTCCCGTCTGGCCGTTCCATCGGCTGAGCAACTCTATAATTGACTAGTGGTCTACCTCTTCACCAATTGAGTCGTTGGCGCGTGGAGTCGTTATAGATCTACAGCCTCTAATCCAGCACTGCCTTCGGTCCCTACGAATAGTGCCAGCTTGACATGCTGCACGACTGCATTACTCACAGATTTCTGGAACCAAGTGGGAACGTGTGTCGCTTATTAGACATACGGATCCCGTCGTAAGGCGCCTGAGGGCGAGTGGATCATGAAATTGCACTTTTACGAGCAACCGCAAGGCATAGGACAGCCCATCATTTGTCAGTGCCCGTGAGAGTGATTGAAGTCATAGGCTAGCCCATTAATCCAAGCAGTACTGAAGTGTCTCAGACTAATGAATGCTAGTGCTATCACCCCCCAAGATACTAATTGAGGCCTCTTTACGTGCCGCACCTTTGTGTAGAAATGGAGAGGTAGGGTCGACAGCTTCTTCGGCCAATCAGATGAACCAAGCCGATCAGTTCCGCTGCTACTCCTCTTCAACTGGGCCTGCAGGGTTTCTCAACAAGATCGTCAAGCTCAAAAGTCCAGGTGTAGTCAAAGATGACCTCTCTTGGCCATAAATCCCTTACCCAAAAAGTTCTTCTCCACCATTATGCAGAGCATGGGGGAAACGGGAACAGGATCGATACAAATGAATCCCTCTCCCATTCCATTTTGGCTTAATTCCCATCTGAATTTTGGTTGCGCATCTCTTTGGTTTTGAGCCTTTCTCGAAATCAGTTGGTTTCCTTGATATTAAATTTCTTGGTACTTGTTGCCTACCGACGTCTTGACGCCATTCCATTCATTATGAAGCTCTTTATCATATCGCTGCTTTGTATTCCAGCACTAGCGGATATACATCCCGTTTCTTTCCCGTAACCAGTCCTCACTGAACTTCATCGATGCTCGTTGCTGACTAGTCAAGTGTACCGCTTGCCCTGCGTGCAGGTCCTACAAGTACCGATGGATTCTGTGGTGATAGTTCGTCGAGCAAAGCAACATGCTTAACATCAATTTGGGGGAACTGCTGCTCTGAAAAGGGGTTCTGCGGCAAGACAGTACAATATTGTGGTGAAGGGTGCCAATCCGAGTTTGGCACCTGTCTATCAAGCGTGCCAGGCGCTCAAATCGTATCAATGAGCGGTTCGTGCGGTGCAACTAGCAGTGCAAATATCACTTGCAAGGGGAGCGAACGTGGAGACTGTTGCTCGGCATTAGGTTATTGCGGAAGCACCTCGGACTACTGTGGTAATGGATGCCAAAGTGCATTTGGCACATGTGGTGAGGGAGGTATTAAAGCACCGACCTCTTCCGCTCCATCGTCGGTATCAACATCAACATCAACATCAGGTCCTTCATCCACTTCTTCATCCAGTTCTTCCAGTGCCACTTCTACCTCAAGCGTTACCCCAAAGCCCGTCGAAGCAAGTTCAGTCAGCGTTGATGGGAATTGCGGCGCAAATTCAGCGACATTCGCAACCTGTTTGACAAGCGAGTTTGGAAACTGCTGCTCATTACAGGGCTACTGCGGAGGAAACTCAAGTTACTGTGATGCTGGTTGTCAATCCTCCTATGGCACTTGCGGAATAACTAGCAATGCCACAGGAAGTGTGAAGCCAGCCGAAGATGCGCCAGCAGAGTTTCTCTCTACTGGTGCAAAGGCAGGAATTGGACTTGCTGCTGCTGCCTTGGCCGTTGCTGCCATGGGCATAATAGTATGGTATGTTCTCCGTCGAAGGAAGAGCCCAAGGCGGGGAGCAGTGGAAATGGGTCCTGGGTACGATGCTGATACTGGATTTCAAGATAAAGATAACAGCATTTTAATGCAGCAGACGCAACCTGGAACAATGGGTCACAATGCAATGATGGCTCCATTGCCCAGTCTCGGACCTCAGAATCGAGGGAATGGAAGCGCGCCGGCTGTACATGAATTAGGGGACTACGAGGCGGTGGAACTAGAGACTCCTTATGAAACAAAACAAAAACATTACGAAATGTCTTCAGAAAATCCTTATGAGAGGAAAGAAAAAGAAATGAACAAAGATTGGGTGGATGATAGGGCCAGGGCTGGATATGATGGTGCTTATCGGGGGAACTAATTTATATATTCTATACTTTCTGTTTAATATTGTATACAGAAGCCTTTTTGAAAGACCATCTGTTTCTCCTCAGCTAGTACTCGTGATTGATACGTGCTTTACCATTTTGTCCGCCTTTTCTTCCTTTCACGCGGTATTTATCTAGAAGGATCCGTGAGACTGCAGTTGTTCGAAAACACTTTTACTCGGAGAGCGTACTTTAAAATCTCGAAGGAACTAGTTAATGCAACAGTAGCAATCATAGAAAAAGAATTTACGCCTTAAGGAGCTGTGAGATTGAATATCAACTCAAACTTCTATATGAAACCAAATGGCATATTAAAACAATAGACACGGATGGCTCAGCGATGAAAGACCGCTCCGCCTGGTGCCCAAGACTTATCTCGAACACAGTACCAAGTATCAGCTGAACTAATGTTCTGCGATGAGATACATTGATCAACACTGGCATACAAGCTCCAGCCATCTCTTTCCAGCGTCTCCAACATTCCAAGTATCAATATCCTTACCTCCATTGTCTCTTCACCACTTGCTAGCCAAGGATTACCTAAGAGTTTGAACTCATATGCATTCAACGACTGGTCTTTCCACTCTTCTGATTGCAGCTTATGCATACCTTGCAACATTCCCCTAAACGATGTAATCATAGCATTACTTGCACCCCCTAGGCGTAATCGATCTGCTCTATGAAACGATATCGAAACCCACTCACTAGGTGGGGGGGTCGCTTGTTTTCTAAATATCATCGTATCTTTATCGTACTCCTTCTTACTGACGTCCGTGCTAATATGTAGAATCCATCCTACTGAAAATAGGTGTGCAAATACCTCCCGCATAAGAATTCGTGCCTTTATGTCACTTCCTGAATACCCCTCTCCCCAAGGGTAACCTCTTAGTTTGATCTCATGGGAACCACCGTACAGCCGTTCTTCTTGGATTCCTTTGGGCCATGAAGCATGTATCACTCCTCTTAGTGCCTCGATATCCTGCTGAGGAAACCGTAGAAAACGAATAGTGTCGTGCTTGTGTAGAGAAACGGATGCGAAGGTGGACTGGAAAACCGCTGGAGTATATGATGGTGGAGCAGTTTGAGATGATTGCTCTGATTTTTGCAAGTTGGCTCTGTGTTCGGCATCCTTGCCTCCTTTCAAGGAGTCGAACATATCGACTAAGGAAGTTGATACTAATAAAGTATGATTATATTGAGAAGAATAATAGACTAGTAGGTTTGGTTGTCACGGGTGAGGTTTTCAGTGTCAGGTATCAATTTGTTAATGTATAAGTCAGGAACGTTCGCTACTGTAGAACATGAGGTGTATAAATAATATGATCGCTAAAACAGTCGAGAGGGCTGAGTTAGTGAACAGGCGGCAAATGCATGGCTTAGACGATCCACCGTCTAAGATGAACATGACGAGTTCCGAAAGTCTTGGCAAATATAAGATTTGGTTAAAAGTGGCGATGATCAATCTTACTTTGATGTAAGACCTAGAGTGTAAGGCCAGGAGTGGTATTACATGGCATTGTCAAGGGCTGTGGATACCCAAAGTTATATACGCACGGTCGGTTTTAGTTCTTACAAGATATGGATTCACTTTCATACATTATGATTGCTAGCATGACACCGAACTTCTAGATTCCAGGTATCCATGAGCTACCGATGAAGATTGGGATCCCAAACACGATTCAAAAGTGAAGTGTTGTCCATCAAAAGACTCTTAGTCCCCCGCACGCCCTACCGTGTGCTGCCAACCTAGATGACAAGGGCTATCCTCATACTCTTTGTCAGAGATTACCGTCACAGGTCTTACTCTAATTAGGTTATTTTCTTCTCCATCGCCTTGATACCGTCTTCAAGATCCTCTTTCTTATACTCCAACTCCTTGACCTCCCTCTCCAACTTGCGCTTCTTAGTCTTGATCTCGTCCAATTCCTCATCCGTGCTGCGAAGATGCTTGCCCAAGGACTTGCCGGACGCATTCGAGTTCTTCATTTCTGAGTTCTCATTTTCTAAAACCCTTTTCTCTGCTTGAAGCCTTGAATTCGCCACAGAGAGAAGGTTATTCTCTTTGGTCAGTTGCTCGATAGTCGCGTTTACAAACCTTGTTTCCTTGCTCTGCCTACTATGCAGTATCAGCTTGGCATTTAAATTGGCCTTATCCATTTCCAATTCTCGGTTTTTTCCCTCGAGCTTATCAACAGCATCTTGTAATGGGTGCCAGACGGGATGACTTTCAGTCGTAGGATGTTGGTCTGAAGAAGATGTGCTTCCGTGACGAGTAACCTTCATGTCGAACCCCCTGATTAATCGACTGACTGCTAATTTAGCAGCGCCTGTCAGGAGAAGTCAGCGCATTTTGTTATCTCGAAAAAATAGAGAATTAGAGAACTTAAAGAAATAGCAAAGGATGCAGTACTCATGTTTTTGGGAAGGGTAACAGGGGCGTTTAAATCGTCAGGAACCAGATTCTTAGTAGGAGTGTAGGCACGAATAGCATTGATGACTGGCTTCTGCTTTGATGGAGATGCCTTCCTGACTGTACCGTTCTGTACCCATTGACCAGATGCGTCCTTGTAGAATTGACGTGGATGATTTGGCTGGTTGCCAATAACAAGGTATTCTGATCGCGTAGGATACTGAACAATGGCGTCTCCCTCAAGGTCAATTCGAAGATCGGTCAAGATTTTTTTCAGATTAGCAAAATCATTAAAGGCGGTTTCGAATCTCCTATATAGGTTCGATATCAGTATTTTCTTGAACAACACTCGCATTAGAAATCCCTACTTGTTTAAAGCATTCATATGTTCAATCTTCTTCTTGTCCAGGTCAGACAATTTTCCATAAGCTATGGTCATGTCCTTCATAGATTCCACTTCCGTCTCCAAGTCGAAAATTGGCTTGTGGTTTTCCCGCGAGCTTTTCCAACCGTGGCTCTGCATAATTTTTCCATTTGTCTTTTCGAACATGCCTGTGAGTACCCAATAGTCGCCATCAAGATTGATAATATTCTTATGGAGGTCATTCAACTTCCGCTTCAAGTCTGAAAGAACGTCGCTGCCAACTGGAATGAGTTTGTAACTGGGAACTAGGGTTTGCTGATGCGCAGACACTAGTGGATGTATATCATCTGATGGTGAAATATTGCCGGAAACAGATGATCTTCTTGAATGGTAGATAGAGCCAGGCTTGCTGGCAGTGGCTTGAGTGTATATAACAGGCGACCGTGCCAAGCCAGATGAAGCTGTTGAAGGAAGATCTTTGCTAGATTGTGGTGCAGGTTGAGATGTAACGGTAGTAGAATTGTCAGACGGCACCTGACTATCACGGTGATCGACGACAGCTTTGACCTCAAGTCTAACTGCAGACATTGGAGATTTATTGCCAGTCTCGCTATTGCAAGAAAATTGATTGGTGTCGTCGGCGCGGGTAGGTTGTCCTTGAGTCCTGGAGTATAAATTAAGCAATTGCCTTCTTACCAGTGAATGAGTTTTTCAGTTACTTACACACTGACATAGGTGCCCTCATCCGTGACCTGACTTGTCAATCTGTTTTGTGGAGGTGTGATGTTGCTGAGATGTTCAATGTTATTTTCATCTGTAGTATCCAAGGGTGTTGCCATGATTAGCAAGGCTCAAGATAACTCGGATGAGGTGATACGACGTGAATTGACTAGCTGAAATAAACTGGTTGAATAGGAGCTGGTGTTTCCTGGCTCACTGTGGGAGAAGACATGAAGTGGGCTGGGGAGAAGGCTATTGGGTTATATTGCTCGAGGCAACGCCTTGCCAGTGCAAACAGTCACAGTAGAGCCATGTGAAGGAATTGGTGAATTACTTAGTTGTGAATAAATTCAAATTCATTTAGAAGCTAACATCAAAAAATCACACTTGTATTTAGTTCAATTGAATAAAGATCTACCAAAAAATAACTATAACCACGCACGCTCTGTCACATGTATAATTGTAAACCTAGAAGGGATTGATTCCTTTCCAAACAGGAATATAAGGATACTGCCCCATACTCTGTTGTATGATTGCAAACAAAAATGTCCCAATTAAATATGGCGAATGCAAGAACATAGGTCATAAAGAATAGCTATCAAGACTGGAAATAACTTTGACCTTTGTTCTCACTAGTGAACAATGACATGATCTTTGCCTTTCTGTTGACTAAGATACATGATAAAAGGACGCAAGCAAACCTTACTATGCGTTAGATTACATGACACCACTAGCTGCCAATATGTTCAACAATCATGCATGACCTTCACGCACATTCACCCAGCCGCGGGCTCCGAGTATTCCACCGTCGTTCGATTCTGAATCAATATCCCATTTTCTCATAGCCATGGCATCGAGGCTCGTTATATAGCCAGCCTCCCACATCTCTATCCCAGTCCAAGCAATCATGGCAGCATTGTCAGTGCAGAATTTGACTGGGGGACAAATTAATTTTATGCCCGTGTGGCCACTAGAGTCTAGTATGGCGCGTAGAATATGTTTGAGATATTGATTGCTGGCAACTCCACCAGACGCAACAAGAGTCTTAATTTCACCGAGTGACCCTTCTAGAGCCATTAGTACTCGTGAACCAAGGTGCTCAAATGCAACACGCATTGTCTCCTGTGCCAGAAACCTTCTCTCGGCATCTTCCATAAAAGGGCTGTCCTTTACAATCCGCTTCACAGAACTACCAATTCCAGAAAAGGAAAAGATTGATGCTAAGAATGCTGGACTTCCGGAAGTGCCATTAGACATTGGTGGGGTTATGGACCAACTTCGCGGCTTCAAAGAAACGCACTCCTTATTTGATATTTTTGATCCGGAAGCCCTGTTCCTTCGCATTGGCGGGGTGTAGTTATAGTATGCTGGTTTATCAGTTACACTGCTGGTGTCTGGGAAAGCGTACCTCTCGAGAGAAGGTCCATACGAAACTCCAGTCGAGGCTTCAAGAGCTTCTTTTGGGAGAATATCTCTTGCACACTTGTCGATCATATCTCCGATAGCAATATCGGCTGTACGAGCAAGAATCGAATGTTGAGAGAGGCTTTGTGAGTTGACTAGCATCGAGTTCCCGCCAGATACAAGAAGTGATAGAAACGGAAATGACGGTTCTAATCCTACCTTAGTAGATAAATTCTCGTCTGAGGCTTGCATGGCAGTGATCAGTCGTGGAGTAAGAGCATGAGCTTGCATATGATTGACTCCGATGAAAGGAACCTGCCAAGCAACAGAAAGACCTTTCGCAGTATCAACTCCAGTTATTAAATTCGCTCTCATTCCTGGCCCTCTCGTAGCAGTTACAAAATCCGGCTTCTTTCGAAGTATCTCGCCCTCCGCTGCATTCTTAACCACCAAGGTATTGCCATAGTTCGCGATTTCAGTTGATATAGGAGGAAGTGCCTGGAGGGCCTTCTTTACTAGGCTTGCTACATTCCGTTGATGGGATTCATGAGCAACTAGTGGGTGCAGTCCTCCAAACTTTCGATTGTCCGATGTTATAGTTTCGTGGAAATGAAGTGTCGCAGAGTTGTTTTTGTGTTTCTCAAGAATCGCAACACTTGTATCGTCACAGGATGTCTCAATCGCAATGGTCAACAGACCTCTTCGCTGAGCACATATTGTTCGAAGTAGAGGAAAACGGATAGGTCTTAGAGCAAGCAGCCGCATTAAGATTGACGTCGTCGTCGCTAGGGATTGATTGTTATCTGTATGTGTGGAACGAAAAGGCGGTTGAGAACGTAGTTCAGCCTGATCTCAGCCTTGTTGCGATCAGCCACAACCCTTCGTCGACGACAACAACAAGAAGAAAGGTGAGGGAACCTGAAAGCCAGGGAACACAGAGCCATTTAAAGTCAAGCAATGTCAAATTAGTTTCATTAATATGACATACAAATTGTTTCTCTTACACTTATTCTACCTCCAAAAGAAAGAACTACGCCTTTCACCTCTTCATTCCATTCTCCAAGATGACATCCACCTCCTCATCAAATCCCAACCACAATTCCCTCCTTGCCTCTCTCAAGTGACCTTCATTACTTTTGATATAATCTCTAACTTGGGCCATCAATCCTCTCATGATTCTATCTCGAAAAGTGTCCGGATCAGAGGACATATATTCTTCTTCAAGATCTAAAAACGTGGATTTCAAACTTTCAAGAACCAAGGTGTACTTGTCAATCATATACTCTTCTTGCCTTTGGAACTTTTGAAGTTTGGTTTCATCGTTGGACGTGGTGGGTTTTGCGCTACACATTGAAGCATCGGCGCTGCCATCATCGTCAACTAAAGTTATTCTTGTCATTGTAGAATACCTAGAAAGTATTCTCTAGCAACCCGAGAAATTTGATCCTTAATGTTTGAAATAAGTAGCGAAAGAATATCGTTTACTTATAGTCCATCTTTAACGAGCCGCTAGCACTTTGGGTTTTGCTTCCTTTGTCCGCCATCGTCGAACAGCAGGAAGCGCTTCTTTGTCAATTGAAGACAGCAGAATGAAATCCTTAAAGTCAAACAAGGCTTGTGATAAGTGATTATCACACCCTTGCCCCAGATTTTCTTTATTATAAGTCCAAAGAACATATGTAATAAAAGAATTGTTCAGGAGCTTTTGGTAGATCTTGGAAGTAGAAGTTAGTATGATTACGTCAAGTGAAAGAATACAGCAGAAGCAAATCACTCTGAGACAAAATAATGATGAGACAAAATAAAAAAATCTAAAGCGTAGCAACATCAGCTGTAAGACATTTCTTTCAAGCTCATTCACTATGCTACAATGCTTACGCAATTAATGAGTACAACCTGTTTATCGCAACTGCTTTACAGGCAATGAATGGAATATCTTCAAGTAGCAGCATTTAAATTGCGACTTCCAGGTTATGCTACGATTGTTGAGCTGGCTTTCTTATCCAAATTGACACAATAAATGGGAAAATACCTAGCCAAGTTTACCGACGGTTCAATATGAACAAATGACTACTCTACTTCTATATCTTATGAATTTACGTGATTAGTTTCCAAATGAAAGAATTTCACCAGGTCTTAATGCAGGTTACAAGATTATATTCAATTTCTGTTCCTTGATGACTCTTAAATCAGCTTTACAGAGAATTATACTCTCCATTCACGTGTCTCAACTAGACCCAGCCTCCATATTTCTTCCCAAGTAAGCCTTCAATTCCAACAACTTGTCCTTCAGAATATTGAGGTCTGGATGCACAGACTTCTCACTTCTTAATGTCATGACTGCCGCCTTCTGTGCCAAATTAACCAACTTCTCATCCAAAGCTAATCCGTCCGCCAAACCTGCAACCAATACTCCGAGCAGCGTGTCACCAACACCATTCACACTGAGAATATCGTCCACACGCTCAACACTCGGGAAAAGTCGCATGTAGACGCCACCAATATTGTCTTCTGTGCTCGAGGCAAATGTTCGACAAAGGATGTAAGAGCTATGTGCGGGATCTGTCAAGCGCGGATCTTTGGGTCTAAGAAGCTCAGTAAGGAGAAGGCCATGGGCACCTAGTTTAGTGATGATTGTGGGGAAGAATGGGAGAAGCTGGATGTTTTGCAGCGGTATCCCTTGGTCGGTCATAGCTGAATTTGTGATGGAAACAAAGCGAGACCGTGCTCCTGCACTCGATATTCCCAGAGCGTCGATTACCTCCCACCATCTTTGGCTCTCGAAAAGTCCATAATTTTTGGCTGCTGCATGCATAGAAGCCAACTCGTGCTGGTTCGGAGTTGCTAAGTCAACACTGTGGTATGGGAAGATGCCCAATTCAGCAGTATCGTTATCAGTAACAGGTGACATCATGCGGGCGGCTTTTGCAACTGAGACTGGCTCAAATGCCACTTTTATGCCTGCAGATGAGTATCTGTTCATGATTTGTCTAGCAATCTCAGGTTTCCAGTTTGCGTCTACTACGACCCATTTCAATTTTGGCCAAATCTTAAAATCTGATATATGATCTTTCAGTATGTCTTTTTCGAATATATTCATGTCGGCCATTGCAACTACTAGGTTTTTCTGGGCATCATTCACAGAGACATATTGGGCTGTTCGCTGCGTCGAAGTCGAGGGGATCATTACGACAGCTTTCTCTGCATGCCTACTGGCCATATCGTGATAAATAGTTTGTCCCGCGCTGATGAGAAATTAGTTATTACAATCAAATTGTTAAAGGGAACGAACATATCATCTGCCACAAAAGTATAGAGGCTAGCAGCAGCACTGCTAGTTACGCTTTGAGCTGCAAGAGTTACATTGTATCCAACACCGCCAATCGATGGCTTGATCTTTCCGAGGTTGGAAGTATGCATCTGTGGAGATATGTCTTTTGATCCTGTTGTGGGGACGAAGTCGCAGCCAATATCCAAGGCTACTGACCCAAAGACCATGACTTTTGGTGTTACCTGTTAGATATGTTAAATTTCTATATTTACTGTTACTGGAAGGTGGTAGAATCATTTCTACTGGGAGCCGGCATGATGACGGGCTGCAATAAATTCATGAGCTTACAAGGTTCTCCAATACTTCTCTTGGGTCGCGAGTAATCGATGAGGTTTTCTAAGATGGTCAGCACCTTCTGCAAAATTTCTTTGGTAAGATGTTCCAAATTAGATTCCTTACTGGCTGAGAGTCCACTAATTCTGGAGAATGTGATTCTGTGGTGCTCGTACCAAAGCTATGCTTTTTAGTAAGTGCTTTAGGCTTTCCATTGGTCGTAGACAACCCTTCAGATTCAGACACAGCTCTTTGAGTTCTTCCAGAAGCTATTTCTAACTTGTTCTCAGACGCAGATGTAGAACTCGTACTGCCACCAGGCGAAATTGGCTGGCGGTACAATGCCTTGTGAAAATGATTAGAGAGGTGGGCCGTTGTTTGAAGTAGCTTAGAGTATTCAGTAGCAACACATGCTGCCATTGCTACGTTTGACTCAATCAGTCCCCTATTAGCAGGAAGACTGTTCCCTTGGGTTAGTTCCTTAATTTTAGCGAGAATAAAAGGGGTGTTCGCATGGCCATAGATTCCCTATTTGGCAGCTTCTTTGACAGCTTGATCAATTGCAGCATCAATCATTTCCTTGGGGAGAGAAAATTCCTCTGGTATCGGGTTTGCAAATAGCATTCCGTTACCATCGACCACCTTGCGAAAACCGTCCATGCTGGCTGCTTTCCTTAGTACATTCTTCGATGAAGAGGACAAGAAGCTTACCGAGTATTGCGGCAGCTTGCTGAGCGTTCTGGATAATTTGGGAACATTTGACCCCACTGTCTCGCGTGTAGAAAGAAGGGAAATCAATGTCGCCAGTGCGTCCGTCCGCAAAGGTACACACCGTGACACCATGAGTCTCTAGATACTCTAGTGTCCGAGGAATATCCAGAAAACTTTTGCAGCCACTGCTAATAATTGCTATGTCTGTGCGTCCAAGCTCGGTCAAGTCAGCAGAAATATCCATCGAGTCTTGCGCGCCTCGATGAACTCCCCCCAGACCACCAGTCCCAAAAACTCTAATGCCCGCTTTCCTTGCGAGAACCATAGTTCCAGATACTGTAGTACCGCCGTTGAATTTGGAACCACTAATACCCTATTTTGAATGAGCAGTTTCTTCTCAAATGTTTGCTACCAGAGGAAGGACTTGAAGTTTATGCTGAGATTATCCACGTACCATTCCTAAAATGTATGGCAAATCCTTTCTAGACACTTTCATCGTCTCTGACTTCCCAGCAGCTTCCATAAGAATTAGTTGATCAGAAGTAGTGAGGCCAACTTTCGCAGCGCCACCGACTACGCCGATGGTTGCTGGCACTGCTCCATGACTGCGTACAATTGCCTCGAGATCTAAGCCAAGCTGGATATTCTCTGGATAGGGGAATCCATGGGTATAGATTGCAGACTCCAGGGCCACAACCGGCAAATTATTTATGACCGCATGTTTGACTTCTTCTGATACGAGGTAATGACTTCCCCAACCAACATTTACATATGAGGGTGAGGTTGAGGCATATCTTCTCGACTTAGAACGGTAACGAGCCCATAGATTTGCTGCCCCCCTTCCCGGAAGTTGAGGTAAACGATGAAGCATATCACTAAGATTGTGCCTACATCGATATTCTTAGCTTGATTTGTTACGGAATTACTGATACCTCTAGCAAGACTTACGTTAACGACACTCATTACGAAGCCAAGATACACGGGTGAGGCCCTCCTATTTCTATGCCCTCGGTATGGAAGACAAGACTATTTCCTTCGCGTAATGTAGCAATTTTTTGCAGATCAACGTCTACTCAGACTCTCGTGACCGTCTCCAGATTAGATGAAGAAGATATAATATCACGTGATATTACCCGAAATTTCGGTGTTTCGGGTATGGATTGACACCAATCCGGGTTTTTGAATCGGAACCTATATCCGAAGCCAATTTATTTGACACATGCTATGTAGGAAGCACCAACGTCTCATCATGCACTTTGTACCTTTGCACTGTACCTTTGTACTTTGCAGGGCAACTATAGTCATGCCCCCTTGATGTGTTATGTTTATCTAGCATATAAAGTTGCAATCATAACACGGTAGGTTCTTTCAGCCCCTGTCCATAACATACCTATGTTATTTTTACTATTGCAGATTACTATTGCAGACCTTGGTATACTTGCTCCCATATCTTGCTACTGTTTTGTTCTTATGCCCCTCTTCCCGCTGTTCTGTTCTGCTCCACTTTCAACTCATTGACACCAGAAAGATGCTGCTTATTTCTATATTGTTTACGCTAAGCTATGGGATTACACCGTCCAAAGCCCAAGAAGTAATTAATGGCCAAATCTTCACCCCCGGAATCGCAATAGTCGATTCGCCGCAGCCTAACACACCCATGGGCGGAGGTACGACTTGCTCGGAACTCGTGTTTCTCTGCTAATGTTTTTAGACACCCTTCATGTTGCTCTTGATGTTTCCTCGAATGGCCAGCTTTTACGTGCATCGACGTCCAAAATATACAACGTCACCATCTTCCTTTCAAGTTACACTACTGGCATGAATCTTACAGTGACAAATGGCACCGCATCTACAGGAAATGCGAGCTTGGGGAATATATTGGAGCAGGAGCCTGGCTCTACTGTCAAGCATGTCAACTGGGTTTGGCCTGACTGTTTAGTGGGAGATGGATCACCGTCTGGCAACAGTTCTCGTGGTCTCTATAATGTGAGATTCTGACCATAGAAGGTGTCACCTTCTTCGCTGATCCATGCTAGATATCTATTCGTCAAAATTTCCGTCTCAATGGGACCGATGCATACACAATCTTTGACCTCCCTATAAAAGTAACGAATTCCATCTCTCAGTCTAGCGATCGGCCATCCTGTGATGACCTGAATAACCCCTTGATATCGCAAGAAGCACTGGCTGCTTCTGCTAGCAACTTCACCAGAATCGCAGGCACAGGAATCGCGTCGGATAACAAAGATGGCGATGGGCTGGGTGGAAGCAAACCAGAGGGCTCTGCAGTGGATGGCTTGGGAGCAGGTGAGATGTTGGATTGGCAGAGCGCAGCGCACTGGATATGGGTGGGGACTCTAGCTTGGACGCTGGCTGTTTGATATTCGAGATGATGAAAGTAGTATATAATGACATCAAAGATATAAATCTAAAATAAATCAATTAAGTGGCTTATGTTGTCCGGGAACCTTCTGATGGAACGCAGATGGGAGTGGAAATGGCGGCCAGCTTGTGAAAGTAAAATAAGATCCTCAATACAGTAAGGACAAAGCGGTTTTATTGAAGTATGACGCTAGCCTCAGATACCGACGCAGATATGAAAAACTTCAAGAACAGTAAGTACATGTGACTCTGGCTATCCCGAGTCGCCATCCATCTGTTCGGCTGAGTGGTTTCCCCTTTCCCCGTCCACTCCACCCCGCATTTCTTCCTTTCTCCAACCGGCGACTATGAAACGCCGACCGAGGCTCAGGTCCGGCCTCGTTTGTCCCACATGCCATACCTTGCGATGTGGAATTCATCAAGCCGTGTAAGTACTTACGATCCACACTCCTCATCTTTTCTCATCTTAAACGTCTCTGTACACTTCTCATCTATAATTTCGCTCTATCATCAACTCGTGCACCTGTATATCTTAAGTTCCTTGTAACTACCCAAGCCAAAGTAACATCACAAGTACACCATCATTATGCCTATGCACAATGGATGGCTCCCCAGAGAAGGTATTGCCCTTCATTTTACAATGTCAATCCGACCTCTATCTACACTTTATTCAAACATCATTTGAATCGCGCTCATGGATTTTGCAGGTCTCACGGGTGATCCAGTTGGACGCCTTCTAAAGAAGACTGCCCTTAATCCAGCCTTTACCTTGGCCTTCCTCCTCGCAGCTCGGTTTACCAAGAAAGGCTCAGACCTCTCAATACTCCATGAGACCACCTTCAGGCGCATCAAGTACCTCTTCTACTGGGGTATCGTGCGCACCATTTCCGGCTATCTTGATGCCGGTTCACTTGATAACTGGAAGAAGGATGTCTACGACTGGAAGAAGGAGATAGTTATTGTCACAGGAGGTGCAGGTGGGATAGGTAGCCACATTGTAAAATTGCTTGCAGAGAGAGGAATCAAGGTTGTGGTTCTGGATGTCATCCCAATGACTTTTGAGACATGTAAGTCTCCCTATATTTTCTGAATCAATCAAGATCCGACTGACCTTTTACCACTCGCAGCGAAAAATGTATACTACTACAAATGTGACATCACTTCACCCGCAACAATCGCTGCAGTAGCTGCCGAGATTCGCAGAGATGTCGGAGAACCTACCATTCTGATTAACAACGCTGGCGTTATCCGTGGAAAAGATATACTTGATGCTTCAGAGAGGGACGTGCGATTCACGTTTGATGTGAACACTCTGGCACATTATTGGCTGGCAAAAGAGTTTGTTGGAGATATGGCGAAGAAAAACCACGGAATGGTTGTCACAGTGGCATCCTATGCGGCGTTTGTTGTTGCACCAAATATGGTGGACTATGCTTCATCTAAGGCTGCCGCACAAGCTTTCCATGAAGGATTGGCTTTGGAACTCAGTATGTTATTTTATTTTGGAAATCTCCTATCAATTCCTGTCCCTTCCACTTCCGATTCAAGCCTGTTAGCAGCCACTAATGCTATGCAGAAACTCGTTACAACGCACCCAAAGTCCGCACTGTACTTGTCAATCAAGGCTACACCAAAACTGCCCTTTTCTCGGGTTATCAAGCCAAAGGAGGGTTCCTAGTTCCATCCTTGGAACCAGAAACCGTTGCCGAAGCTATTGTGAAACAAGTTTTGACAGGAAGCAGCGGACAAGTTATTGTGCCCGGATTTGGTGCAATCCTGACCTTCTTTAGAGGCTTTCCACATTGGTTCCAAAACCATGTGAGAGCTGATGGAAAGGAGTATATGACGAAGTGGAATGGACGTCAAGTCATTGATGTGGAGAAGTGGAAGACCGATGCTGAGAAGGAGAAGGAGAAAGATACAGAGAGCGCGTGAGTTTTGTCCTGGGAAAATTATGCGAAATACTGATTTGACTAGGTCTACTGTTCTCGTTCCTTCTGATGAGAATTGAAGGCTCAATTTTAAAGGATAGGAAGACGGATGGATTGAAAATAATAACGATCATGACTATTGGCCTATGTTCGTTTCTGGCCCCTATACCATATATTGTTTTTTTGGGCTTTTTTCCGTTCACGTTTTATGAAGGGCAATAATGTACTCTATAATTGTAGATTAAGCCTAAAATATTTTGCGCTTGCGTTTCCCTATTATTTCTGTCATACATGTACTTGGACAACGTACTGTACTAACACCTAGTGTTTAAATCTGGCGGTAGCTCTGATTATATATCGCAGAAGGTGCGCACATGGATTTCTTCCCTTACTTTATACTATGTGCCTTCCTATTTAATCTCTACGGTATAAGCCTCAACTTCTCAAGATGCTCCACAGCAACAATTCTGAACATTAACATTTCAAACATTACCGTCACTCCTATCGTATAATATTATTTGAGGAATTATCATATGTCTGTCATTGTACTGTTGAAGTAGCCACAATCCTGCAAAATTCCCTGTCCAAAGCTCAAAATGGATATTCAACCACTTGAATGTCTTCGACAACTCCTCGAAACAGCTACCTCGCTACAAGACAGACGCACCATCTTAGATCATTTCGGAGAGCTTCTATCTCCCTCCAAGGAAATCAATAACAAAATGCTGTCTGCAAACAAAAAAGAAAGGAAACGCATGAGAAAGACTGCTTTTTGTCAGGTCGAGAAGGACTGCTTCGACGCGGGTTCGGTGATGCCTGAAGACTCGCCAGTTTTGTACGCAAGGAGGATTTCTTGTTGCGATCCCAAGAAGAATAATTCTAGAGTATGCAGCCCCCGGGACAGAGACTTTTCGAGCACTCTCGACTTCAAGAAAGAAGAGCAAGAGCGGATTCTCCAAGAAATGTTCGACAGTATTCCTCTCCTTGATGACCTGTTCTCCGACGGCAGCGAATTTTACGATAGTAGCAAGTCATGCTATTCTGCATTATCTAGTCAGGAGAATGCGGATCAGGAACAAGCCATTCTAGACAAGGCAGGCGCACCGCCGAAGGAAGAATTGAAGGCAAATATTGCAAATTGGCTCAAGGCTCAGCCACAGTCAGCAACTGGTACCGAGGAGGGTAACTGGAAGGAGAAAATCATGATGGATGGAAGCTTAGGTTGGGATCCTCGATTTTATGCAGAAATTGTGCCATCGGGTTTGGCTTTCTGTAGGGACGTTTGGGGGGATCTGAAAGTCGAGAAGGCGAGGAAAATGAGAGCTAACCGTTTCGCGGTGTTAGACTGTTGGAGGAATGGAATGTACACAGCTGAGGGTATGAAGCATGATATCGAGTAGGAATTCGACTTTTTACTTTTGACGGCTAACGGTTGACGGTGTTGATGGTTTTTTTGCGATGCAAAAAATAATAATCATCAATGAAAGTCAGATTACTTTTCGAGACCTCATCGATCTCAATATTGCTCCCGACTCCTAACTATCAAGCAAATTTACACAAGAAGCCAAGTAGATCCATTTCATCAAATACAGTAAAATCTAATGATTGATTATGCCGAGCAGTCTAACACTGCAATCATCAGGTAAGCAAGGTTCTACACGGATACAACTGCTATTCAGATAGACTATCTAGCTCAGTAGGTCGGTGGAGGCATGAAATGATGAGTTTTGACTTGTTTTTTTGACGGCTCTGATTGATACTCTTGCATCGTGCATTATTTGCTATCAAATATCTTTATTAAAATCAGAAAGCTGGGACCTTCAAGAGACTAAACGGCACCGGAAATTTTATAAACTATCCATGTTCTGACTCCATTCCCGGTTTCTCACCTTGTGTCTTGCTAAGAATGTGCTCACGTTCATCAATGTCCATGTGGGTATCTTCTACACTGCTCATGAGTGCAAGCGTATTGTAGTAACGCCAGGTGATTCCGACATCCACAAAATCATGTCGGAATTCTTCGATTTTCTCTGCACTGTGATCGCTTTCACACTCGGAAGGGAGGCAGGAACTGAGGGAGTAACGATTGAATTAGCTACTATATGCCTTATTGACCTTCTGCTATCCTTACTATCTGTCTTCCTCAAGTTTCTTTGAAGAATTATAAATTCTTACTGCTTATATGGTGGAATTGGCTGCTACTCGTTAGATTATTACGGCAGAAAGAAAGAGCAAGGCTTACCTTAGAACCCTCAACATGTTTGACAAATCCTCCGTAGTTACTCAGCCAAGAATCCGCAGCATGACTGCCGATCATACTCAGAGGAAATCCAATATCAAATGGCGTCGCTCCCTCAATCTCATCAATTTCTGCTTGTGTAAGCTCCAGACTCAGCGCCTCAATATTTCCCTTGATATGATCAATCTTTCTGCCGCCAACAATTGGGAAAACGTAAGGGGTTTTCTGCATCACGTATGCCAATGCCACACTAGTAATCAATGTATCTTTCTCCTTTGCAATTTTTTCCAAAGCCTTACAGACCGCAATAACCGGTGCGGGAATGTCACCTTTACCTCGACCTTCGCTTGCTTTGCGCTGTTCTTCGGTCTTGAAAGCGCCGCCGCCGAGCGCTCCCCATGGCATGAGGCTCATTCCCTCATCGCGGACCATGGGAATGATTTCACGCTCGAAATCACGGGATGCGGCGGACCATTTACCCTGATAGACGCAGAACTGACGCAAGCCGTGATCGCGAGCGTATTGATTCGCTTTGGAAACGACCCACGCTGGCGTGTCGGAAACTCCGATATAAAGCACCTTTCCAGAGGCAATGATATCATTCAAAGAATGCATGAGTTCCGGGATGGAGCAGGTGTGGTCCCACCAGTGGACATATAGCTAACCCGCCTATTAGCAATTGCTAGGTTGGTTTCGTGATCAGGGTGTGCTTACCAAATCGATATAAGAGGTCTGAAGATTCTCCAAGCTCTTTTGGAGCGAGAGATGCAGACTTTTGGCTCCATTGCCACCGGTGTTAACGATAATTTCCTTGCCTCCTCCAAAGGTACCGCGATATGCGGTCGTGAATTTGGTAGAGATGACCATTTGGTCTCTTACCCCACGCTTTTTCATCCATTCTCCGATGTATTGCTCAGACTCCCCCTTTTGGTAATTATTTGCGCTGATGCCTCCATTAGCAAAATAGAAAATTCATCTGCAAGTAGGTATGGACTTACGTGTCAATGAAATTGCCACCATTTTCATAAAAGTAATCGAGTATTCCTTCGGTGGTTTCTTGATTGCATTCGCCGAGAAACTCTTTCCTGAGGTCATTGTTAAAGAAGTGATTGATGGTTGTGATATATTGGATAACCTACCAACTTTCTCCGAAGTTCATGGCACCCAGACATAGAGGGCTCACTCGAACCGAGGCAGTTGGAGAAAGAATTCGGTAGTAGCTAAGCGCATTCTTGGGTTTGGGTGGAGGAGGGAGCACTGCCGACATTTTTGCTTGCTATGGAGATGGAGAGACTTGAAAGTATGGAAGTATTTTGGATAAGTTGAGGCTGTTGTTGAAGACTTAATCCAGAGGAGCTCCCTCCTTATATAGCCACCAAAAGTCATTATGGCCTATGAGGAGTGATTATGTTTATCATTAGTTTCGGATATCGTACAGTGCGTCCAATGATGGTGACACAAAATCCAACATCCAAAGAATAGTATTGGTACTCTCTGCTGCACTCCCCTCTTCAGGTCTCCACATATTAACCTGTAACAAGGATTATTTGTTCATGAATCATGCATAAAACCTTTCCTTCCTGGAGAATAGAGAGCCTCAAAAGTCAGTCGAAACCACACCACTTTCGGCGTTAAGTCTTAACTCCTTCCTCTTCTACACCCAAATACTACTTCCGCCCGACATTAACTCCAGCTTTTCGAGCTTGGATTATAAATTGTGAGCTCTGCGTCGTTAACGAATTTCGAAACTGACTTGCTTAGCATTTTCAGATAACCAACAATGAGGAGTATACTATCAGAAACAGCTTGGCAACCGCCTATGCACAATTGTGTAGGATATATGGAAGTACGGAACCATGGTGAATGTACATATACCACAGGTAATAAATCCTAGATCATCACAGCTACTCCCGAAGTTCTCCCATTGTATTCCCGCAGTTTTCCCTTGGGCTGGTCTGAGCGACTGACCTCCTTGCAACGCCTTCCATCATCATCGACTTACCTGGAAGAAGTCCCGGCTTATGACTTGGCGATGCGCAATGCCAGTGAGATGAAGCATAATAGCAAATCAAAAATTGTCTGCTGCGTTGATGTGTAAGGAATCAAGAAGTCCTGGGGTGTTTCCACCTGAGGAGGTGAGAGCGAAGGCTTTTTGTACGACATCGAAGAAGTTGGGTGCTCGGGAAATCTAGCCGTGTTTCCGGCGAGTGAGGTTGAACTGAGGTCACGGGAAAGTGTTCATATGCACTGATTGCTATGAGTGAGATATGAATAATCCATATACTTGGACTTCCATACTTTTCAGTTGCTTGGGAGCCTGTTGGACGTGTCATCTGCTTCAAGGTAGATATCAAGCATAAGCCTAACCATGCACTGAATCGAGAATAGATCACCTCCGTACCCAAAAACAGGTGCTCCAAAAAAAGCAAGATTCTGAAAAATACGATCAAAGTCTGTACCATCAGATATAAATGCAAAGACTTGTCTGAGACATGGTACATGGTTCACTGAAAATATCTGAAATCGTCAACAGCGCTTTCTGACGTTATTATCCTCAATTTACAGCAGCCGCCCCTGTTGACTTTGCGCATCTCCAAGCCATTTTACAGTACTTCATCACAGCTGCATGTTATTCATTGCTTGATCATATCCACGGAGCAAGCCTCGAGCTCTTCAACCGTCGCCGATGAAGTCTGTGACACCAATTACTCCACTCGATATCTAGCACAGTGCTCTGGTATATTTCATTATACATGTAAAAATATGACATATAGCAGCTCTCAGAATTCCATATCTCTGCGTATACATGAGATACAAGTGATTTATAAACTTAAAAGAACACAGAAAATCAGCGTGCTAGCATCTGTAACGCATTTGGATTTTCTAAATCCTAGTCCTAAAGCATGTATCATGTGAGAAGTAGCAATAGAGGAAAATTCAAAAATGATAATAGTCCTGAAGCGGATGAGATGAGTCCATCTTTCAAAGAGCTCGCATCCTTTGCTTGATATCTGTAAAACTGAAGCTGACAACAACACAGCCTCGTTGGACAGTGAACATGTTACTGGGCTCGAGCCGATAGGTGTTGAACAAGATCACCCTGTAGGCTTTCCTTTACATCTTCAAATTTGCGTAGCAAAATACTACAACCTCATGGCAAACCGCAAGCAAGTCAGGTAACTCACATCCTGCAGCGAAATGGTAACTTAGTAAACTACAATAGAAACCGAAGAGCAAACTAGGATCTGCCCGACGTCCAGCTGTCAGCTTTTCTCCTATACTTGTAGCATTAACAAAGCGTCAGCAACGGGCTACATCCAAGTCATAGGCTTGCCTGCGTGATACTTCTTGTGCAACCAAGGTAACGCTGAACAAGCCTCCTCTGGATTAAGAAGAGATGTAAAGCGAACGAATGATATGTGTTACGCTGCTCTCTCAAGGCTAGCTCGAGGTTTACATTTAAAGTCTGGTATTAAGTTTGAACTGCACAAGAGTAACGTCAGGCTATGGAGATACTAATCTACGACCTGCCAAAGAACGAATTGCAAGAAGAGAAAAAAGAAAGAAGAGAATGGCATAGAACACTTACTGACCCACATCTGTTTGATATGAAGTACCAGTAATGCAGTTGCGATAGAGGCGATCTCCGATACTGGACAGGCAGGAGTATAGAAAAAATGCAATAGCACAACTCAGAAGCGAGCAATTTCAAAGACATCTTGAATGACCCTCTACTTTTCGTGGTAGTTTACAACTTGATGTGAAGACAGTCTGTCTCGAGGGAAGGAGGATATATGTCTAGGATAATGATTAAAGGAAGAGTATCTGATGGTAGCGTAATTAGTATCTATCGCCTCTCACGTAAGTAGGAGCAACGGATTAGAGAAACTTAAGAGTAGCGAAGAAGGCGGTTTGATATTTTGACTCGTGAATTTGACATATATTGATCACTCGTCAGCCAAACTTTAAGCGACAGGGATTACTGCGTGAGAAATACTGAATCTTATTTATGTAAAGTGTGGTTATCTATAGAAAATATTGTGTAGGTTGAAATTCTCTCCAAATATTCTTTGCAGGGTTCTTATTGAAGCCATAGAGTATAAATATGGACAATGCATCTATCACTCTGCTTCATGAAGCCAAAAATTCATATGTCTATTTCTATTTAAGCAAATTGTGAAATGTAGATGTTAAATTGGTAGACATTGATTGGAACACGCCAACTAGGCGCTGTCTAGCGATTCAAGATTCAAGATTTTAGATAAGCTGCCTCATAATCATTGCATGACTGCTGGAAACTCTTAAGTGCTATAAGCAGGTCTTAAACAAGTGACCCAGACCTCGCTGTTATGTGCCAAATCGTGATCTAAGTATCTGAGAGACAAAAGATGAAGCTGGTAAGAGATGCTCTGATACGGCCTTGAAGTACATTACTTCTCGAAGCACAACAAGGTGCAAGATGAATCTGCTGCGACCTTCGAGAATATCTGGCATACGAAGCCCTATGTCATATATGACAAGAGAAGAAACTAAACTGGACTATTATGTACTCGTGTAATTTTCGGAGAAGGAGTTGGGGAAGCTGAAGGGCAAAAGGAATTATTCCTTTTGTTTGATGGCAATAGGAACAGTTGCATTTATGGATAGGATCTGATTGATGGTGCCACAACAGCCTGATCCTGATTCTTCTATATCGATAAGGAGAGAAAAACCATCGGTATCTATGATTCATGTCAGAATAGAGTTGAAGCTTGGGAAGTGGAAAGACGGCAATATATATCAGTTTTGACTCCATATATATTGTATTGCAAGGGGATGGAAAAAGAACTTATATGATAGACGTATAACTCAGCTCCATGGATTCGAGACAAATGTAATAATTAAGAGGTGCTACAGTGAGCTCAGTTAGGAGGGAGAAGACCGGTAACAATAGTAACAATAGGAGTGACCTGAGGACTCAAACACGGCTGCGGTAGCTGTCGGCTGCGCTACTCTTGACCATGTTACTGAACTTCGAGGATCAGCGGTTAATTGCCATCTTATGCTACGCAATTAATTATTCACAAACAAGCTCTCGAAGATCCTGTAGATTATTTGTTTCCTCCACGTATGATCGTCTCGGATACAAACTTTGGAGGATCCAAGCTCAAGCTCCCTTTGAAGCTTTGAAGTTTGAAGAATCAAATCATCCCCGAAGCATGCTTACAACATGCGGGGTCAGAACTGGTGGATACACAGGCCTGTGAAACGAATGCAGGTGCAATGTGAATTCGTGCCTTGCATTTGCACTTGCAGCCTGTTGTGCAGGATGCAGAGCTCCCGTATTGCATAGCAACCATGGGTGAAAAGAATGACATTCTAGAGCTCGAAGGGACAACAGACAACCTCTCGCTTCTGTGTAAAAGTCATGATGAAATTTAAATGTAAACCTTCGAAGAACTCAAAAGGAATTGCCAAAAAATTAAATGGTGGAGTGGGGGAACTGCTGCAACTGGGGGCTTTCGGAGAGTCCCCATTCAGAGATTAGCTCCCAAAAAAACCTTGTATCACGTGACCGACGTGTTGAATTGCATCGTATCACAGTCGTGCTTGTTTACACTTGGCAAGTTTGCTTGTTTCCCACACAACGAACGGGTCAAAACGTCGGGCTTGTCTGTGC
>Ga0247810_10000692_pt1 | contig 30003 bp, 28 predicted proteins | sample UWRJL119311C1_FD_179918 | JGI IMG/M metagenome (GOLD analysis project Ga0247810, IMG submission 179918) | Plant litter microbial communities from Arlington Agricultural Research Station in Wisconsin, United States - UWRJ-L119-311C-1 | ecosystem: Environmental > Terrestrial > Plant litter >... | reverse complement strand
CCCTGCTCGAAGGTGGTCCCCAGGTCGTAGTCGACCGCCGAGACCGTGCGGGTCTCCCCGCCGTCGCTGTACGTCACGATCTGCGCCCCGACCGGCACGTAGGCTCCGGTATCCGCCGCACTCATCGGCGCCCACGAGATTGTCGAGGTCGCCGGGTCGCAGTCCAGCGGTTCTGCCGATGGCGCAGGGGCCGGAGCGGCTGTACACCCCGCGAGCGCGAGGGCCGGGAGGAGCAGGAACAGGGTCTTCTTCGATGAGGTGACCATCACTCCACGCTAAGGAGACTTCCTCAGAACTCCGTGTGTCCGAGGTCCGCGTTTGCGACGAATCGCGCCACGGCGCTCGCCAGCACTTCGAACTCTAGGACGACCAGCTCGTTCGCGCCCACGCGCGTCGCCTGCCCGGGCACAAAGAGCGTCCGCTGCGGGCCCCGGCGCCAGTAGCGCCCGAGGTTGAAGCCGTTCATCCAGACGAAGCCCTTGCCCCAGTCCCCCGTGTCGAGGAACAGGTCGCGTGCCTCATCGAGCTCGAAGCGGGCGCGCGCGACCACGGGGCCGCCGGCGACACGGCCGGGCACCACGGGCAGGCCGGGCACGGCGTCGAGGTCGATCGCGGTCGCGGTCCAGCCGGTGACGGGCGCGCCATCGAGCGTGACGCCGCCGATGAGTCCCTTGTGCTCGCCGATGCGGGTGCCGTAGTTGACGCGCCCCTGGTCCTCGACGAGAAGCAGCAGCTCGCCCGAGGCGCGCGGCAGCGCGATCGCGTTCTCGTGCGCGTCACGGGTGAGCACGCCGACGCGCACGCCGTCGAGGAAGACGTAGGCGCGGTCGCGCACCTCGCCGAGGTGCAGGACGCCGTCGCCGTCGCCCGACAGCGTGGCCTGGAACGCGGCGATGCCGCTGTACTGGCCGAGGTCGTCGAAGCTCGGGATGCCCGCGTGGGTCGACACCGCGCCGGTGATGGCGGGCAGGTAGGGCGCAGCATCCACGAGCGGCACGTCGAAGGCGGGCGCCGGGCGTGCGGGCTCCGGCAGCTCATCGGGCACGGGGGCGTACTTCGCGATGACGTCGCGGAAGGCGAAGTACTTCTCCGTCGGGTTGCCAGCCTCGTCGAGCGGTGCGTCGTAGTCGTAGGAGGTGGCGATGGCCATGTAGCGGCCCTTGTCGTTCGCCCCGTTGGTGGTGCCGAAGTTGGTACCGCCGTGGAACATGTACAGGTTGAAGGAGCCGCCCGCCGCGAGGATCGCGTCGAGGTCGGCCGCGGACTCGGCGGCCGAGGTCGTGTGGTGGTGGGTGCCCCAGTCGTCGAACCAACCGTTCCAGAACTCCATGCAGACGAGCGGCCCGGTCGGCTGGTGCTGGCGCAGCTTCGCGAAACGCTCGGTGGTCCGCGAGCCGAAGGAGGCGGTCAGGTGGAGGCCGGGGAGGCTTCCGTCCGACAGCATCTGGTCGGTCGGCTGGTCGATGGTGGTGAGCGGAACCGTGACGCCCGCGTCACGGGTGATGCGCACGAGCTCGGCGAGGTAGCTCTTGTCGGAACCGTAGGCGCCGTATTCGTTCTCGATCTGCACCAGCACGACGGTGCCGCCGGTGTCGACCTGGCGCGGGACGACGATCTCGTAGACCCGCTCGAGGAACTCGGTGACGGCAGCCATGTACTGCGGCTCGTTGCGGCGCACGCCGACCGTGTCATCGCGGAACAGCCAGGCGGGCAGACCGCCGTTGTCCCACTCCGCGCAGATGTAGGGGCCGGGGCGCACGATCGCGTGCATGCCCTCGGCGGCGACCAGGTCGAGGAATCGGCCGAGGTCGAGTTGGCCGGTCGCGTTCCACTCCCCCGGCCGCGGTGCGTGGGCGTTCCACGCGACGTAGGTCTCGATGGTGTTGAGCCCCATGAGTCGGGCCTTGTGGATGCGGTCCGCCCACTGGTCGGGGTGCACGCGGAAGTAGTGCAGCGCGCCGGAGAGGATGCGGACGGGCTCACCGTCGAGCAGGAAGTCCTGCTCGCCGATCTCGAAACGGCTCATGGTCGTCTTTCGGTCAATAGGTGCGGCGGGCCGGGCGCAGGCCCGACCCGCCGCGATCTACAAAGGGTGTTACTTGACGGTGAAGCCCTGGTCGGCGCCGTACGTCTTCAGGCGCTCCTCCCAGGTGGCCAGGCCGTCGGCCAGACCGGTGCCGTTGGCGTAGGACTGCCCGACGGTGTCACCGAAGATGCTGTTCGCGTAGACCGTGTAGGGCAGGTACTTCCAGCCCTCGCGGACCTCGCTCGACGCGGCGGTAAGCACCTCGTTGATCTTCTGGCCGCCGAAGTACTCCGACTCGGCGTTGACGAAGGCGTCGTCCGACAGGTCGGCCGTGGTCGACGGGAATCCGCCGCTCTCGGCGAAGATCGAGATGCTCTCTTCGTCGTTGTTGAGCCAGCGGAGGAAGGCCGCGGCGAGCGCCGGGTTCTTGCTCTGCTTGGTCACGGCCTGGCCGCCACCACCGTTCTCAGCGGTGACCGCCTCGCCACCGTCGTAAGTGGGCAGCGGTGCGACGCGCCAGTTGCCGGCGCCCTCGGGGACCGAGGACTCGAAGTTGCCGGGCATCCATGCACCGGAGAGGAGGGTCGCGAAGGTGCCGTCGCCGAGGCCACGGAACCACTCGTCGCTCCACGCCGGCGTGCTGCCGAGGAGGTCCTTCTCGATGAGCTGGCTCCACGTGTCGGCGAAGAGGGTCGTGCCCTCATCGGTGAAGTCGATGCCGACGTCGGTGCCGTCGACCGAGAAGGGCTGGCCGCCGGCCTGCCAGATCATGCTGGTGACGAAGCCCGCGTCGCCGTTGTCGGCGGTGATGTACTTCGTCGGGTCGGCCGCGTGCAGCGTCTCGGCGGCGGCGATGTACTCGTCCCACGTCGTCGGCACGGCGATGCCGTACTGCTCGAACACGGTCGCGTTGTAGAACATGGCCATGGGGCCGGAGTCCTGCGGGAGGCCGTAGATGGCGCCGTCGATGGCGACCGATCCCCACGGGCCGGCGCTGTAGTCGTCCTCGAGGTCGGCGAAGCCGTAGGGGGTGAGGTCGAGCAGCGAGTCGGTGATGGCGAACTGCGGGAAGGCGTAATACTCGATCTGGACGACGTCGGGGGCGCCCGAGCCGGCGGTGATCGCGTTCTGGAGCTTCGTGTACTCCTCGGTGTTGGTTCCCGCGTTGACGAGGTTGACCGTGACGTTCGGGTAGGCCTCCTCGAAGGCGGCGACCTGGGCCTCGGCGGAGGGGGTCCAGCTCCAGTAGGTGATCTCTCCGCCGGCCTCGAGGGCGGCGTCGAGGTCGTCGGCCGAGCCGGTTCCGCCGTTGCCGGCGTCGCTCGAGCAGGCGGCGAGGGTCGCCCCGAGGGCGATGGCGGCGATTGCCGTGGTGGCCGCGCGGCGTGCGCGCGACCCCTTACGCATGAAGCTCATGCTGTTTCCTTTCACTTCCTTGTGGATGCCTCTGGCAGGACGCCTCGGCGGAGGGGTGGTGCTCGACGAGGTCTAGGCGCGCGGCCTAGCCCTTGACGCTTCCGGCGCTCAGCCCCGACTGCCAGAAACGCTGCAGCACGAGGAAGGCGACGATGATGGGGATGATCGTGAGGAGCGAACCCGTCAGGACCAGGTTGTAGATGGGCTGGGCGCCCGCACCGATCGACTGGGCGTTCCACTGGTTGAGCCCGACCGTCAGCGGGTACAGGTTCGGGTCGCTCAGCATGATCAGGGGCAGGAAGTAGTTGTTCCACGTCGCGACGACCGTGAACAGCAGCACCGTGACGATGCCGGGCGCGAGCAGGCGGATCGAGATCGTGAAGAAGGTCCGCAGCTCTCCCGCACCGTCCATGCGCGCCGCTTCGAGCAGCTCCGTCGGCACCGAGTCGATCGCGTACACCCAGATCAGGTAGAGGCCGAAGGGGCTGATGAGCGACGGGATGATGATCGCCCACGGGGTGTTGGTGAGCCCGAGCTGGCTGAACAGGAGGAAGGTCGGCACCGCGAGCGCCGTGCCGGGGATGGCCACGGCGCCGAGGACGACCGCGAAGACGCCCTTACGTCCCGGGAAGCGGAACTTCGCGAGCCCGTACCCGGCCAGGGTGGCGAGCAGCGTCGCGCCGCCGGCGCCGACGACCACGTAGAGCAGCGTGTTGCCGAGCCAGCGGACGAAGATGCCGTCGCGGTAGGTAAGGGTCTCGTAGATGTTCTGGAAGAGGACGAAGTCGTCGTCGAACCAGAGGCCGAAGCTCGAGAACAGGCCGGACTGCGTCTTGCTCGCGTTGATGACGAGCCAGACGATCGGGATCAGGCTGTAGATCGCGAAGATGACGAGGATGCCGGTGAGGGCGATCGACTTGCGCGGCGTGCGCGAGAGGGCGGTGCTCATCCCAGGTCCTCCTTTCTCGAGCCGCGCAGTTGCACGACGTAGGCGATGACGGCGGTGATGACGCCCATGACGATGGCGACGGCGGCCGAGTAGTTGTACTGCTGGCCCGCGAACGACAGGTTGTAGGCGTACATGTTGGGCGTGAAGAACGTCGTGATGACGTTGGGCGCGAGGGGCCGGAGGATGTTGGGCTCGTTGAAGAGCTGGAAGCTTCCGATGATCGAGAAGATGGTCGCGATCACGATGGCACCGCGCAGCGCCGGCAGCTTGACCGAACGGATGATGCGGAAGGTCCCGGCGCCGTCGAGCTCCGCGGCCTCGTAGAGCTCACCCGGGATGGTGCGCAGGGCGGAGTAGAAGATCAGCATGTTGTAGCCGACGAACTGCCAGGTGACGATGTTGCCGATCGCGGCGAGGATCCAGTCGCGGGCGAAGGGCTGGATGACGCCGGCGCCGACGAGGTCGTTGATGTTGCCGACGAGGCCGAAGGTGTCGCCGTACATGAAGCCCCACATGAGGACGGCGACGACGGCCGGCACCGCGTAGGGCAGGAAGAGGACGATCCGGAAGAACCCGGTCACGTACAGGCGGGCCGAGTCGATCGCGAGCGCTGCGACGAGCGCGAGCAGCAGCATGATCGGCACCTGCACGATGAGGAAGAGGGCGACGTGCAGGAAGCCCTGCCAGAACTGGCCGTCCTGGAAGACGGCGATGTAGTTGTCCAGGCCGACGAAGGTGGTGCCGCCGACGAGCTGGGTGCGGAAGACACTGAGGTAGAGCGCGTAGGCGACCGGGGCGAGGAAGGCGATGGCGAAGACGACGAGGAAGGGGCCGACGAAGATCCAGCCGCGCCAGTCCTTGCGGTCCTTGCGCACGACGGTGGTCGGCGTGTGTAGCGACGGCGTTGTCATGGGTGTCTCCGGGTTGTTCTCATGTTTACGTCAACATGCGGTTTCATGACACTAACATGTTGACGTGAACATTCGCCAGCCAGCGGTGAGTCGACGAGGACCGTCGATGGCCGACGTCGCCCAGGAGGCCGGTGTCTCCGGGCAGACGGTGTCGCGCGTGGCCAACGGACACAACAACGTCGACGCCGACACCCGAGCCCGCGTCCTGGCCGCCATGCAGCAGCTCGGCTACCGGCCCAACAGCGCCGCGCGCGCCCTGCGCTCGGGGCGCTTCCGTTCCATCGGGGTCATCATCTTCACCCTCTCCACGGTCGGCAACATGCGCACCCTCGAGGGCATCACCGTCGCCGCCGCCCAGGCGGGTTACTCGATCACCCTCATGCCCGTCGCTCACAAGACGCAGGACGAGGTCAGCTCCGCGTTCAGCCGGCTCAGCGAGCAGGCCGTCGACGGCGTCATCATCGTCATCGAGGCGCACCTCATCGACGAGACCACCTTCGAACTCCCCTCCGGCCTCCCGGTCGTCGTCGTCGACTCGACCGCCCGCGACCGCTTCCCCGTCGTCGACACCGACCAGGGGCAGGGCGCGCGCCTGGCCACCGACCACCTCCTCGACCTCGGGCATCAGACGGTCTGGCACGTGTCGGGCCCGCCCGAGTCCTACTCGGCCGAACGCCGTCGGGACGCGTGGGAGGCGACGCTCCTCGAGCATGGAGCCCCCGTTCCCCCCGTCCTCATCGGCGACTGGACCACCGGCTCCGGCTACGCCCACGGCCTCGAACTCGCGCGCGACCCTGCCGTCACCGCGATCTTCGCCGCCAACGACCAGATGGCCCTCGGCGTGCTGCGCGCCCTGCACGAGGTCGGCCGGCGCGTCCCCGAGGACGTCAGCGTCGTCGGCTTCGACGACATGGAGGAGGCGGAGAGCTTCTGGCCGCCCCTCACGACCGTGCACCAGTCCTTCGGCACCGTCGGCAGCCGCTCGGTCGAGGCACTGCTGGAGCAGGTGGAGGGTGGCACGGCTCACCACGACGTGCTCGTGGGCACCGAGCTCGTGGTGCGGGCCAGCACGGCGGCCCCGCGGGGCTAGCCCCGTTCATTTGCGGCAAATCGCGCGTTTCGGGGCGCGGAACTTGCGATCTGACGCAAACTGTTGCGGCCCTCCCACGGGCGCTTCGTGCAAATGAGCTCTAGAGGTCGCGTGCCGTCGAGTCCCCGCGACGACGCACACCGAGGAGGAGCAGGGCACCAGCCAGCACGGCCAGCGCGCCCCCGACCGGCAACAGGAGCGGCAGGTCGAGGCCAGCGGAGACGAGCGCCGCGGGCAGGGCGACGGCAGGTGGCACGGCGACGGGGACGCTCGGCGACGGCAGCGCCGCCACGCGCGCCGAGGCATCGCTCACCGCGTTCTCGCGCACCCACCCGGCCCTGTTCGCTGTCACCGCGACCGTCAGGACCGATCCGGCCTGGGCCGGTGCGATCACGAAAGTCCGGTCGAGCGCGCCGCCGATCGCAACGCCGTCGGCGAACCACTGGTAGCTGAAGCTCTCGGGTGCCGGTGCCCAGTCGGCGGCGTCCGGGTCGGCCGTCATCGTCTCGCCCACCCGGGGCGTGCCGCTGATCGTCGGGTCGCCCTGGGTCGTGAAGGCACGCCCCATGACCGGACCGACGGCGTCGCTGGAGACGCTCGCGGGGGCGTAGAACCGGGCCCAGGCGGTCACCTCGACGACCACGTCGGCACCGATGAGATCCGGTGTCAGCACCAAGGCCGCGCCTGTGGCACCGTTGATGGCCGTGCGGGTCGTCCCGCGCACCTTGTACCACTGGTAGCGGGTGCCGCTTCCGGTGGTACCGGAGAAGTTCCACGAGCCCGTCGACGACATCGAAAGGGTATCGCCCGAGTAGAGCCCGCCGGAGACGGAGATCGCCGGCGACGTGACGTTCGCGAGCTGCGGACCGATCGCCAGCTCGACCGCCAGATGGTCGAAGCCGCCGGCCCCGTCCGCGAGCTGGATGGTGAAACGGTCGGTGCCGACGAAGCCCGTTCGCGGAACATAGGTCAACGTGGTGGCCGCTCCGGTCGCGCTGCTGCCGGTGGCGGTCCCGAATGCCGCCGGGGTGCTGATGCTCCAGGTGAACGTCGGAGTCCCGCCGGCGCGAGTGCCGCCGAGAGCGAGGCTCCACGTCGTGTCGGTGTCCGTGTGATCGCTGGTGGTGTCCGGAGCATCGACGCCCGCGATCGTGATCACCGGCAGGGCGTTGAGCGGGCTCACGGGGCACGCACTCGTCGATTCGGCGATGCCGAAGGTGCCCGTGAGGGGGCTGGCCCCGGGGAGGCTGAAGGAGGCCACCGCGACCACGGTGCCGTCGATCGTCGTCTGGCTGATGGTCGCACCGGCGACCGTGGAATAGGTGCCCGTGACCGCGTCGTAGCTGCGCACCGCGAGGCGGTTGCAGGTCTCGCCGTACTGGTACTGCGTGACGCTCGCCGTGGACCCGGAATCGCATCCCGCGGTGTAGGTGGTCAGCCCGGCCAGGTAGGCGTAGCCGGGGTCGGCGGGCGCGGACCCGTTCGTCACCGACGACAGCACACAGGCACCGCCGGTAGCGGCCATCACCAGCGACGTGTACTGGCCGTCGACGGTGTTCGGCAGGCTCGCCACGTTCCGTTCGATGCTGTCGCGGACGCCGTCGGCATTCGCATCGCCCCCGTTGGGTGCGGCGTTCTCGACGGCGGCAGGGACGCCGTCACCGGTTCCGGCAGCATCGCCGTCGGCGGAGACCTGAAGATCGTCGCTGCCGGCGTAGAGGTTGGCGATCCCCGCCGCGTCCACGACCGCGTCGTAGGTGCGCATATCGTCCATGAGCCCGACGAACTTGTTGTGGTAGTCGTCCTGACCCCAGCCGATGTGCGCGATGGGGCTCGCCGTCGGGGCGTCCTGGTTGCTGCCGCCTCGTCCGTTGCTCGACGTGCTGGCTTCCAGGGCACCGTCGACATAGAGGAGGACGTTGCCGGCGGACTTCGTCGCGTCGCGCGTCACGCAGACGTGGTGCCACTTCCCGTCGTTGACGGTCGTCGACCCGTCGATCCGCTCGTCATTGGTGCGGTTCGCGCGACCGGTGCCGAAGGTGAGCTTGCCCGTCTCGCTCAGACCGAAACCGAAGTCGTTCGCAATGCCACCGACCTCGCCATCGAGGATGGGGGCGGAGTTCCAGTGGTTACGACCGGTGCCCTGGCTGGTCGTGTTGATCCACGAGCAGATCGTGAAGTTGGTGATGACGCCATGATCAGCAGTGGCCCGGAACGGGTTGGTGATGACCAGGCAACTGCGGCCGTCGAGGCTGAGGCTGCGCCCGGTCCCGACGGACGGGGGCACGTCGGTCGACGAGGTCGGGGGGATGCAGTTGGACGTGTCGAGCACGGCGTCGCCGCCGTGCGAGCCATCCGCGCCGTCGACGAGCGTGTCGTCGTCGAAGGTCCAGTGACCGATGAGCTCGGGGGCTCCGTCAGCAGCCTGCGCAACGGTCGGCACGCCGACCAGGGAGGAGGCGGAGACGGTGGCCGCCAGGGCGACCAGAACCAGCAGGGTGCGAGCGGGCCGCTTCATCGAGACACCAAGGCAAACGAAAGACAGCACAGCATGACGCCTTGCACCCCTCGGGTAAGGGCAGCGGTCCGGGTTGACCTCAGCAGCCTCACGCTATCGGTTGACCGGTGTGCAGCGGGGGCTGGCCACGCCCCCAGAAGGGGGGCGCGACAGATCGTCACGGGGTCTGAGCCCGCTGACATGCTTGCCTCATGGCTCACCCCAACGATCTTCTCGCCGTCCTCATCGACGCGGACAACGTGCCGGCCTCGAAGATCGGCGGCGTCCTCGCGGAGGTAGCGCGATTCGGCACCGCGTCGGTCAAGCGCGTCTACGGCGATTGGACCACACCGCAGCTCGGGAGTTGGAAGACAGCCGCCAGCGAGCACGTCATCCAACCGATGCAGCAGTTCGCGAACACCGTCGGCAAGAACGCGACGGACAGCGCGCTGATCATCGACGCCATGGACCTCCTCTACACGCGCCGATTCCAGGGGTTCTGCATCGTCTCCTCCGACAGCGACTTCACTCGCCTCGCGTCGCGGATCCGCGAGGAGGGCATCACCGTCTACGGCTTCGGCGAGCGGAAGACGCCAGAGTCCTTCCGGAATGCGTGCGACACCTTCACGTATCTCGACGTGCTGGTCGAGCCGGCCGCGGAAAGCCCGACGATCCCCGTTGCGAAGGTGGAGCGAGGCACGTTGCGGAGCGATGCCAAGTTGATTTCCGGTCTTCGAAAGAGCGCTGACACCGCATCGGACGAGGACGGGTGGGCAAACCTCGCCGCGGTCGGATCGCTGATGCGCAAGCAACACGCCGACTTCGATCCGCGCAATTGGGGGTACGCGAAGCTATCCGATCTCGTCAGGGCGACTGAATTCTTCGTGGTCGAACAGGTCACTACTGGTGGCATGCGGATCCGGAAGAAGAAGCGCGGCGAGTAGTCGGGCTGCGCCCCACCGGCACGGCCGTCACATCGCGCGGTCGGACGCAGGTGTCGGGTGTTCAAAGGGCGCGATGCGCCGGAACCGGCGCGGCGGGGGCCCGCCTCAATAAGCCAGCCAGCAACGCAAGAAGGCCGTCTCAAAGAGACGGCCTTCTTGCGTTGAGTCGGGCTGACAGGATTTGAACCTGCGACCCCCTGACCCCCAGTCAGGTGCGCTACCAAGCTGCGCTACAGCCCGTGGCCCTGGGCACGAACACCCGGGACAACCAGAAAAGCTTAGCGCAGGTGCGGGGGCAGGCGTGACCGGAGTCCGGGCCACGCGGCGGCGAAACCGGGGTGCAGCGGGAGGTCGGTCACGGCCTCCGCCGGCACCCAGCGCAGTTCGACGCTCTCGGCGTCGCCGATGACGGGCTCGAAAGCGGTGTCGACGGTCGCGACGACGGTCGTGTAGCTCCAGTAGTCGAGGTCGAGGATGCTTTCGAACAGGACCGTGAGTGAATCGCCGGGGACGCCTGCCTCCTCGTTCGCTTCGCGCAGCGCACCCTGGACCGCGGACTCGCCCTTCTTGCGCGCGCCGCCGGGCAGGCCCCAGGTGCCGCCGAAGTGGCTCCATCCGACGCGGTGCTGCAGGAGGATCCCCGAAGGCGACGCGACGAGCAGGCCGGCTGCCCCGAAGACACCCCAGAACTTCTGCCCGTTGGGCCCGTATACCCAGGCGTCCCCCGGATCACGCTGGGCGTCGGGCGGCAATCTCGGGGGTGTTGTCGACATGGTTCATCCATTCTGCGTCCGAACTGGCTGGGAGGGGCCTCCGATCCGTCACATGCGTCACATTGCGGGCGTAACGTCGCAACACCGCCAACGTAAGGAGCAGGACATGACGACCGTCACCCAGTCCATCGACGTCGAGGTGCCGATCAGCACCGCGTACAACCAGTGGACCCAGTTCGAGACCTTCCCCGAGTTCATGGGCGGTGTCGAGGCGATCGTGCAGACCGACGACACCCACACCCTCTGGAAGACGGACATCGGTGGAGTCGAGCGCAGCTTCGAGGCGGAGATCACGGAGCAGCACCCGGACGAGCGCGTCGCCTGGAAGTCGATCGACGGCAAGACCCATGCAGGCGTCGTCACCTTCCACCGCCTTGCCGACGCGGAGACCCGCGTCACCGTTCAGCTCGACTGGGAGCCGGAAGGCTTCGTCGAGCATGCCGGCGCGCTGCTCGGCATCGACGACGCCCAGGTGAAGCGCGACCTCGAGAACTTCAAGAAGCTCATCGAGTCGCAGGGCTACGAAGACGGTGGCTGGCGCGGTGAGGTGTCCCGCGCCCCCGATGCGCACGGCCAGTAACTGGTCGTGAGAGACCCCCAACCGGGGTTCCCAGAGAAGCGGCATCCCCCACGCGAATACGGGGATGCCGCTTCTTGTGGTCTAGGGCCCGGTGTAGACGTCGAGGATCGTCGGAGCGTCCTCCGGAACGAACTCCACGGTCACCTCGTCGCCCGGCCGCACCGTCCCGGTGCGCAGCACGCGCAGGTACGGGCCCAGGCGTCGCTCGTCGCTGAAGCGCTTCACCCAGCCGCGCTCGTGTTCTCCCCCGACCCAGCGGGCGAAGGTCTGGCACGGGGTGCGCGGCATCGTCACCTCGACGACGACCTGCTCACCGATGCGCCAGCGCTCGCCGATGCGGGCCGCGTTCACATCCATGCCGTCGATGCGGAGGTTCTCGCCGAACCAGCCCGGGGGTAGGTCGCGGCCGAGTTCGCTCTCCCAGAACTCCGCGTCGGCCTGACTGTAGGCGTACAGCGCCTTGTCCACACCGCCGTGATGCTTGCGGTCCGCCTGCACGTCGCCACGCAGCCCGTACTTCGTCACCTTGACCGGCCCGTCCGACGGACGCTTGTCGATGGCCGTGACCCCGTAATAACCGGAGTCGCGGCGCAGGTCGTGGACGACGCAGGCGGCGACGAGGGTGGGCATTAGCGGCGCTGTCTCTTTTCACGCACGCGCATGTTCACGTTGATGGGGGTGCCCTCGAAGCCGAAGATCTCGCGCAGGCGACGCTGGATGAAGCGGCGGTACTGCGGGTCGAGGAATCCGGTGGTGAAGAGGACGAACGTCGGCGGGCGGGTCGAGGCCTGCGTGCCGAACAGGATGCGCGGCTGCTTGCCACCGCGCAGCGGGTGCGGGTGCTCGGCGACGAGCTCGGCCAGCAGGGCGTTGAACTTGCCCGTCGGGATGCGCTTGTCCCACGACTCGAGAGCGGTCTCGAGAGCCGGAACCAGCTTCTCCATGTGGCGACCGGTGCGGGCCGAGATGTTGACGCGGGGCGCCCAGCTGACGTGGCTGAGGTCCTGCTCGATCTCGCGCTCCAGCATGTAGCGGCGGTCGTCGTCGAGGAGGTCCCACTTGTTGTACGCGATGACGAGCGCGCGGCCCGACTCAAGGACGAGGTCGACGATCTTGAGGTCCTGGACGGAGATGGGCGCGGTCACGTCGATGATGACGACGGCGACCTCCGCCTTCTCCAGCGCGGCGGTGGTGCGGAGCGTCGCGTAGAAGTCGGCGCCCTGCGAGAGGTGCACGCGGCGACGGATTCCGGCGGTGTCGACGAAGCGCCAGAACTTGCCGGCGATCTCGACCTGCTCGTCCACGGGGTCACGGGTGGTGCCGGCCATCTCGTTGACGACGACGCGCTCCTCCCCCGCGGTCTTGTTGAGCAGCGAGCTCTTGCCGACGTTCGGGCGACCGAGGATGGCGACGCGGCGGGGTCCGCCGACCTCCTCCTTGGCGACGGCCGAGATCTCGGGGAGGATCGTGAGCGCCTTGTCGAGCAGGTCGGCGACACCGCGACCGTGCACGGCCGAGACCGGCCACGGCTGGCCGAGGCCGAGGGACCACAGCTCGGCGGCCATCGGCTCCTGGCGGGTGTCGTCCACCTTGTTGGCGACGAGGATGACGGGCTTCTTGGTCGCGCGCAGCAGGCGCACGACGCGCTCGTCGGTCGCGGTCGCGCCGACGGTCGCGTCGACGACGAAGAGGACGGCGTCGGCCAGATCGATGGCGACCTCGGCCTGGGCGGCGACGGAGGCGTCGATGCCCTTGGCGTCGGGCTCCCAGCCGCCGGTGTCGACGATGGTGAACTTGCGGGTGTTCCACTCGGCCTTGTAGTTGACGCGGTCGCGGGTGACACCGGGGGTGTCCTCGACGACTGCCTCACGACGGCCGAGGATGCGGTTGACGAGCGCGGACTTACCGACGTTCGGGCGGCCGACGATCGCCAGCACCGGCAGTGCCGGCAGGTAGGTGATCGCGTTGGGGTCGTCCGAGGCGAGGTCGAGGAGGTCGAGGTCCTCGTCGTCGAGGTCGTAGTCCTCGAGGCCTGCGCGCAGGGAGGCGGCGCGCTGCTCGGCGAGGTCGTCGTCGATGGACTCGATGCGGTCGGCGAGCGCGGGGTCGGCCGGCTCGATGAACTCGAGGTCGTCGTTGTCAGTCATGTGGGGTCCTTTGGGGCGGGGGAACTACTCCGCCAGCGTTGTCTTCACGAGGTTCACGACCGCGGTGACGGTCTGCTCGAAGTCGAGATCGGTGGAATCGACGGTGATGACACCGTCTGCGGCGTTCATGAAGTCGACGACCTTCGAGTCCTGTGCGTCGCGCGAGCTGAGCTGCTGCGCGGTCACGGCTGCCGATTCCGAGGTGACCTCGGCGGAACGCCTTGCCATTCTAGCCTCCTCGCTCGCCGTGAGCAGGATTCTCACCGCGGCGTCGGGGGCGACGACCGTCGTGATGTCCCGACCCTCGACCACAATGCCGTCCTTGTCGGAGGCGGCGATGATGTCGCGGAACAGCCCCACCAGGTGGGTGCGCACCTCGGGCACGCGCGCGACCGCGCTGACGACCGCAGTCACGCGCGGTTCGCGGATCGCCTCCGTCACGTCCGTCGGCCCCACCCGCACGAAGTACTCGTCGGGCGCGGTGCCGATCGCGTAGTCGAACTCATCGAGCGAGCCGAGCACCGATCCGGCGTCCTCGACGTCGGCCCCGACCGCGAGTGCGTGCCAGGCGAGCGCCCGGTAGGCGGCACCCGTGTCGAGGTAGTCGAAGCCGAGCTGGCGGGCGGCGGCCTTGCTGACGCTCGACTTGCCGGATCCGGCGGGCCCGTCGATGGCGGTCACGAAGTGGGTCATGCTGTCTCTCCTGCGATCTTCCATCCGCGCTCCTCGAGCTCGGAGACGAGTCGGTGTTCCACCTCGGGCAGCACGGCGATCTCGGCGAGGCCGAATTGGGCGCCGGGCGAGTGCTCGAGACGGAGGTCCTCCATGTTGATGCCCAGCTCGCCGATCTCGGTGAGCAGGCGGGCCAGCTCACCGGGCCGGTCGTCGACCATGACGATCAGGGTGGCGAAGTGGCGGGTCGAGCCGTGCTTGCCGGGCAGCCGGGCGACACCGTCGTTGCCGGCGGCGATCGTCTCGGCGACGGCGCGACGGGATCCCGGAGCGGCGGGCGCTTCGAGCGCGCCGATCACGGCATCGAGGTCCTCACGCAGCGATCGCAGGACCGGAACCGTCTGGCCCGAGTTCGCCCCGAGGATCTGCACCCACAGGCTGGGGTCGCTCGCGGCGATACGGGTCGTGTCGCGCAGGCCCTGCCCGGCGAGCCGCACGGCGGCGTCGGGGGCATCCACCAGGCGGGCCGCGAGCAGCGAGGCGACGACCTGGGGCACGTGCGAGACGAGCGCGACGGAGGCGTCGTGGTCCTCCACCTCCATCTCGATCGGGAGGGCGCCGAGGTCGAGGGCGAGGCGCTCGACGGCGGCAGCGCGTCCGTAGCTGATGGCGGGGTGCCCGGCGATGACCCAGGGGCGGCCGATGAAAAGGTCGGCGCGGGCCGAGACGGCACCGCCGCGCTCGCGCCCGGCCATCGGGTGCGAGCCGATGTAGCGGGAGAGGTCGGCACCGAGTTCCCGGAGCTCCGCGAGCGGCAGCCCCTTGACGCTCGCGACGTCCGTGACGAGGGCGTTCGGGAAGGCGGCCAGCTCGGCCGCCACGACGGTCGCCGTCACGTCCGGCGGCACCGCCACGACGATGAGTTCCGGTTCGTCCCCGGCGACGGCCGCACGACCCGCGCCGTAGTCGATCGCGAGACGCACCGTCGACGGCGAGCTGTCGGCGACGATCACGTCGACGCCCTTCTCGCGCAGCGCCAGGCCGATGCTCGCGCCGAGAAGGCCGGCGCCCACGATGCGCACCGGTCCCTCGAGTCGGCGATCGCTCACTCCGAGACCTCCGGAGCCTCCGGGGCGTCCGTCGCCTCCGCGTCGCGCGCGATCGTCAGGATCTCGCCCAACTCGGCCTTGGACAGGTCGCGCATGGCGCCGATACCCAGGCTGCCGAGGTGCAGCGGGCCGAACTGGCGACGCACGAGCTCCTGCACCGGGTGGCCGACCTCGTCGAGCATGCGGCGCACGATGCGGTTGCGACCGGAGTGGAGGGTGACCTCGACCATGCTCGAGCCGTTCTGCGGGGTGCCGATGAGGCGCGCCTTGTCGGCCTGGATGAAGCCGTCCTCCAGGTCGAAGCCCTTCGTCAGCTTCGCGATCGTCTGCGGGGTGACCGCGCCCTGCACCTTCGCGATGTACGTCTTCATGACGCCGAAGGAGGGGTGGGCGAGGATGTGCGCCATCTCGCCGTCGTTGGTGAGGATGAGCAGACCCGAGGTCTCGGCGTCGAGGCGACCGACATTGAAGAGGCGCTCGTCGAACTCGCGGGTGAACTCGCGGAGGTCGGGGCGACCACGCTCGTCGAGCAGCGACGAGTAGATGCCGACCGGCTTGTTGAGCATGATGTAGCGCTTGGTCGTGTCGAGCTGGATGGCCTTGCCGTCGACGGTCACGCGGTCGGTCGGCAGGACGCGGCGGCCCGGCTCGATGACCGGCTCGCCGTTGACCTCGACCCGCCCTGCGGCGATGAGGTTCTCGCAGACGCGGCGGGAGGCGACACCGGCGGCCGCCATCACCTTCTGCAGGCGTTCTCCCTCGATAATTTCAGGCACGATCGTCGAATCCTTCCGAACCGTCGTCGAGCAACGGTGAGATCTTGGGCAGCTCGTCGAGCGAGTTGATGCCCAGCTGGGTGAGCAGCAGGTCGGTGGTGGCGTAGTTGATGGCGCCGGTCTCGCTGTCGGCGAAGGCCTCGGTGATGAGGCCGCGACCGAGCAGGGTGCGGACGACGGAGTCGACGTTCACGGCGCGGATGGAGGCGATCGCGCCGCGGCTGATCGGCTGCTTGTAGGCGATCACGGCGAGGGTCTCGAGCGCCGCCTGGCTGAGGCGCGTCGGGTTCTGGGTGAGGACGAAGTCCTTGACGACCTCGTCGTGCTGCTCGCGCACGTAGATGCGCCAGCCACCGCCGACCTCACGCAGCTCGAAACCGCGGCGCACTCCCCCGTCGACACCGTCGAAGTCGGCGACGATGCGCTCGACCGCCGCGCGGACGTCCTTGACGGGCGCGCCCAGCGCGGTCGCGAGGTGCATGATCGACTGCGGCTCGTCGGCGACCATGAGGATCGCCTCGAGCACGCGCTCGAGCTCCTCGGGGCTCCGCTTCGTCGGCGCGCTTTCCGCGGGTCGAGTAGTCGGCTCCGCCGACGTATCGAGACCTGTCACATCATCCATAATCGGCTCCCAAATTGGCGAGGCTGTCGTCGGACCAGTGCTCGGCGGTCCAGCGCAGGCTGAGTTCGCCGAGCGGTTCGAGCTGCTCGAAGCTGATGGCGGCGTGGCGGTAGAGCTCGAGCACCGCGAGGAACCGCGCGATGACGACCCCCTTGAGTTCGGCGCCGGCGACCAGCTCGCGGAAGGTCGTCGCCTCGTTGGACCGCAGGATCGTCACGACGATCGCGGCCTGCTCGCGGATGCTGACGAGCGGCGCGTGCAGGTGGTCGAGCCCCACCATGGGGATCTCGCGCGGCGTCATCGCCAGGAGGGCGAGGGCCGCGAAGTCGTCGACCGTCAGCGTCCACTTGAGTTCGGGCGTCTGCTGCCGGAACCGCTCCTCCAGCCGCACCGAGCGCACGTGGCGGCCCGACTCCCCGTCGAAACGCCCGGAGAACCACTGCGCGGCCTCCTTGAAGGCGCGGTACTGCAGCAGGCGGGCGAACAGCAGGTCGCGGGCTTCGAGCAGTGCCACGTCCTCGGCATCGACGAGTTCGCCCTGCGGCAGCAGCCCGGCGACCTTGAGGTCGAGCAGGGTCGCCGCGACCTGGATGAACTCGCTCGCCTGATCGAGTTCGTTGGCGTCGTCGAGAGCGCCCACGGCGTCGAGCTCACGCAGGTAGGCGATGAACTCGCCCGTGATCTTCGAGAGGGCGACCTCGGTGATGTCGAGGTCGTGCTTCGCGATGAGGGAGAGGAGCAGGTCGAAGGGGCCGTCGAAGTTCGACAGGCTGACCCGGAATCCGGCCTGCGGGGCGTCGTCTACAGCAGCCGGCTCAGGCTGCTGCGCCACGCGCTATCAACTCCCTGGCCAACTGGCGGTACGCCTCGGCCGCGGCGTGCTCCGGCGCGAACTGGGTGATCGGCGACCCGGCCACGCTCGCGTCCGGGAACTTCACCGTGCGACCGATGACCGTCTCGAGCACGTTGTCGCCGAAGGTCTCGACGACCCGCTCGAGCACCTCGCGCGAGTGCAGGGTGCGGGAGTCGTACATGGTCGCCAGGATGCCGTCGAGCTCGATGACGGGGTTGAGGCGGTCCTTGACCTTCTCGATCGTCTCGACGAGCAGTGCGACGCCGCGGAGGGCGAAGAACTCGCACTCGAGCGGGATGAGCACGCCGTGCGCGGCGGTGAGGGCGTTGACGGTGAGCAGGCCGAGCGACGGCTGGCAGTCGATGAGGATGACGTCGTACTCATCGCTCACCTTGGCGAGCACGCGGGCGAGGATGTTTTCGCGGGCGACCTCGTTGATGAGGTGCACCTCCGCGGCGGACAGATCGATGTTCGCCGGGATGACGTGGAGGTTCTCGACGTGCGTCTCGACGATCGCCTCGTGCGGGTCCTTCACGCTGCCGAGCAGCAGTTCGTAGATCGTCGGGACGTCGTGCGTGCGGACGCCCAGGCCGGCGGAGAGGGCACCCTGCGGGTCGAAGTCGACGGCGAGCACCTTGCGGCCGTACTCGGCGAGCGACGCGGCCAGGTTGATGGCGGTCGTGGTCTTGCCGACGCCGCCCTTCTGGTTGGAGAGCGAGATGATGCGGGCCGGTCCGTGGCTCGCCAGCGGCTTGGGGCGCGGGAAGGAGCTGAGCGGCCGACCGGTGGGGCCGAGGACGGCCTCGTCGAACCCCGGAAGTTGCTGGTCGGTCATCCCGTCATTCTACAGTCCGGGTCAGCGCGCCCTCGGGTGCGCCACCTGGTACATGTCACGCAGGGTGTCGGCCGTCACGAGCGTGTAGATCTGTGTCGTGGCGACCGACGCGTGGCCGAGCAACTCCTGCACCACGCGCACGTCCGCGCCGCCCTGCAGCAGGTGCGTCGCGAAGGAGTGCCGGAAGGTGTGCGGGGAGATGTCGATGCCCAGCTTCGCCTTCTCGGCGGCCGCCCGGATCACCAGCCACGCCCCCTGGCGGGACAGCCGCTGGCCGCGGATGCCGAGGAACAGCGCGGCCGGGTCCCGCGTCCGGCTCGCGAACTCCGGCCGGACACGGACGAGGTACTCGTCGATCGCGGCGCGCGCATAGCTGCCGACCGGCACGATGCGCTGCTTGCCGCCCTTGCCGAACAGCCGGACGACGTCGCCCTCGATCACGTCGTCCACGTTGAGCGCGACGGCCTCCGAGATGCGGGCGCCGGTCGCGTAGAGCAGCTCGAGCAGCGCCTTGTCGCGGATGAGCTGCGGGTCGTCCCCGTCGGTGGCCGCGAGGACGCCGGCCATCTGCTCGATCGAGATCGCCTTCGGCAGGCTCATGGACTGTTTGGGCGGCTTGACGGCGACCGCCACGTTGTCGGGGGCGAGACCCTCCTCCGCGAGGAACCGGTGCAGCCCCCGCACACTCGACAGCATCCGGGCCGCCGAGCTGCGGCTCAGGCCCTCCGCCTCGGTGAGGCTGGCGAGGTAGCCGGTGACGTGCGCGCGCTCGATCGCCGCGACCTCCGTCACCCCCGCGTTCGCGAGCCAGGTCGTGTAGCGGGCGAGATCACGCTCGTAGGCGGCCACGGTGTTGACCGAGAGCCCGCGCTCGATCGCGAGCTGGCGCAGCCACGACCGCCCCGCGCGCTCGATCGTCGTGCCGCCGGTCCCCATGGGGCCACCTTAACGAACACCGCCCCGGGGAGGCCGCCGAAGCGGCCCCACCGGGGCGGTGTGTCAGGAGGGGAGATCCTTAGCCGAGGCCGTGGAGCTCACCCTTGCCGTCCACGAGGACGAAGTTGCCGCCGACGACCGAGATGGTCTCGTCATCGTCGAGGTCGAACTCCCAGATGTCGCCCTTCTCGCCGTAGCCGTAGGCGCCCAGGGCGTCGCCGGAGTAGACGTAGTAGGAGTTGGCACCGGTGTAGATGGACGAACCCGAGCCGACCTTCTGGGTGAACTTCTCCTCGCCGTTGCCGGCGTTGACGACGTACACGTTCTTGCCGCTGCCGAGGAGGAGCGTGTCGCCGTATCCGCGGATGGCCTCGAAGTCCTCGCCGAACGTCTCGCCCCACTTCTCGGATCCGTTGGACGGGTCGATGCGGAGCAGCTCGCTGTACTCCTCGTCGCCCACCTCGTAGGTGTACAGCGAGTCGCCGATGATCGAGTAGCCCTCGGCGTCGATCGGGTCGCCCCAGGTCTCGTCACCGTTGGACGGGTTGATGCCGACGAGCTCGGAGTCGCTCTTGCCCTGCTCGGCACGGATGATCTGGCCGGCGACGCTGAAGTAGCTGACGCTCTCATCGATGTCGTCGCCGAACTCGGCCTCGTCGCCCGTGGCGCCGTCGATGACGAAGCCCTCTTCGTCGTTCGAGACGCGGATCCACTTGTCGGCGAGGACGCCCAGGTAGGCGCCGCCGTCCGGGCCGTCGATCTCCCAGATGGCGTCGTCGTCGAGCGAGCCGACGCCGTAGCGACCGATCGTCGTCTTCTCGTCCTCATCCTGCGTCTGGACGATGACGTCGCCGTCGAAGCCGGCTGCCGCGAGCGGCGTCTCGGACTCGAGCTGCGAGAGCACCTTGCCGTTGGACTTGTCGAGCGTGGTCAGCACGTAGGCGGCGTCGCCGTCCTCGTTGGCGGTCGAGGTGACCACCGCGACCGCGTCCGCGGAACCGAGCGAGTACACCGAGATGAACGAGCTGAAGTCGACGCCGTCGACGGCCTCACTGAGGTCCACCGCCCACTCGTCGTCACCGGTTGCGGTGTTGAGCAGAGTTACGACGGGCGTGTAGTCGGGGTCGACCGGCTCCTCCTTCTTGGAGTAGCCCTCGCCGTCCTCGTAGTACGCGTCGAAGAAGCCGTCGTCGAAGCCGGCGGTGTCGGAGTCGTAGGGCTCATAGCCGTCCGGGTAGTAGTCCTCACGGTCCGGGTACGGCGCGGTGTAGTCCTCCCACCAGAGGTCGTAGGCGGCGAGGTACTCGAGACCGGCGGCGTAGCCGAGGTCGTAGTCCTCGTCGTAGCCCTTGTACCAACCGGCCGAATCGCCCTGGTCGGACGCGTAGGCGGAGTAGTCGAACTCGGGGAAGACGATGGCGAGGTTCTCGCCGACCGACTGGACGTTGGGCGAGTCGTAGAGGTACTCCTCGTCGGCGTCACCGACCCAGTCGAAGTTCCACGTGGTCTCGGGCTCCTCCGCGATGTCCGCGACGTCGGGACGCTGGGAGCTACCGCCGCCGAGGATGGCGGGGAGCACAAGGGCGACCAGCGCGATGATCGCGACGATGACGAGCACGCCACCACCGGCGAGGAGGCCGATCAGCAGGCCCTTGTTGCCCTTCTTCGGGGCGCCGGGGGTGCCGGGTCCGCCCGCGTAGACGGGGGGAACGGTCGGCGGGACGACGGGCGGGACCGAGCCGGCCGGGGGCGCGTAGGCCCCGGGAACGCCTGCGGGCGGGGTGGCGGGCGGCACGGCGCCGGGCACCGGGACGCCGGGCGTCTCGACCCAGCGGATGCGGCTAGTTCTGGTGATCACGGGATGCCTCCAAGCACAGGCGGACGGGGTCCGCGTTTCGAGGGTTTGCGGGCTTTTCCCGATCCGGAACACTGTGGGATCGAGAATCACTCACGTGGCAGGATACCCCGAACTGGTCACACCGGGCCAACCATGACGCCCGGAAACGATGGGCAGCGGTACCCATCCCCATGCACTACTCGGGGCGAAGAGTGGACCAGCCGGACGCGCGGGCCGCGAATGCGGCAAGGACACCGACGATGAGGATCGAGTTGTGGACGTCGCCCGCGGCGATCGCAGCCACCAGGTCGTCCAGCGGGACCCACTCGAACTCGATGTCGGCCTCCTCCTCCTCGCGGGCGAAGGTCTCGGTCGCACTGAGTCCGCGGGCGAGATAGATGCGGGCGAACTCGTTGCTGCCACCGGGCGACATCGCGAAGTGGGTCAGGAGCGACCAGTCCGTCGCGGCGAGGTCGACCTCCTCGGCCAGCTCGCGCTTGGCGGCATCGAGCATGTCCTCGCCGGCCACGTCGAGCAGGCCTGCCGGGATCTCCCAGTCGCGCGAGCGGATCGGGTGGCGGTACTGGCGGATCGTCGCGACCCGGTCCTCGTCGTCGAGTGCCACGACGGCCACGGCACCCGGGTGCAGGATGAAGTCGCGCGTGATCTCCGCACCGTTGTAGAGGAAGGTCTCGCGCGCGAAGGACTGGATCTTGCCGTCGAGCAGCACCTGGCTCGAGGTGATCTCGACCTCGAAGGGCTCATCGCGGATCACGCGCGGGGCGTCGGTCACGCCTCCTGCTCCTCGGGCACCTCGAACAGGCGGCTGGCCGCCTGGCGGTCGAGGGCGGCGGAGACGAGACCGCGGAACAGCGGGTGGGCGTGGTTCGGGCGCGAGCGCAGCTCCGGGTGCGCCTGGGTGCCCACGTAATAGGGGTGGACGTCGGCGGGCAGCTCGACGAACTCGACGAGCCCGTGGGCGGCGTTGCGCCCGGAGAAGACCAGGCCGGCCTCGGCGATCTGGTCGGTGTAGGAGTTGTTGACCTCGTAGCGGTGGCGGTGACGCTCGCTGATGGTCTCGGAGCCGTAGACGCCCGCCACGATCGAGCCCGCCTGCAGCTCGGCCTCGTACAGGCCGAGGCGCATCGTGCCGCCGAGGTCTCCCCCGGCGATGATGTCGACCTGCTCGGCCATCGTCGCGATGACCGGGAACTCGGTGTCGGGGTCGAACTCGGAGGAAGACGCACCCGGAAGGCCGGCGACGTCCCGCGCATACTCGATGACCATGCACTGCAGGCCGAGGCAGAGGCCGAGGGTGGGGATGCCGTTCTCGCGCGCGAACTTCAGCGCGCCGAGCTTGCCCTCGATGCCACGGACGCCGAAACCGCCGGGGACGCAGATGCCATCCACGTCGGCGAGCGCCTTGGCGGCGCCCTCGGGCGTCTCGCAGGTGTCGGAGGCGATCCACCTGATCGAGACCTTGGCCTGGTTGGCGAAGCCACCAGCCTTGAGCGCCTCGGTCACCGAGAGGTAGGCGTCGGGCAGGTCGATGTACTTGCCGACGAGACCGATCGTGACCTCGTGCTTGGGGTCGTGCACGGTGTCGAGCAGTTCGCTCCAGCCGTCCCAGTTGACGTCGTCGGCGGCGAGGCCGAGCTTGTCGATGATGTACGCGTCGAGGTTCTGGTCGTGGAGCATCGTCGGGATGTCGTAGATACTCGGCACGTCGACCGCGTTGACGACGGCGTCCTCGTCCACATCGCACATGAGGGCGATCTTGCGCTTGTTGCCCTCGGAGACGGGACGGTCGCTGCGGAGCACCAACGCGTCCGGCTGGATGCCGATGGAGCGGAGGGCCGCGACGGAATGCTGCGTCGGCTTCGTCTTCTGCTCACCCGAGGCGTTCATGAAGGGGACGAGGCTCACGTGCACGAAGAAGACGTTCTTGCGGCCGAGCTCGTGGCGCACCTGGCGGGCCGACTCGATGAAGGGCTGGCTCTCGATATCGCCGACGGTGCCGCCGATCTCGGTGATGATCACGTCGGGCTGGGGGTTCTCGGCGTCGAAGGGGCCGGTCGCCTGCAGGCGCATGCGGCGCTTGATCTCGTCCGTGATGTGCGGGATGACCTGGACGGTGTCGCCGAGGTACTCGCCGCGGCGCTCCTTCGCGATGACCTCGGAGTAGATCTGGCCGGTGGTGACGTTGGCGGCCTGATTGAGGTTGATGTCCAGGAAGCGCTCGTAGTGGCCGATGTCGAGGTCGGTCTCTGCACCGTCGTCGGTGACGAACACTTCACCGTGCTGGAACGGGTTCATGGTGCCCGGGTCGACGTTGAGATACGGGTCGAGCTTCTGCATGACCACGTGGAGTCCGCGAGCGGTAAGGAGATTACCGAGACTCGCGGCGGTGAGGCCCTTCCCGAGGGAGGAGACGACACCTCCCGTGACGAAGATGTGCTTTGTTGTCTGCCCCTGGGAAATGTCCACCACGGGGTTCCATCCTATGCCCTCGATGCGCCTCGGCGCAGCGTCGGACCGGTGTCGTTTTCGTCTCGGCACCGACCGTGGTCGGATCAGCCCCGACCGTGGTCGAAGTGGGCGAGGTCGAGCAGTTCGCGCGCGTGGGCGAGCCCGGAATCCGAGTCGGCGAGCCCTGACAGGAGGCGCGCCATCTCCGACACCCGCTGGTCGCCGTTCAGCTGCTCGACGCTCGAGGAGGTGACCTCACCGTCCGTGCCCTTCGTGACCCGGAGGTGGTTGGTCGCGAAGGCCGCGACCTGCGCGAGGTGGGTGACGACGATGACCTGGGCGCTCTCGCTGAGTTTCGCGAGGCGTCGACCGATCTCGATGGCGCTGGCGCCACCGACGCCGGCGTCGACCTCGTCGAAGACGAAGGTGGGCACGGGGTCGTTCGCCGCGACGACGACCTCGATCGCGAGCATGACCCGGGAGAGCTCGCCGCCGGAGGCGCCCTTGGCCAGCGGCCGCGGCTCCGAGCCGGGGTGCGGCTGCAGGAGGATCGCCACCTGGTCCTTGCCGGTCGTCGTGTAGTCCTGGCGGTCCTCGACCTGGACCACGAGCCGGGCACTGGCCATCGCGAGCGCGGCGAGCTCGGTGGTGACGGCCTCCCCGAGTCGCTCGGCGGCGCCCCGACGAATGGTGCTCAGGCGCTCGGCGAGCTGGACGAGGCGGGCCTGGTGCTGGCCGACCGTCTCGCGCAACAGCTCGATCCGGTCCGCGTCGTTGTCGAGCTCGAGCAGGCGGCCGCTGCCGCTGTCGAGGAGGTCGACGACCTCGTCGAGCGTCGGGCCGTACTTGCGCGCGAGAGCCGTCAGTTCGGCACGGCGCTCCTGCAGGCCCTCGAGCTCGCGCGCACCCTCCGGGTCGAGCGAGCCGAGGTAGCGGGAGAGCTGGGCCGAGACATCGGTCACCGTCTCGGTGACGACGGCGAGTTGCTCGGCGATCGGAGGCAACGCGGCGTCGTAGGAGGCGACACGATCGAGGGAACGCTTCGCCGCATCGAGGAGGGCGAGCACGTCACGCGCTTCATCGGAGAGTTCGCTGGAGAGCGCCTCGTGCGCCTGGGTGGCCGCGATGCGGAGGTCCTCGAGATTGCTGAGTCGGTCGACGCGCTCCTGCAGCTCCACGTCCTCGCCGCGCTGGGGGGCGGCCTTCTCGATCTCCTCGATCGAGGCCCGCAACTCCTCCGCCTCCGCCGCCCGACGCTCCTGCTCGGCGATGAGCAGGTCGAGCTCGGACTGGGTGGACTGCCAGCGGCGGTAGACGTCCTGATAGTCACCGAGGACGGTGCCGAGTTCCGCCCCGGCGAAACGGTCGAGCGCCTCGTGCTGGGCTGTCGCCGAACGCAGGCGCACCTGCTCGGACTGGCCGTGGACGACGACGAGCTGCTCTCCGAGTTCGGTGAGGATGCGGGACGGGACCGCGCGCCCGCCGAGCGCGGCGCGGCTGCGCCCCTCGGAGGAGACGGACCGGCCGAGCAGCAGCTCGGCCTTCCCCGGCCCCGCCGACTCGACATCGGAACCGGCATCGCGGACGTTCTGGACGACGCGCCCCTCATCGGCGATGAGCCAGCGGCCCTCGACGATCGCCTGCGGACTGCCCGCGCGGATCGCTGCGGCGTCGGACCTCTCGCCGAGCAGCAGCCCGAGCGCGGTGACGACCATTGTCTTGCCGGCGCCGGTCTCGCCGGTGATGGCGGTGAATCCCGGGCCGAGCGGGAGGCGCGCCTCGCCGATCACACCGAGGTCACGGATGGATATCTCCTCGATCATCGGGTCGCCTCCTCCCCCGCCGGGCCACGCCAGCCGGAGACGGAGAGCCCGAAGCGGTGTACGAGGCGATCGGTGAACGAACCCTGGTTGAGGCGCGCGAGACGCACGGGGGTCGTGGAACGGCGCACGACCACGCGCGCACCGGGCGGCAGGTCGAAGGTGCGGCGGCCGTCGCACGAGAGGACCCCCGGGGTCGGTGTCCGCGTCATGAGCTCGACGGCCATGGCGGAGTCGGGCCCGACCACGAGAGGGCGCGCGAAGAGCGCGTGGGCACTGAGCGGCACGAGCAAGAGGGCGTCGACGCTCGGCCAGACGACCGGACCACCGCCGGAGAATGCGTAGGCGGTCGAGCCGGTCGGGGTGGCCATGACGACGCCGTCGCAGCCGAAGGAGCTGAGCGGGCGGCCGTCGATCTCGATGACGACCTCCAGCAGGCGCTCGCGGCTCGCCTTCTCGACGCTCGCCTCGTTGACCGCCCAGGTCTCGTACACGACCTCGTCGCCGAGCTTCACCCGCACGTTGAGCGTCATGCGCTCCTCGACGAGGTAGTCGCGCGCGAGCACCCGGATGATGGTCGCCGCCAGGTCCTCCCGCTCGCTCTCGGCGAGGAAGCCGACGTGCCCGAGGTTGACGCCCAGCAGGGGTGCGGAGCATCCGCGCGCGAGCTCGGCCGCGCGCAGGATCGTCCCGTCCCCGCCCAACACGACCACGATCTCCAGGTCGCCGATGTCGACGCCCTCGCCGAGCACGCGGGACCCCGCGAGATCCGGTGCCACTCGGCCGATGTCGTCCCGGTCGTCCGCCGCGAGCACGGGCACGACCCCGGCGGCGGCCAGTTGCCGGCACACGGCGACGGCGGCGTCGAGCGACTCCTGCCGGCCGGTGTGCGCGACGACGAGGATGTTCCTATCGGTCACGGGGTCCTTCCGCCGTCGGGTCGAGTCGTGGGAGCGGGGTGCGCCGACCGCGTCAGGCGATGGCAGAGACCCGCTGCACCCATTCTGTCGGATTGACCCCCACGGTCGCGCTCAGGCGGACGAGATACTCACGGTTTCCGTTGGTTCCGGCGATCGGGGAGGAGAGGACGCCAGCTGTGCCGAGGCCGAGGTCCCACGCCGCCCACAGCACGTTCATGATCGCGTCCCCGCGGAGGTCCGCGTTGCGCACGACCCCCTCGCGGATCCCGGTGCGCCCCACCTCGAACTGCGGCTTGACCAGCACCACGTAGTCGGCCTCCTTGCCCAGCGTCGCCACGAACGCAGGGAGGACGATCGGGAGGGAGATGAAGGAGAGGTCGGCGACCAGGAGGTCCGGCAGTTCAGTCACGCCCGAGGCCTCGGCGAGTGCGTCGGCCGACAGCTCGCGGGCATTGAAACCTTCGACCACCGCGACCCGGTCGTGCGCGCGGATCTCCGGCGCCAGCTGTCCGTGCCCCACATCCAACGCGATGACCCCGCGGGCGCCGCGCTCGAGCAGCACCTGGGTGAACCCCCCGGTGGAGGCCCCCACGTCGATCACCAGACGCCCCGTCACCGGCACCTCGAAGCCGTCGAGGGCCGCCAGCAGCTTGTGCGCGGCGCGGCTGACGTAGTGATCCAGCTCGGCGATGTCGATGTACTGCCGCTCGTCCACGATCATCGAGGCCTTGACCGCCGGCTGACCGTCGACGGTCACGAGGCCGGCGGCGATGAGCCGGGCTGCCTGCGTGCGCGACCGGACGAGACCGCGATCGGCCATCGTCGCGTCGAGTCGATACCCCGCCATCAGGAGCGGTCGGCGCCCTCGAGGGCGGCCTGCAGCTGCTCGTGCAGCTGCGTGAAGGCGGCGGCACGCTGCTCGAGCGGCTGGTCCTCGATGAGGCGGATGCGGTCGAGGAGCGCGTCGGTATCGTTCACAGGCGCGTCGGTCACGGCTTCACCGTCCATCTCGTCCGTCATGGTCACGAATATAGTTCCGCGGGCACACGGAAGGCGTAGATGCCCTGGCCGGAGTTCCAGATCGTCGCGGCGCCCGCACGCAGCCGGTCGAGCGCCGTGCCGCTGCGCTCGATGATGAGGTTCTCGCCACGACGACGCACGGATGCGGTGCCCACCGTGGTGAGGACGGAACCGTCCGCGTCGGTCGTCTCCACCGTCTCCGGGTAGTCCTCATCCAGCTGGCGGAGGTCGTCGAGGATGTAGGTGGGACGCTGATCGGGAACGGCCGCGAGCACCTGCTTGGCCTGGTCGATTCCGGTGAGGACCAGCACCGACTCCATGCCTGCGCGGTTGGCGCCGAGGATGTCGGTGTCGAGCCGGTCGCCGAGGACGAGGGCATTGCTGGTGCCGAAACGCTCGCTCGCGAGTTCGAACATGGCCACTTCGGGCTTGCCGGCCACCTGCGGCAGGCGCCCGACGGCGGTGTGCACGGCGGACACGAGCGTCCCGTTGCCTGGCGCGATGCCCCGGGCGACGGGGATGGTCCAGTCGGTGTTGGTCGCCACCCACGGGATGCCAGGCTTCCCGTCGACGCCGTGGAGGGCGAAGGCCGCCTCGGCCAGCTGCTCCCAGCCGACGGAGGGGTGGAAGCCCTGGATCACGGCGGCGGGACCGTCGAGCGCGGAGCGCGTCACGGTGTAGCCGGCGGCCTCGACAACGGTCGTGAGCCCCTCTCCCCCGACGACCAGGATCGTCGAACCGGGGGCGACAAGCGTGCCGAGAAGACGGACCGCCGCCTGCGGGGACGTCACGACATCGTCGGCCTCGAGGTGCAGGCCGAGCTCGGCCAGGTGCTCGGCGACGGACTCGGCCGTCCTCGAGGCGTTGTTCGTGATGTAGCCGACACGGATGCCGGCTGCCGCTGCAGCGTTGAGGCTCTCGACGGCGTGCTCGATCGGCCCGGCGCCCTTGTAGACGACCCCGTCGAGGTCGGACAGGAGGACGTCGAAGCGGGAACGCAGGGTCACTTGTCGGACTCGGGGGTGTCGGTGTCGGGCTCGGGGGTCTCGACAGGCTCGACCCGCTGGAGCGCCTCAGGCTCGACCTGCTCAGGGGCCTCGGGCTCGTCGTCGAACTCGAGCTCCTCCTCGACCACCATGACGGTGTCATCGATGTCCTGGGCCTCCTCGAGCGCTTCGGCAGCCGCGTCGGCGCGAGCGAACCACTCCTCCGCCTCCGCGGTGCGCCCGAGGTCCTCGAGCACCGCGCCGTAGGACTCGAACAGCGCCGGGCTGTACGAGAAGGCGGTGTTGGGGTCGAGCTGCGGGATCTGCAGTTCGTTGAGCGCAGCCTCGGTCTGGCCGAGATCGAGGCGCGCGCCGGACATGGCGATCGCCAGCTCGACCTGGACCGGCACGGGCAGGGAGGTGCGCGGAACGGAACGCCCGAGCTCGAGCGCCTTCTCCGGCCGACCGACGCCGCGCTCGGAGTCGACCATGAGGGCCAGCTGGTCGTCGCGCCCGGTGATCCGGCGGAAAGTCCGCAACTCGCGCAGCGCGAGAGCGAAGTCGCCCGTCGCGTACGCGGTGATAGCGAGCGTCTCCCGCACGACACCGATACGGCCGGCACGACGCGCTGCGGAGATCGCGTGCTGGTGAGCGAGCTCGGGGTCCTCCTCGATGAGACGAGCAGCCATCACCAGGTGACGGGCGACGCCCTCGGCGTTCTCCTTCTCAAGCGTCTTCAGCTCGTTGCGGGCGACGCGATCGAGATCAGAATCCTTGACGTCATCGGGGATGGACGGAGCATCGTGGTGCGCACGAACCGAGCGCGTGTTGAAGGGGTCGCGGTCCTCGGGCTCTTCCCGCTCACTGGCGGAACGGTCGCCGCGGGCCGGGGCACCGCCCTTGGTCCAGAGACGCTTCTCGTCCGTCGCACCGGCACGGTCGGGACGACCGCCGCGCTGGGACTGGGTGCCACCCGACGCAGGACGGCGCTCACCATCGCGCGGGGGACGACGCTCGCCGTCGCGAGGCGGCCGGCGCTCACCGTCGCGCTGCGGACGTGCGTCGCCGTCGCGGAACGGGCGACGCTCGCCATCTCGTTGCGGACGGGACTCACCCGCACGGAACGGACGACGCTCACCATCACGCGCGGGTCGGCCGTCGTTGCTGCGCGCGGGACGTGCGTCGCCGTCTCGACGGGGCGCACCGTCGCGGGACGGGCCACCCTCGCGACGAGGGGCTCCCCCGGAGCGCTCAGGGCGACCGGACCGGTCGTCACGACGGGGTCGACGGTCGTCTGAATCGCTCACAATGCTCCTGGTCGCTGTTATCCATGCCGCTGTCGTTCCGATACTGACGCGGGCATGGGCTGTTAAAGCAAAATGGCCACCCAGCGGTCGTTTTTCAACGACGCGGGTGGCCATCTTACAAAGAAGTCCGGCGGTGTCCTACTCTCCCACAAGGTCCCCCTTGCAGTACCATCGGCGCAGAGAGTCTTAGCTTCCGGGTTCGGAATGTAACCGGGCGTTTCCCTCTCGCTATGGCCGCCGAAACACTATTGATTTATCAATCGTTTCGCGGACAGAGCTTCAGTGTCTATCCCCTCGAGCCAGAGCTCAAGAGCGACAGACACTGTGTTCTGTCAGCAGTTCCCGACCGTAGATCAGGAACCACAAAGTGGACGCAAGCACAACTCATTCACCTCGAAGGTGGAGTGTTATCAATTTATCGACTTATTAGTACTGGTCAGCTCCATGGGTCTTTAGTCCCCACTTCCACATCCAGCCTATCAACCCAGTAGTCTAGCTGGGAGTCTCT
>Ga0247810_10000691_pt1 | contig 30014 bp, 17 predicted proteins | sample UWRJL119311C1_FD_179918 | JGI IMG/M metagenome (GOLD analysis project Ga0247810, IMG submission 179918) | Plant litter microbial communities from Arlington Agricultural Research Station in Wisconsin, United States - UWRJ-L119-311C-1 | ecosystem: Environmental > Terrestrial > Plant litter >... | reverse complement strand
AACGTTTTATCTGCCGATAATATTCGTTTACAGCAGATTTCATTAGGTTACACAGTACCAAATGAATGGTTACAAAAAACCTTTTTCAAAGCATTAAGTTTCAATTTTGCAGCAAGAAATCTTGGGTTATTATGGGTAAGAAATGATAGAGGAATAGATCCGCAATATCTTTCTACTAATAATTACAATACTCTTGCACCACAGCGTACTTATACATTACAATTTAATTGCAGCTTTTAATCAAAAAAGAACTTATTATGAAATTTTTAAAAATCACACTATATATTATTCTGCCATTATTGCTGCTTAATTCCTGCAGAGATTATGTTGAAGTTGAACCTGTAGGGAACAATAGAATTTTAAGATATACCTCTGATTACAGAGCATTGGCGAATGCTTACAATACATACAGCGGTTCCGGAGGAATGTATCTCCTTTCAAGTGCCGATGTAGAATTTTCGACAGCTTTTCAGGCGCGTGTATCAACAATATGGGGAAACAGTTATACATGGAAATCCAGAATTTTTGATGAATCTCAGGGAGATTCAGATTGGATTAATTTGTATCAGACCATTTATTACAACAATGCCATTATTAAAGGTGTAATGAAGAGTGAAAAAGGAACCGAAGCAGAGAAAAAGCAAATTTATGCTGAAGCCTTTGTTCATAGGGCTTTTGCTTATTTACAGCTGGTAAATATTTACGGGCCGCAATTTGATCCAACTACCTCAAATGCTGAAAAATCGGTACCGCTTTTACTTACACCAGAATTATTTTCTTCATTAGAAAGAAGTTCTGTTGATGTGATTTACAAACAAATTCTTTCTGATTTGCAAAGCGCCCTGGCAAACGATCTTGTGGATACACCGGATTTTAATGTGCTTCCTTCAAAGAAAGCCGTTTATGGTATTTTAGCCAGAACCTATTTGTATATGGGCCAATATCAATTGAGTTTGGATAATGCAGAAAAAGCCTTAAGCATGCAAAAAGATTTAATTGATCTAAACACTTTTGCCACAGCTTACAGTTATCCTGTTTTACTTAGCAATCCTGAAATCATTTTTTCTAAAACATTATTAAATGGTTATAATGGCGCACCGTTGGCTCAAGATTTATTAAACAGTTTCAGTAGTGATGATTTACGTTACAATTATTATACAATTCTTGGTAATGTTTTTAATCCATCACATACAGGAAGAGCTTTTGGAATTGCTACTTATAGTAATACAAACGGAATCAACATTGGAGTTTCTGTTCCTGAAATGTACTTAACTGCAGCAGAATGTTATGCCAGATTAGGGCAGCCGCAAAAAGCCGTTGATTATTTAAATATTTTAAGAGCTAAACGATACAAAACAGGTTCTGTTTACCAGGTAAGCGCGAATACAAATGCCGAAGCTTTAAATCTTGTTTTGACAGAAAGACAAAAAGAATTCATTGGTAGAGGATTTCGCTGGTTTGACCAGCGTCGTTTAAACTTAGATCCAACTTTGCAAAAAACATATACAAGGGTTTTCAAAAACGAAACCTTTACGCTTACGCCTAACAGCGCTGGATATGTATTCCCAATCCATCAAAATTATATTGATTTTAACCCAGAACTGGGGCAATAAACACAAACTACAATGTTAAAAAAAATAACAAATATCAAATTATTGGTATTGGCGTTCTGCGCCTTTACCATACAAATTTCTGCTCAGGAAGTTAAATCCAGATTAAAAGGAATGGTAGATGTTCCGGTTCCCGGAATGGCTCTCAATATGACTTATGATGCAAAAGGCGGACCTTTGGAAAATATCAAAGAAATCAATGGTTACGCTTACGTCTTTAATGATTACAACTGGGAGATCGAAGATCTTAAAATGAAGAAAAACGGTGCTGTCTGGAATGTGGAATACACTGTTCCAAAAAACTGCGGATTCATGGCTTTTAAGTTTTATGGAAACACAGATAACGGAATTGTTACAGATACAGGACAAGACACAGGATATCTTTTAGTAGTTTTTAAAGAGCCTAAAGTAAAAATGCCCGGAGCAGATTTAGCTTGGGCAACGTTTAGAAATAAGGATTTCAACAGTCAGTTTGGTGGTTATTTTAAGGATTTTTCGATAGACGGAGATGCTACAGAATATTGGTTAAAAAAGGAAGTAGCAGATCAGGGTAATAATTTTCCAAAATTTATTGATACGTATATTAAAGTGTTAAAGGCTCAGAAACCGGAGCGATTTGATGAATTAGGACACCGTTTTTTAGGAGACTTTACAAAGAAAATGAACGGACAGCCAGAAGAAGTTTTTCTAAACGTTTACAATTTATACAAATTTGAACTAAAGGATCAGGCAAAGGCAGATTCTCTTGAAACCGTAATTCAAAAACAATTTCCTAAAGGTGCTTTTCAAAGATTCAAAGCCTTTCAAAAAATTATGCCAATTGCGGATGCTGCAGAAAAAAATAAAGTGATAACGCAATTTTTAGCTGATTTTCCATACACTACTGATGTGCCTGATTCTCAAAAATATTTTTATGATAATATCTTAAAAGCGCAATTTGGCTATTATTTTGAGACCAAAGATTACAATAGTATTTTAGCTTTGATTCCAACTATGAATTTTGCTAATCTAAACGATGCGTATCACCAGAATATTTCGAAAGCTCTTTATTTAAAGGTTGTAGATCCTGCGGTTATAGAAACAATGGCAGTGCCAATGATCAGGCAGATGCAGCAAAAAGTAAACGACTTGTCCTATATGCAGGGGATTTACTGGTCTCCAAATCAGGCAAACGAAAATGCTAAGGATAGACTAAACGACCAATTAGTGATTCAGATTCGTATGTACGACATGCTGAAAAAATACAAAGAAGTTTTAGAAACTTTTGAATTACTGCCATTTACAAAGCGTTATGAAAAAGCGAGCGTAAACGACATTCATGTAAAAGCCTTAGAAGCATTAAACAAACCCACTATCGAAGTTTTAAAAAACGCAGCAAGAGTGAATGCTTTATCAGAAGCGTCGACTGCTAAATTAAAAGAAGCTTATTTAAAAGAAGGTAAAAAAGAAGCTGATTTCCCTGCTTATTTAGAGCAATTGAAAAAAGAAAATAAAGCTGACGAAAAAATTGCTTTGATGTCTCCTATTCCTGCGCCGGCAATTAAGGTGCAGTCAGCAGACGGAAAAGCAAAACAATTAGCTTTAGACAGCGGAAAAATTATCGTAATTGATTTTTGGGCGACTTGGTGCGGACCTTGTAAAAAAGCATTTCCAGCGATGCAGCAATTGGTAAACAATTTCAAAGAAGACAAACAAGTTGAAGTTTATTTTATCAGTACGCAGGAAACCAAAGAAGGATACAAAAAAGAAGCATTGGCTTACTTAAAAGAAAAAGGATTAAAACTGGATACTTATTTTGATTTAATGAAAAAAGGCGGCGGAACAAATAACGAATCGTTTTCTAAATACGCAGCTATCTTTAAATCAAGCGGGATTCCGAGAAAAGTAGTCATCAAAAACGGGCAGATTCGCTTTACTTCTGAAGGATATTCAGGAAATCCGGGTCAGCTAGTTGATGAACTTACAGAAGTCATTAATGCTTTAAAGAAAGAGTAATTTCTTTTTGAAAATCAAAAAAATATGAAAAATATACTTTTACTATGTACACTCGCACTGAGTGTACATAGTTTATCAGCACAGAAAAAAACCGTCGACGAATCGGCTTATCAATCTTGGCAGAGAATTAGCGGTAAATCTTTGTCATACAATGGAAAGTGGATGTCTTACAACACGGTTTTTCAGGATGAAGAAAAGGAAAATAAAAAGCAAACTATTATTCAGGAAGCACCAAAAGGAAAACGTTTGGTACTGAATGATATTAGTGATTTAAAATTCATCGGGAAAAAAGACTGGATTCAGTACAGCAAAAATGACAGCACGCTTTTGCAAAATCTAAAAACAGGTGTAAAAAAACTTTGGAAAAGCAAGCATTACACAAACGCTCTTGAAGGAACAGATTTTTTATACTATTCACGTCCCGAAGCTGTTAAAGGAGATTTTTTTCTACAGCGTCTGGTTTGTTTTAATTTAGAAAGTAACGACAGTATTACTGTAAACAATATAAAATCTTCTCGCTTTTTAAAGAATAATTCTATAGTTTATGTACAGATTGAAAAAGACAAGGCTTATTTAAAACACGGAATCCCAGGCGGGAAACAAGAAACTGTTTACAGCGGAAAAGCAGCCGATTTTGGTGATTTCCAATTAAATGAAAAACAAGACGGCGGTACTTTTACTTTAAAAGGCAGTAACAGCACCGATTTTAATACGGTATATTATTTTAATCTGGCTACTAATGCAACAAAGCCATTGTTCAATTATGATGATGTTGTGTTAAACGATCCTGACTTTTCAATTTCAAAAGCAGCTTACGGATTAACTGAAGACAGTAATTTTATTGCGTTGTTAGTGAATTCTAATAAGCGTCAGGAAAACACTCAGATTCCCAAATCAAATATTGAAATTTGGAGATCCAATCAAGGAAGCATGGAGCGCAGACAAGAAATGCTGCGAAACTCAAAAACACTTCCAAGTGAAGCGAAATTTCTTTACGATATCAAAAACAAGAAAGTCGTTAAGGTGGCTTCAATTGGTGAATTTGATCCGGTAATTATTCCTGAATCCGGGAATTATCAAGGTGTTTTTGCTATTGATAAAAAACCGTATGTAATAGAAGTAGACTGGACCTTTAACGAACGTAACGATATCTATTGGATTGATGCTTCGACTGGAAAATCGACAAAAGTACTTACAGGAGTTTTTGGCGGTGTATCTTTAAATCCGCAGGGAAATTTTGCTGTTTTTTATGATGAACAACAAAAAGTTTGGACTGTTTTTGACAGCGCTTCTAAGCAGTTTAAAAACATTAGTTCGCAAATTCCTTACCCTGTTTCTGATGATAATGTAGATATGAAATCCAGTAATACTGCATTTGGTATCGCAGGCTGGTTAAACAACGGAAATACAGTTGTCCTTTACGATCAGTTTGATTTGTGGGCGATTGATCTTACCAATCAAAAAAAGGCTTATTCTATAACTCAGGGGTACGGAAGAAAAAACAATATAGAACTTCGTTATAACGAAAATGGTTTTATTGGCGATTTAGACAATAGAAAGTCAATTACTCTGGTAGGTTTTGATATCGTTCATAAATCTAAAGGAGTGTATAAATTAACCAATAACAATTATATAACAAAGGTATTTGCAAATCCGGATTATAATGTGAAAATTGAAACCGTTTCCGGTGATGATTCAAGTGTACTTTTTGTAAAAGAAAGTTTTACTGTTTTTCCAGATTTATGGTGGGGAACTTCCAGTTTTGGATCTCAGCAAAAAATAACCGATATCAATCCACAGCAAAAAGAATATGCGTGGGGAACTTCAAAAGTACTGACTTGGAAAAGTTTCAACGGAAAAGAAAATCAAGGGAATCTTTACCTTCCGGAAAATTACGACAGCAAAAAGAAATATCCTGTTATCGTTCATTTTTACGAAAAACATACCGAAGATTTTAATGCGTATCAATCTCCTGAAATTAGTACATCAAACATTAATATTCCAACTTTAATAAGTCAAGGTTATATTATTTTCCAGCCAGATGTACATTACGAATATGGAAATCCCGGAAACAGTGTTTACAATGACGTAATCAGCGGTGTTGAATATTTAATTGCAGAAGGCATTACCGAAAAAGGGAAAATTGGTATCCAGGGACATAGTTTTGGAGGTTACGAAACATCATTTTTATTGACCAAATCAGATGTTTTCAGCTGTGCCATTGTAGGTTCCGGAGTAAGTAATTTTACGGCCAATTATCCTGTTATGCGAACAAACGGGATTTCGACTATGTTTAAATACGAAGCAGATCAATACCGTATGGGAAGTTCTTTATACGATAATCTGGATGGTTATATTAAAAATTCCCCAATATTTTCTGCTAAGAATATTACAACTCCTGTACTTATTTTTCATAATGATAATGACCGCGCGGTGCCTTATCAGGAAGGTCAGTCTTTATTTTTTGCACTTCGCCGTTTAGGGAAAAATGCTTTATTGGTGAACTATAAAAAAGAAGGACACACCTTAGATGATGCAGCAAACAAAAAAGACTGGACCAACAAAATGCAGCAGTATTTTGATTATTACCTAAAAGGTACAGCAAAACCAGACTGGATGTAATATAAGCCGATACATTTTATACAATCCAAAGACTGTTATTTGAAGGTTTCTTTTGAGACCTTCAAATTAACAGCAGGAATTTCTTATACCATTTTCAAATTACAATTCAAGAAAAATTCAAGAATAAATCAATCAAAAAACAAACAAAAATATCAAGCAAAATGAAAGCAAAATTATTTCTGGCGCATTTCATAATACTGGGTTTAACTCAGGTTTCAGCGCAATTTAAAACTACAATTCCACTACGGAAAGATGTAGTACATGGGACTTTAAACAACGGAATGCAATATTTTATTCTGCATAACGAATGGCCAAAAGATAGAGCCGACTTTTATTTTGTTCAGAATGTGGGTGCCATTTTAGAAGATGACAATCAAAACGGATTAGCGCATTTTCTGGAACATATGGCTTTTAACGGAACGGAGCATTTTAAAGGAAAAGGCATCATCAATATGCTGGCGAAACATGGTGTTGCTTTTGGACGTGATATTAATGCTTATACCGCACATGACGAAACGGTGTATAATTTAAGCAATGTACCTGTTAAAAATCCGGCTTTACTAGATTCGTGTTTGTATGTTTTACACGATTGGTCTGGGTTTTTGTCTTTAAAAGATGCCGAGATCGATGCCGAAAGAGGTGTAATTCACGAAGAGTGGCGTACAAGACGAAATGCCGATTTAAGAATAGGATCACAGCTTGAACCTTTCATTTATAATGGTTCAAAATATAGTAAAAGAGATGTTTTAGGCGATATGGATTTGATTGAAAATTTCAAATACAAACAATTAAGAGATTATTATAAAAAATGGTATCTGCCAAATCATCAGGCTGTAATTATTGTGGGAGACATTGATCCTGCAAAAATCGAGGAGAAGGTGAAGAAAATAATGGGTTCAATTCCGATGCCTTCAAATGTTGCAGAGCGAACTTATGAGACTATTCCGGACAATGATAAATTGTTGTACAAACTTGCTGTAGACAAAGAAGCGCAGAAAACATCTATCGCATTAAACTTTAAAAAGAAAAAGCCTGCAGTTCAGGATCTTACGACATTTGAAAACAATATTGCAGAACAATTGGCTTTACAAATGATGAACAATCGTTTTAGAGATTATACCGTAAATAATGAAACGGCCTTGATGGGAGCTGGTTTAAGTTATTCTGGTTTGACACGCTTAACTTCTTTTTTTACCTTAACTGTAAATCCTAAGAACGGAAGATTGTTAGAAGCTTTCCAACAAGCGTACACCGAATATGAGCGAGCTATTCAAAATGGTTTTACAAAAGGAGAACTGGATCGGGTGAAAGAAAATATGCGTACAGGTTATGAAAATCAGTTAAAAAACAAAGATAAAATCAGTAATGAAAACTGGGCTTCGCAATTGCAGAATTACTTTTTAGAAGCTTCGCCTGTAATGAGTTTAGAAGATGAAACAGAATTTGTAAAAGCAGCTTTGACTAAAATTGACCTGAATGAAATCAATAAAGTGTTTCGTGCGCTTCCTACAGAAAACAACCAGGTTTTAACGGTTTCCGGGCCAGAAAAAGATAATGTTACGTATCCTGCAGAAAAAGATTACACCACAGCAATTAAAAAAATAAAAGAGCAAAAGTTAGCCCCTTACACCGAAACAATTGCAAATACAGACTTGGTAACAGACAAACTGACCGTTAAGCCAATTTCGAAAAAATTTGAAATTAAAGGAATCAAAGAGGCAAAAGGATATGTTTTAGAAAATGGTGCCAAAGTAATTATATACCCAACAACTTTGTCACAGGATCAGATTCTCTTTTCTGCTTTCAGTCCGGGTGGGGTTTCACTACTACCTGAAAAAGATTTAGCATCTTCACAGATTGCGACTGTTTTAGCCAAAAACTCCGGTTTAGCAGATTTTAAAGTGACCGATTTACAAAAACAGCTTTCAGGAAAAACAGTTAAAGTAAGTCCCTTTATTAGTGAACATTACGAAGGTTTCAGCGGAAGCGCCGTTAAAAAAGATCTGGAAACACTTTTGGAACTCACTTATTTGTACTTTAAAAATCCAAGATTTGAAACTACAGCATACAAACGAATTATTGATTACTATAACAACGCACTCGAAAATGTAACGGAAAACAATAGTAAGATATTTGGTGATACTATTGCTTTATTAGACAGTAACCATAGCAAACGAACTTTTCTTTTAAGCAAAGAAAATCTTGGCGAACTAAAATTTGATGAAGCTTCTAAAATTTACAGAGAGCGTATTTCAAATGCTTCTGACTTTACCTTTGTTTTTGTTGGAAATATTGCTGATAAAGATATTGAAGTGATCAATAAATATTTAGGAAATGTAGCAGGAAATCACACTCAGGAGAAATTTGTAGATCATAAAATTGGAATTTCAAAAGCATTTGCAAAAGAAAAACTGATCAGAGAAATGAGCGTTCCTAAAACGAGTATTTATGTACATCTTGAAAATAGAAATGTAGCATTTTCCGAGAAAAACCAAATTATGGCATATATGCTTTCTCAATTGTTAGACAAACGTTATTTAGACAAAATTAGAGAAGACGAGGGCGGAAGTTATGGCGTACAAACACAGAGTTCATTGTCTAAAAATCCATCACCTGTTTTTTCACTTCGCGTAAGTTTTGACTGTAATCCTGAAAAAGACAGCAAATTACTTCAAATTGTATATGACGAACTGGATAATATCGTAAAAAATGATGTTTCAGATAAAGATGTATCAGACATAAAAGAAAATTTGATAAAAAGCAATCAGGAGAATGTTAAATCAAATTCGTATTGGATGAACACAATTGTTGATCAGTTAAAAACCAGTGATAAATTCGTAAGCAGTAATGAATACGAGAAATTGATCAAAAGTATTACGGTAAAAGACATTAAAAAATATGCAGCTGAAGTAGTACCAAACGCTGATAAAGTCGAAGTTGTTATGCAGCCTAAAACAGCTTCATCTCCTTTAAAATAAATATTTGCGACACAAACAAGAACGGCAATTCTGAAGATTAATTTTAATAGTCTCTTTGGTAAATTTGAATTAGTAAGTATTTTAACAAGGACTATGAGAGCTGTTTGCCGGCAGCTCTTTAAATCAATACGATTGCGTTAATTGTAATTATCTTCAAATCATTGCTTTTATACCATCTTGGTAGCCTTTATCTTAGAATTTTAGATCTAAAAAAATAAATAATAAAGGGCTTTAAAGCATACTTAATCTATTTCTGTCCTGTCAGCAATAAGACGGAAAAGCGGTTCGTATTTTTTTATTTGAGGCTCCAGATTTTTGCTGATATCAGCTGGACCTATACTTCCTTGCAGACAATACAATTTTTGTTTTTGAGTAAACATAAACTGTAGCATTCTTATTTTTACTTTGTCCTGATTCAGGGTTTCCTCAACTTCTACCATCATTCCGGGTTGGTCATCAATTTTTAATGCTTCTGTGCGAATGAGTTTAGCCTGAGGCGGAATCATCTCTGAAATTGTTTTTTCATTGAGAATAAAATTATACTCTTCCGCAGGCAAATCATATATTACAATTAATATTTTTTCGTTGCCTGTGCCATAGTGACTGGTAAACTGTTGAACTGTTTCAGTCCTGTCTGCTTCTTCGGCCAGCCAGCTTTTGGGAATGGGAAATTGCAAAACGGCCTGTTCTGCTTTTGGATGTCCTTTTGTTGTAAAAGTCTTTACATGGCCATCAGTAATTTCCTGATGTGGCGCATCATGATAGGCAAACGAAATAATTCCTTTTGATAATAAGGTATCCATACGAAAAAGCGATCTTTCCTTTACTTTTTCCAAAAAATCCTGTGCGTACTTTTCCTTTTGAATGGGATTTATAAATTGTTCCTTAAGCAAAGAATTAATGCGGTTTTGTATGGCATTATAATCAGAATCATGCAGCTCGTCTTTCAGATAATGCTCAATATTCCGTTCGGCCCTTTCGAACAAAACAGATCTTTTTTTAACTGCTGTCACATCAGGTTTAAGTTGCGGAAATTCTATGGCGACCATTTGAAGTGCAGTACTCTGGCCTTTAAGAAATGCATAAGTTTCAATAGCGAATCTTACCTTGGGCACATATTTTTCTAATTGTGAATATGTTAGCACAGGAAATATACAATATAAAAATAGGATGAGTTTTTTCATTTGTATCTAAAGTTTAGTAATGTGGATGCAAAATCATCTACAATATTTCAAATTTGAGAATTGAGATAAAATTTAGCTTATAATATTGTTCCCCATTTTTATATAATTTCCATCTTACTAAAATGTGCTGAGTATAATTTAATCATAAAAATTATCTACTTAATTTCCGTCTGAAAGAAATTAGGATAACAAGCAAATCCACGGGCATACTTTGTCAATTTTGCAAAAAATCATTACCTCGCAAGTTTAAATTATTTACAAAAAACTCTTCTATTTTAATTTATAATTATCCTTGATTTTTTTGATCTAAAATCTTTCAAATAATGTCTTATTACACAAATGCCCTAATCTATAATTTAAAAAGCGTCTGGTGGTTTAGTTGAAGGTGTTTTTAGATGGAACTTTGCACTTCGAAATTTAAATGATTGAAAAACAAATACTTTGATATAATTTTAAGTACGTAATAATTAACATGTTATGAAAAATAGATTACTGCCTTTATTCGTTATTTTAGGAACTGTGTCTGCTTATTCGCAGGTGGGTGTGGGAACATTAAATCCGAAATCCTCTGCTCAGTTAGAGGTGTTCTCTAACAACAAAGGTGTGCTAATACCCCAAATTGCCTTAACAAGTATTACAGATAATAAGACAATTGTAAATGGTAATATTGTCAGTTTATTAGTTTATAATACTACGGATAATTCAAGCATTACTCCAGGATACTACTACTGGTTTGATAATAGATGGAATAGAATGTTAATTTCTGGAGATCTTACTACAATTGCTGGTAATTCTACACCTGTTGCTAAAGGTGAACCTGGATATCCAGGTGAAAACACTTCTATTTATATCGATAAATCCAATAGTACAGTTTACGTTCAAAACTCTGACGGAACTTGGTCGCCAATAACCGGAAATGAAGGAAAGCCTGGAAAAGATGGTGCCGATGGTAAATCAGCATTTGAGATCTGGAAAGAACTTCCTGGCAACGACGGAAAAGACCTGAACGAATATGTTGCAGGTCTTACCGGTGCAACCGGAGCGGATGGTAAATCAGCATTCGAGATCTGGAAAGAACTTCCGGGCAATGATGGAAAAACCATTACCGAATATGCTGCAGGCATCAAAGGAGAAACCGGAGCGGATGGTAAATCAGCATTCGAGATCTGGAAAGAACTTCCTGGCAACGACGGAAAAGACATGAACCAATATGCTGCAGGCATCAAAGGAGAAACCGGAGCGGATGGTAAATCAGCATTCGAGATCTGGAAAGAACTTCCAGGAAACGACGGAAAAACCATTACCGAATACGCTGCCGGCATTAAAGGAGAAACCGGAGCTGATGGTAAATCAGCATTCGAGATCTGGAAAGAACTTCCTGGAAACGACGGAAAAGACATGAACGAATATGTTGCTGGCCTTAAAGGAGAAACCGGAGCTGATGGTAAATCAGCATTCGAGATCTGGAAAGAGCTTCCTGGCAACGACGGAAAAGACATGAACCAATATGCTGCAGGACTAAAAGGAGAAACCGGAGCGGATGGTAAATCAGCATTCGAGATCTGGAAAGAACTTCCGGGCAATGATGGAAAAGACATGAACGAATATGTTGCAGGTCAAAAAGGAGAAACCGGTGCCGATGGTAAATCAGCATTCGAGATTTGGAAAGAACTTCCGGGCAACGACGGAAAAACGATTACCGAATATGCTGCCGGCATTAAAGGAGAAACCGGAGCCGATGGGAAATCAGCATTCGAGATCTGGAAAGAACTTCCCGGCAATGATGGAAAAGACATGAATGAATATGTTGCAGGTCAAAAAGGAGAAACCGGAGCGGATGGTAAATCAGCATTCGAGATCTGGAAAGAACTTCCAGGAAACGACGGAAAAACCATTACCGAATACGCTGCCGGCATTAAAGGAGAAACCGGAGCCGATGGTAAATCAGCATTCGAGATCTGGAAAGAGCTTCCTGGCAACGACGGAAAAGACCTGAACGAATATGTTGCTGGTCTTAAAGGAGAAACCGGAGCTGATGGTAAGTCAGCATTCGAGATCTGGAAAGAACTTCCTGGCAACGATGGAAAAACGATTACCGAATATGCTGCAGGCATTAAAGGAGAAACCGGAGCCGATGGGAAATCAGCATTTGAGATCTGGAAAGAACTTCCTGGAAACGACGGAAAAGACATGAATGAATATGTTGCAGGTCAAAAAGGAGAAACAGGTGCTGATGGTAAATCAGCATTTGAGATCTGGAAAGAGCTTCCTGGCAACGACGGAAAAGACCTGAACGAATATGTTGCTGGTCTTAAAGGAGAAACCGGAGCTGATGGTAAGTCAGCATTCGAGATCTGGAAAGAACTTCCTGGCAACGATGGAAAAACGATTACCGAATATGCTGCAGGCATTAAAGGAGAAACCGGAGCCGATGGGAAATCAGCATTTGAGATCTGGAAAGAACTTCCTGGAAACGACGGAAAAGACATGAATGAATATGTTGCAGGTCAAAAAGGAGAAACAGGTGCTGATGGTAAATCAGCATTTGAGATCTGGAAAGAGCTTCCTGGCAACGACGGAAAAGACATGAACGAATATGTTTCAGGTCTTACCGGTGCAACCGGTGCTGATGGTAAATCAGCATTCGAGATCTGGAAAGAACTTCCGGGCAACGACGGAAAAGACATGAATGAATATGCTGCAGGCATCAAAGGAGAAACCGGAGCTGATGGTAAATCAGCATTCGAGATCTGGAAAGAACTTCCTGGCAATGACGGAAAAGACATGAACGAATATGTTGCAGGTCTTAAAGGGGAAACCGGAGCGGATGGTAAATCAGCATTTGAGATCTGGAAAGAACTTCCTGGAAACGACGGAAAAGACATGAACGAATATGTTTCAGGTCTTACCGGTGCAACCGGTGCTGATGGTAAATCAGCATTCGAGATCTGGAAAGAACTTCCGGGCAACGACGGAAAAGACATGAATGAATATGCTGCAGGCATCAAAGGAGAAACCGGAGCTGATGGTAAATCAGCATTCGAGATCTGGAAAGAACTTCCTGGCAATGACGGAAAAGACATGAACGAATATGTTGCAGGTCTTAAAGGGGAAACCGGAGCGGATGGTAAATCAGCATTTGAGATCTGGAAAGAACTTCCTGGAAACGACGGAAAAACGCTTACCGAATACGCTGCCGGCATTAAAGGAGAAACCGGAGCCGATGGTAAATCAGCATTCGAGATCTGGAAAGAGCTTCCTGGAAACGACGGAAAAGATATGAATGAATACGCTGCCGGCATTAAAGGAGAAACCGGAGCCGATGGTAAATCAGCATTCGAGATCTGGAAAGAGCTTCCTGGAAACGACGGAAAAGATATGAATGAATATGTTGCAGGTCAAAAAGGAGAAACCGGAGCCGATGGTAAATCAGCATTCGAGATCTGGAAAGAGCTTCCGGGCAACGACGGAAAAACCATTACCGAATACGCTGCCGGCATTAAAGGAGAAACCGGAGCGGATGGTAAATCAGCATTTGAGATCTGGAAAGAACTTCCAGGCAACGACGGAAAAACGATTACCGAATATGCTGCAGGCATTAAAGGAGAAACCGGAGCGGATGGTAAATCAGCATTCGAGATATGGAAAGAACTTCCGGGCAATGATGGAAAAGATATGAATGAATATGTTGCAGGTCAAAAAGGAGAAACCGGAGCGGATGGTAAATCAGCATTTGAGATCTGGAAAGAACTTCCAGGCAACGACGGAAAAAACATTACCGAATATGCTGCAGGCATTAAAGGAGAAACCGGAGCGGATGGTAAATCAGCATTCGAGATCTGGAAAGAACTTCCGGGCAATGATGGAAAAGACATGAATGAATATGTTGCAGGTCAAAAAGGAGAAACCGGAGCGGATGGTAAATCAGCATTCGAGATCTGGAAAGAACTTCCAGGAAACGACGGAAAAACCATTACCGAATATGCTGCAGGCATCAAAGGAGAAACCGGAGCGGATGGTAAATCAGCATTCGAGATCTGGAAAGAACTTCCGGGCAATGATGGAAAAGACATGAATGAATATGTTGCAGGTCAAAAAGGAGAAACCGGAGCGGATGGTAAATCAGCATTCGAGATCTGGAAAGAACTTCCAGGAAACGACGGAAAAACCATTACCGAATATGCTGCAGGCATTAAAGGAGAAACCGGTGCCGATGGTAAATCAGCATTCGAGATCTGGAAAGAACTTCCTGGAAACGACGGAAAAACGATTACCGAATATGCTGCAGGCATCAAAGGAGAAACCGGAGCCGATGGTAAATCAGCATTCGAGATTTGGAAAGAGCTTCCTGGCAACGACGGAAAAACGATTACCGAATACGCTGCCGGCATTAAAGGAGAAACCGGAGCCGATGGTAAATCAGCATTCGAGATCTGGAAAGAGCTTCCTGGAAACGATGGAAAAGATATGAATGAATATGTTGCAGGTCAAAAAGGGGAAACCGGAGCGGATGGTAAATCAGCATTTGAGATCTGGAAAGAACTTCCTGGCAATGATGGAAAAACGATTACCGAATATGCTGCAGGCATTAAAGGGGAAACTGGTGCCGATGGTAAATCAGCATTTGAGATCTGGAAAGAGCTTCCCGGCAACGACGGAAAAGACATGAACGAATATGTTGCAGGTCTTACCGGTGCAACCGGAGCTGATGGTAAATCAGCATTTGAGATCTGGAAAGAGCTTCCTGGCAACGACGGAAAAGACCTGAATGAATATGTTGCTGGTCTTAAAGGAGAAACCGGAGCTGATGGAAAATCAGCATTCGAGATTTGGAAAGAGCTTCCTGGTAACGACGGAAAAGACCTGAACGAATATGTTGCTGGTCTTACCGGTGCAACCGGAGCTGATGGTAAGTCAGCATTCGAGATTTGGAAAGAACTTCCTGGAAACGACGGAAAAGATATGAATGAATATGTTGCAGGTCAAAAAGGAGAAACTGGTGCCGATGGTAAATCAGCATTCGAAATCTGGAAAGAGCTTCCCGGCAACGACGGAAAAACGATTACCGAATATGCTGCAGGTATTAAAGGAGAAACCGGAGCGGATGGTAAATCAGCATTCGAGATCTGGAAAGAGCTTCCTGGCAATGACGGAAAAACGATTACCGAATATGCTGCAGGTATTAAAGGAGAAACCGGTGCGGATGGTAAACCAGGAGAGCAAGGACCTGCAGGAATTGGAGGAAAAACCAATCAAGGTACCAATATTACAATAACGGGTGCAGGTACAGAGGTTAGTCCTTATGTAGTAAATGCAATAATCCCTCAACAAGCCATTGATGAGTTTACAGCAAACGCTGGTCAAACTAGCTTTACATTAGCTGCGACGCCATCTAATTTATCTAAAGTAAAATTGTATATAAATGGTGTTCGTATTGATAAAGACGCATTAACAGTAACCGATAATATTCTAACTTATAAACCAGCAAGCAATGGTTCATACATATTAATGGTAAACGATAATGTGATGATTGATTATTTAAAATAATATTATAAAATTTGGGAAGCAGGCAAACTTTGATAAAAGAGCCTGCTTCTTTTAAAAAAAAATGATATTGAAGTAACTATTAACCAAACTTGCTTACTACAGCAAACGATGGTTTAACAGCTACAAATGGGTGATTTAGTTACTTCCTGACGTCGTAACCACTTTATAAATGCAATTTTAGAAAAAGTCGGTCATTATGGGAAATAGTAAAGGTAGAATTCTTCACTCTTCCTTTACCAAATTTTATGCGTAATGGACTTTTGTTCATCTACTACAGAATTGATTTTTTTTTTTTTGCATGTCCAAAATAATCTATGATTTTATACGAAGTAATTTCACACTGCTTTATCTGATAAGTATTGAAAAAAAATGCACTGCTGAAAATAATGATTTCTTATACGTATCATTTTTTTATCTGTGTAAATAACTTTGAAATACAAGGTCATATTTACAATTATAATACGTATTCATAAATCGAAAAAAAAGGATCAGAACTTTAGTTTAAAGTTAGGGTCCTTTCTTTTTTTGAATTCAAATTTTGAAAATAAAAATGACCTTATTATGATATTCCAATAACTTCTAGAGGTTATAGGCTCCTGATTATTCCTCTAATTTTGCACTTCATTTAGAGCGGTTTTCAAGTAGTAATATAAAAAAAATAAAATTTATATAAAATGATAAAAAAGTTACAGCAATTTCAATTTATCTTGAAAAACAGAAAAGATTTAAACGGTGTATTTAGTTTTATAGCGCTCCTGTTATTGTGTCAAAAAGGACAGGCTCAATTTGTTAATCAAGGAGATTTAAAAGTAAGTAATAATACATTATTGTCAATCTATATGGATTATGATAATACGACCACGGGAAATTTTATTAATGATGGACAAGTTCACGCTTTTAAAAATTATAATAATGACGGAGTAGTTTCTTATAATGAGAAAAATTCAGGTACTACTTCTTTTGCGGGAGAGCAGGAGCAAGTAATTACGGGGTCTCAGATTGCTGATTTTCAAAATATTGTTTTTAATAATCTGGCTTCTCTGATACCTTTTCAACTGAAAACGACTATTTCGATAGGTAAAAATTCTGATTTTAAATACGGAATTGTTAATGCTGCGGATTATAATGGTAAAATTATTTTCAAAGAAAATGCAGCCCATTCTGAAGCAAGTGATCAAAGTTTTGTACATGGGAAGGTACAGAAAAAAGGAACAAATGAATTTCAGTTTCCTATAGGAGATGAATATTTTTTCAGACCCTCTTTTCAGGCAGGGGCTGCAAATGGAGATATTTATACTGCACAATATTTTCATAAAAATTCGGCAGATCTTCACTCTCATTTAAGTAAAGATGAAACAATTTTAGAGATCAATGATCAGGAATACTGGGAAGTAAAACAAGAAAAGGGAGCTGACAAAATTGTTTTGAGTCTTTCGTTAAATAATGATACTACCCCTTCTCAATTTTTTGCAGAAACGTCCAAAGTAAAAGTAGCAATTGTTCGTTGGGACGAAGTATTAGGGAAATGGGTAAATGATAAAGGTGTTCTTAGTGAACCTGTTAGTGGGGAGCCTTATTCAAGATTATTAACAGGTGCAGTAGGAGGGTACGGAATTTTTACAACGGCTCTTGTTAAAGCAGAAATTATAGATACTGAATTAATAGTGTACAACGCAGTTTCTCCAAACGGCGATGGTATTAATGATACTTTCCATATTAAAGGAATAAATAAATACCCTGACAATTCTCTTGAAATCTATAACAGATGGGGTGTTAAAGTATACGAAGCAAAATCATATAATGAAAGTGACGTAATGTTCGCTGGATATTCTGATGGGCGCGCAACAATAAATAGAGGAGAAAAACTTCCAACAGGGACTTATTTCTACATTTTGAAATACAATAATACGCAAAGGGTAGTCGAAAAATCTGGCTATCTATATATAAATAATCAATAATTAAATTCATAAATAGAACGTAATAAATAGAAATAATGAAAAAACTTTTTTATGTAGTATCGTTATTGTTTTTAGGTATTCTGGGGGCTTCTGCGCAACAGGAATCGCAATATTCGCAATACATGTACAATACTATGACTTTTAACCCTGGTTATACAGGTTCAAGAGAAGTTTTAAGCGCCATGGCACTATACCGAACACAATGGGTGGGGTTAGAGGGAGCTCCAAAAACGATAAATTTTTCAGTTCAAACACCATTAGGATATCATGGTAATGGACTTGGTTTAAATATAGTAAGTGATCAAATTGGGCCAACAAAAAATACCGGTTTTACAGTTAACTACGCTTACACTATTATGCCGTCAGATGAATTAAAAGTTTCATTTGGTATCTCTGGAGGTTTTGACAATTTTGAAGTGGATTACAATAAAACAAATCGTGAATATGAAGATAAGACTATGACAGGAGTGGAATCTCAATTTTCGCCTAATGTTGGGGCAGGGGTTTATTTTCACACTTTTAAATGGTATGCGGGAATCTCTGTTCCTAAATTATTAAAAACAAACTTTTATGATGATGTTGCAGCATCGGTATATTCAACAAAAGCCCATTATTACTTTATGGGAGGATATGTTTTTGATATTAATCCATATCTAAGATTTAAGCCTGCAGTTTTGGCGAAGTTTGTTGTCGGGTCACCTGTTGCGGTAGATGTTTCGGCTAACTTTTTAATCAGTGATAAATTGACGCTTGGAGCAGCATACCGTTGGGATGCAAGTGTGAGTGGTTTAGCAGGTTTTCAGGTAACAGATGCTATTCAAATAGGATATGCATATGATCGCGATATCACAAATATTGGGAATTATAATTCAGGATCTCATGAGATATTTTTAAGATTTGATTTATTAAGTAAAACTAAAACCAGACTAGTGAGTCCAAGATTCTTCTAATAACGTTAAATACAAAATAGGATGATTTATAAAAAACTAAAAATTACTTTTATATTCCTGATGGTTTGTATCATGCAAATAGGAACTATTCAGGCCCAGGTTCAGGATAAAAATTTAGAAAAAGCTAATGCTGCATATACAAAGTTTGCCTTCATTGAAGCGATTAAGTTATATAATAAAGAAATTAAAAAGGGAAATAATACTATAGAAACCTATACTAAGCTTGGAGATTGCTACTATTATAATGCAAATTATCCGGAAGCAGCAAAATGTTATGCTAAAATCATGGATTCTCCTAAAGGTATTGATCCGCAATATTATTTCAGATATGCACAGGCTTTAAATAACAATCAGAATTATAAAGAATCTGAGCAGATAATGAAAATCTACTACTCAAAATCAGGTAAAAAAGACTTGAGTGCAGACTGGAATGACATAAAATTAATGGAAGAAATAAAGAGACAGTCCGGTCGTTATATTTTTAAACCTGTTGCGATCAATTCTCCCTTTTCTGACTTTGGAGCTTGTTTTAGCGGTAAGGATAAAGTAATCTATGCTTCGGCTAAAGATACCGGAACAATTATAAAACGTAAACACAGCTGGAACGAGAAATCCTTTTTGAAATTATATTCAGCTGATATTACGGTTGATGGCGGGTTACAAAATTCTATTATATTAAAAGGAGATGTAAATACAAGATATCATCAAAGTTCTCCTGCCATAACAAAAGATGGTAAGATAATGTATTTTACAAGAAATAATTATGTTGGGGGAAAACTTGGAGCGGATAAAGAAGGAACCACTTATTTAAAAATTTATGTGGCTGAGAATGTCAATGGAGAATGGAAAAACATCAAAGAACTTGGATATCCTATCAATAGTGATGGCTTCTCATCTGCGCATCCGGCTTTAAGTGCCGATGAAAGTGAGTTGTATTTTGTTTCTGACCGAAATAATAAATTTGGTAATTCAGATATTTATGTAGTTAGTGTTAAAAAAAATGGGCATATTGGCAATGATGTTACTAAGTTGGGGGATGAAATCAATACTTTAGGAAGAGAAACATATCCTTTTGTAGATGCCTCTGGAATTTTATATTTCTCTTCGGACGGACATCCAGGTCTTGGAGGTTTAGATGTTTTTGCAGCACTAAAAGATGATCAGGGCAAATATCATGTAGTAAATCTTGGTGACGGTGTAAATACAAACGCCGACGATTTTGCTTATACGATTCAGGATGATACCAAAAAAGGATATTTTTCATCTAACAGAACTGGAAATGACGATATTTACAGTTTTACAGAACTGAGACCAGTTGATTTTAACTTTAATGTAAAACCAATTATTTCAGGAATCTTAAAATATACAAGCGGAGAACCAATTGAAGGTATGTTAGTAGAGGTTTATAATTCGGAAAATGAAATGATTAATACGGTTTCTTCTGGTAAAGATGGTTTATATACTCTTGAGCTTAAACCTTACAGAGATTATAAACTGGTTTATAAAAAGTTTGGAATTGCTGAAAAAACACAAATTATTAGTTCTCAATTAAAACCGGCTGAAAAACGCGAATACTCATTTGACTTTATAAATGAAATGCAGGTAGTTGTAGGAGATCAGACAGTAACCCTGAAAGATGGGGATGATCTTACGCACAAATTAAAGCTAAATCCAATATATTTTGATTACAATGGGTTTAATATAAGGGAGTCATCGAAAGAAGAATTGAATATAGTAGTCGAATTAATGAAAGCGCGTCCGAGTATTTCTTTAAAAATTAATTCGCACACCGATAGTAGAGGTAGAGATGATTTTAATATGAAGTTGTCTGAAAACAGAGCTAAAGCAACTGTAGATTATATCGTAGCACATGGAATTGAAAAAGAACGTGTGCATGGACAAGGGTACGGCGAAACTAATTTAATAAACAGGTGTACGAATGGCGTAAAGTGTTCTGAAGCAGAACATCAGGAAAACAGACGTTCTGAGTTTATAATTCACGTCAACCATTAAAGAAAATATTAAATATTAATTTTAAAAAAAATAGTAAATTTTAATCATGAATTAATCCTGCTTTCTTACAAAATCATCAATAGGTCTGCTCTTGAAAAAATTAAAATACTTGGATGAAAAATAACTTAGTTTACTATAGTTTAATTCGTAAAGAACATTTGTAATAGTTTTAAATTCTCCGCTTTTTAATAACCTTTGAGCAAGAGACATTTTTTCCTTAATAAATAAATTGTTTGGAGTATCGTTAAAACATTTTTTGAATAAAATCTTATATTTTGATTCTGACATACCTGCCATTGAGGCTAAAAAAGTTACCGAAGGAAATAGACCATACAAATTATTAAGAAGATATTCTTTTGTTTTATTGATTGCTTCCAGCTCACTATCGGTAGCGTTTTTTGAATTTTGAGAATGATAAAATTTATTAAAAAAATTGCCGAGCAGTTTTAAGGATATACCTTTAAGTAAGGGTTCAAAGGATAAATCGAATATAGATTTGTTTTTGATGGACTGAATTAGTAAAATACTATTGCTGTCGATATTTCCATAATGATAAAAAACTCTTTGGCCTTCTTTAGTAGTTGGTTTTACTTCTTCTTTTTTGGAATGTTTTTTTATAAAATCATTTAGAAGGGCCTTATCGACGAGTATTCTTATAGCAATTGTTCTTTCATTGACAGAGGGTGTAAAGGAGCTCTCGATTTGATTGTCTATAATGGCAAGATCTAATTTATCATAGGAGCCAATCTCGTAAGATTTGTTATTGATTTTTATTAAGTTAACATGCTCACTTAAGTCAAAATGAAATATATATAAAGGATTATCAGATCGATTTCTTGTAATTTTTAGGGGAATTTTTAAAGTAAAATCTATAAACAAAACCGATATACCTGGTATAATTTGAGTGAAATAAGAATGTCCCTTACCCATTGATTCCGGAATTACAGTAATTTTACCATCAATGAATTTGGCTCCTAATTTTTGAACAAATTCACTTTGCCATTCAGGAGTTAAACTATAGTAGTGTGAAATTTTTTTCATAAGCAATTATTAATCTTGATAAAGAAGGATTTTGTTTAGGAAATTAAATTTCACAATAGCTACAATTGCTTGATAAAAGTTTTGGGAGATAAGCCAAAATTCTCCTTAAACTTTGAAGCAAAATAAGAGTTATTTGTAAAACTTAATTGATCTGATACTTGTGATATTGATAATTGCTTACTTTCAAGCAATTCTTTAGCTTTTAAGAGTTTATTGTCCATGAAAAATTTATTAGCAGTCGAGCCGGTAATTTTTTTAAATAAATTTTTAAATTTTGTCTCCGACATATTGGCTCTATTGGCCATTTGTGTAATACTTGGAAAATGGTCTCCGATATGGTCTATTAAATACATTTGTGAAGCAATTATATTTGATAAATCTGAAGAATTGACTGTTTGAATAATGATTCTTCGGCTAGCCATTTTTTTTAAATAATTAGAAATAAGCATCTGAACCGTTCCAATTAAATTTAAATTAAATATAGACCCGCCAACTTCTAATTTGCGTAGGTCATTTAGTAAATGATAGCTTTCACTACTCATTCGATCAAACCGTACAATTGTATTTCTGTTTGGATCTGTCAATAAATCGATGTCTCGAAAAGTAATATTATGTTCTCTGACAAATGTTTTTATTTTTTCCTTTTTTATAAAAATGCAAAGAGCAAATGTGCTGCTTCCAGCCTTAACATTATAATCAGTTTCCAATGATCCATCCAGCACAGATAAATTATAGCGCCATCTTCCTACGTCGTATACTGTACTTTCTCTACTAACAGTAGCTTCTCCTTCGGTTAAATTGTAATAAAGACCTACAAAATCATTGTCGTCGTTTTTTTGAATAAATCGAAAGTTCTTATTATATTTTACATTTACATAATAAGCAACTATACCTTCTCCGCAATCCAGGAAATATCGGGTTCCTGTTTGCAATTCTTCAGGCATAATAATATAGTTATCTTCAATTTTTCCTCCAAATTGATTAGCAAAATTTTCAATCCAGGAGAGATCAGCACCATAGGAATGTTTAATTGTTTTCACGGAAATATTTTTAATAAAGTTAATAAAATTTTTCGTAATGTTTTAACATTTAATATGTTGACATATTAATCAGTTAAGATGTATCGTTTTAATTCTGTATGAATTTATAATTTTTAGTGTTTTTTAGCCTGAAGTGTACCTGAAATAACGGCATTAGAAAGCTGCATTAAGACAAGGAAAATCGAGAATTTAAAGATTCGCAGATTTGTGTTTTATAAAATTTCCCGGAAAGTTTATTGTGGATTTATACTATTTAAATTTATCTCTAAAAAAACCTTACTGGTATTTTTAGGAAGGAACTGTATAGACTCATTAAACAAATTAACCGAGAATGGAATCCAAGCTTTGACATATATTTGTAATTGTTTTTCTCTTAGGTTCTGCAATTGAACTGGTTCATAAGCAAAGTTTTTTTGTCAATTTGGATTGCTCTTTTTGGAATATTTGCACTTGTATTTATTGAAAAAAAGACTCAGTTTTAATAAAGCGTGACAAATTCTTTTTCGCTTCGTATATCGTTACTATTTATATAATTAATTAAATTTATTTCATAATTAAACTTCTTACTAGTCTGATATTTAAATGTTTAAATATTGCAACAATGCTTTAAAATTGTATAAGAAAATTGAAACACCGTGGTAGTACATTTGAAAAACAAATTTTAAAAAAAACATATCATGAAAGATTCAAATACAAAAACAGCAGCGAAAAAAGCAACTCCTGCTAAAAGTAGTTCCACATCAAAAAATGGAGCTACAACTAAAAAATCAGCTGACAGTAAAACCACTTCTCCGAAAGGGACAGTGAAACCGAAAGCATCAGCGGCAGAAGGATTAAGAGATCTTTTTGTAGATTCACTAAAAGATATCTATTGGGCAGAGAAAGCTTTAGTCAAAGCACTTCCTAAAATGGCTAAAAATGCTACTTCTCAAAATTTAATTGACGCTATTAATGATCACTTGGAAGTTACTAAGGGTCAGGTAAGCAGACTAGAAGAAGTATTTGCTTCAGTTGGTGAAAAGGCAGTAGCCAAAAAATGTGATGCTATGGATGGCCTCATTAAAGAAGGCGAAGGTATTTTAGAAGAAACTGAACCGGGTGCTGTTCGTGACGCAGGGATCATTGCTGCGTCTCAAAAAATAGAGCATTACGAAATTGCAACTTACGGAACTCTTGCCGCATTTGCTAAAACTCTTGGGGAAGACGAAGCTGTATCTTTATTGGTTGAGACCTTAAATGAAGAAAAAGAAGCAGACATTACCTTAACGGAAGCTGCTTACAATACTATTAATTTCGATGCTACTGAAGACGACGAAAAATAGTAAAATACTATTACAGAAAAAGCCTGCAGTTCAAAAACTGCAGGCTTTTTTTTTAGCATCTTATCTAGATTATCGTAGACAAAGTCAAATGATAAGTAACGGTAAAAAATTAATTTGCAAAAGTCACCTTAAATAATTTTTACTGAATGAAAACTAATCATTTTATCTCGTTATATAATTTCAAAATGGTGATTTATATATAAGAATTTTATCATATGTTGTAATTTTAATAGCTTAAATAAGAGTTACTTAGCTTTCTATAAATTTAAAATATAAAACTATGAAAGCAGCAGTTATTCACGGACCAGGTTCCGTTAAATATGATACAGTAGAAGATCCAAAAATTAGTGCTCAGGATGATATTATTTTGAAAGTAACATCAACAGCCATATGTGGATCAGATCTGCACATTTATTCCGGGGCAATGCCAACATCTCCAATGGTTTTGGGGCATGAATTTATGGGAATAGTTGAAGAAACAGGATCAGCAGTTACGCATCTTAAACGAGGCGACCGTGTGGTTGTTCCTTTTCCGGTAGCATGCGGAAACTGTTTTTTCTGCAATCATGATGTGCCGGGAAACTGTGAGCACAGTAACCCTGAACACTATGGTCCCGAGGGCGGAATCCTGACGGAAAAGGGTGGTGCTCTTTTTGGGTATACCGACTTGTATGGAGGATACGACGGAGGACAAGCACAGTACGTAAGAGTACCTTATGCCAATTATGGTCCCAGATTAGTGCCTGAAAACCTTAGCGATGAACAAGTACTTTTTCTGACCGATATTTTTCCAACAGGATACACTGGTGTAGACTGGGGAGAAGTGAAAGGAGGAGAGACGGTTGCCATTTTTGGTTCAGGTCCGGTTGGGATAATGGCTGCAAAAAGCGCATGGCTCAGAGGCGCAGCGCAGGTTATTATCGTAGATACATTGCAATACCGTTTGGATAAAGCCAGAGTTTCTACAGGTGCTACCACTATATTGTGGGAAGATCCAAAAGATGTGGTGGAGCATATCAGATCACTTACAAACGGACGTGGAGCGGACGTATGTATTGATGCCGTTGGATTTGAACCCGAAAGAAGCTTCACAGACAAAATAAAAGCGACTATCAACTTTGAAAAAGGTTCTATCAAAGTTTTAGAAGCTTGTATGAGCGCAGTTCGACGAAGCGGTATAGTGTCGGTGCTTGGTGTATATCCTGTTAATTATGATAATTTTCCTCTGGGACAGTTTTTTGATAAAGGAATTATTTTAAAAGGTGGACAGGCACCAGCACATAAACACATCGACAAACTTTTGGAATATGTGGTACAGGGAAAAGTGCAGCTTGATGATATCATTACCCACAGACTTCCTTTGTCTGAGATTTCACATGCATACGAAATTTTTAATAAGAAAGAAGACGGATGTGTAAAAGTAGTATTGGATCCTTGGAAATAATTTGCCTTGACCGTACTGAGATATTAAACAAAAAAATCTACAACTGTAAAGATGTAGATTTTTTCTGTTTTAATGATTTTTTTTATGGTGCTTAGCAACATAAAATAATATAATAAACCACTACAATAGTATAAAAGTTAGATACAGTTCTTGCTCTAATTTTAAAGTATAAAAAAATAAGCAAGACAACGCATTTAGTATAACGCTCAAAGAAATAATCTACTAACGCTAAATTATATAATTATGTTTAAGAAAGGACAAAATGTACAGCAGGAATTTGGTAATCAGGTGATGAAAGTAATTGGATTCGAGCCTGAACTTATTGAAAACGTAATAACACAATGGGAAGATGAAGAAGGTACTATCGTAACTGGAAAATTCATGGAGTCACAGCTGCAGCCGGCAGAAGAATAATGAACAACAGATTGTAACCGCATTTAAATAATATCAAATAAAGAAATAAGATGATTAGTAAACTGCTACCGAAAGCTTCCTTTTATGATTATCAGGAAAAGGACATAGAATCTATTTTTCAAAAAATGGATAATAAAGCGACAACAAGGCTTTTGTATCAGTTGCCTACAGGCGGAGGCAAGACAGTGGTATTTTCAGAAATAGCCAGAAGATTTATTGCACAATATGCTAAAACTGTCATTATCCTTACCCATCGAAAAGAATTATGCAAACAAACATCCACGGTATTAAAAAGCCTGGGTGTGCAGAACTGCATCATTAATAGTACAAGCGGTAATTTTAAAACAGGCTGTGACTGTTATGTAGCCATGGTAGAAACGCTTCGCAACAGAATAAAAGCAAAGAAAATAAAACCTCGTGATGTGGGACTTGTCATTATTGATGAAGCACACCATAATTCATTCAGAAAATTAATGGGAAGTTTTAAAAAAGCTTTTATTATTGGTGTTACGGCAACTCCTTTTAGTAGTGATACTGCAAAGCCAATGAATCTTCATTATGATACACTGGTCACAGGAGAAAGCATTGCAACGCTTATAAATGAAGGTTATCTGGCCAAACCGGAGTCATTCATTTTTGAAGTTGAACTTAATACCCTGAAAACGGGAATCCATGGCGATTATACGATAAACTCCTCAAATGAATTGTACAGTTCAGCCGTCATGCAGGATTTATTATTAAAAGCATATAAAGAAAATGCATTAGGAAAAAAGACACTCATTTTTAATAATGGTATCGAAACGTCTAAAAAAGTTTTTGAGACTTTTACAAAAGAAGCAATTCCGATAAAACATTTGGATAATAAAACATCTGATGAAGAGCGCAAAAAAATCTTAAAGTGGTTTAAGAAAACAAATGACGCAGTTCTTACTTCGGTTTCAATTCTTACCACGGGATTTGACGAGCCTACAGTACAGCATATTATACTGAACAGGGCAACCACTTCTATTACCCTGTATCATCAAATGATCGGTCGAGGTTCGCGAAGACTTCCATCAAAAAAAACATTTGGAATAACTGATTTAGGAAATAATATTCATCGTTTTGGTAATTGGGAAGCACCCCTGGATTGGCAGTTTGTTTTTGAAAATCCCGAGGCTTTTGCAAAACAGCTACAATATCATACTGTTGGAAATTCTGCGGTACAATCCCATAGCATTTCGGCTGAATTGCGCGCCAAGTTTTCCAACACACTTGAAATGACGTTTGATGTTGAGGCTGCCTATCATGAAGCGCTTGAAATGGATAAAAAACCTAAGACTGTTATGCAGGAATCGATTAGGCAACAGGCAAAGATGTGCATGGATAATGCCAACACTCTTTCTGAAGCAGTTGCATTAGCTGAAGCACTCCATCCTGAAATTGAGTGGAGGGTAAAACAATATGTGAAGTGCCTTGAGAATGCCAGCAGGAATTATAAAGAATGGTTGATAGAAGATTATCAAAATCGACTAAAGAACCTTATCGTCAAATTGTTTGCAAGGGTGAAATCGCCAATCGCTGAAGTAGTTTAATTTGTCACGACTGCCAGAGCACTTTTGAGTGTTTTATAACATTTCTTAAATTATATTCTTGGTTTATAAGGAAAGGTGGTTATTCAGGAAGTAAGAACTAATATTTAAAAGGAAAAATAAATAAGTTTTAGTTAAGAATAATCTTATAATTTTAAAAAATGTAAAAAAATATCCTGACTACGTGTTTTTTTATTTTATTCAATTCCAATGAATTAAAAAATAACTTTAAAATAACTTAAAATTAAGTTCGTTTTTTGTTTGTAAACATGAAAAACGTTCCTATATTTGCAACCGCTTAGAACAACAAAGCGCACTAACGCTGAGATCGGGGAGATACTCAAGCGGCCAACGAGGGCAGACTGTAAATCTGCTGTGAAAACTTCGCAGGTTCGAATCCTGCTCTCCCCACTAAAAGTCCTAATGAAAATTAGGACTTTTTTTATGGATAAATTTTAATGTTGAAAATTTTAAAATCTGGCTTTCTAAAATTTATAAAAAAGCAAAATCTGCACTTCAAAATTTCTATGTTTTTTGTGCGATAAAATCCTTGAGCAAGATGTTTATAGTAAAATCAACATCTTGGATTTCTATTTTTATTAATAATTAATCCTTTTACAAATCTATGACTGATCAATTTTCGTATGTAAGATTAAAGGAGCTATCATGGAAAACTTATCGATATTTCATATAAAAATTTTGCAGACATTAGCTGAAAGGTATGGCATGAGCTTCAGTATAGAAGAGCTGACAAGCCTCCTTAGTCCGATTTTTAATACTTCAATAACATTAGCAAGCAATATAGCCTCTGGAACGGAAAATCAAGCAAGAGTATTAGAAGCTTTAATTTTTTTGAATGAACAGGGATATGTCTTTTTGAATTTGGATACGGACAAAAGTTTGATAACGATAAAAGGTCTTGTTATATTAAACGATAAAGTCTTGTGTAATTAATCCAAATCCAAGAGTAAGTATTTAAGGCTTCTAAAGCACAAATTTCGCAAAGTTAAGTCTAATGTAGTGCTTTGCGTTCCTAAGCTTCGCAATGTCGTTTATTAAAGCTAAAAATGATAAAGCTTAATCTGTGTGTAAACTATTTTTCTCTCTCTACAGGTTGTAAGATGATCTTAAAATCACTTTTAATTCTAAGTTGATCTTTAATTATTGTCTATATCCCAAAAAAAAATCTCCACGAGGGAGATTTTTTGTATTGTGAATAGTGCTATTATTTAGCTAAAAGCTCTAATATTTTTGCTTTCAATTCAGGACCTCTTAAGTCTTGAGCAACCACTTTTCCTGATGCATCAAGAATAAAAGTTGCCGGAATAGATTCTACTCCGTATTGTTTTGCAATTGGCTCTTCCCAAAATTTCAGGTTAGAAACATGAGTCCAGGTTAAACCATCTTTTGCGATAGCTTCTGTCCACTTGCTTTTTTCTTTATCTAAGGATACACCAATAATATTTAATCCTTTTGAATGAAGTTCCTTGTAGATTGCTACAACATTTGGGTTTTCCTGTCTGCATGGTCCACACCATGAAGCCCAGAAATCTACAATTGTCACTTTACCTAAGCTTTCTTTAAGAGAAACAACTTTTCCTTGCGGATTAGGAGCTGAAAAATCTGCTCTTCAGTTAGGGCTGCCAACAGGAGCTGCTGATGCACCAACTGCAGGTAATTGTGCCTGACCTAATTTTGTTTTAATTTCTTTTCCGGTAGTACTATTTTTCAAAGACTCATCCAAAGCATTAAATAAGCTTTCTGTCTTTTTAATATCAGCACTTGGATCTGCAACCATACTTTGAATAATCAAAGCTGAGATGTAAGCTTTTGGGTGAGTTTCAGCGTAAGCTAAATATTTCTTTTTAGAATTAGCCTGAACTTCAGTTTGAAGAGTCATGTATTGTTTCATCAAACCATTGATAGTTGCTGTATCCTGAGCTTGTTGAGCTTGTTGCATTTTTTGAGTATTCTTTTTCTGAAAGTCAACTAAACTTTTTTGAGTTTTAGTTAAATCCTCATTGAATTTTACATACTCGTCATTGTTGTAAGTTCCAGAAATTTTAGATTTATGAATACTATCTTTATCAATTGCAATAGTAATTTCTCCTGTTTCTAATATAAAAGGAATTGGTCCGTTAGCACCTTGAAGAATTAAAGTATGAAAAGCTGGTTCAGTTACTTTTCCTTTTATTTCAAATTTTCCGTTTTCAACTTTTACTGTATCAAGAGCCACTGCCATTTTAGTAGTTGGGTCCTGACCTTGAAGAATGATTGTTTTTCCGTTTTCAATACCTGTTGCAGTTCCTGTAATTAGGTATTCTC
>Ga0247810_10000690_pt1 | contig 30059 bp, 23 predicted proteins | sample UWRJL119311C1_FD_179918 | JGI IMG/M metagenome (GOLD analysis project Ga0247810, IMG submission 179918) | Plant litter microbial communities from Arlington Agricultural Research Station in Wisconsin, United States - UWRJ-L119-311C-1 | ecosystem: Environmental > Terrestrial > Plant litter >... | reverse complement strand
AAACGTGAAATAAGGTTCTTGGTTTGGTAAAGTCTAGGGAAGGAAGCTCTCCGTACGGGAGAGGTCTAAGTATACTAGCTAATGAGGGTGTGTGCCTCAGGCCACAACACCCGACCACCACGAGGTATGAGGAAGCCGGTATGTGGTGATGATGCATAGCTTTTGCAAATACAACACCGGTGGCATTGTGTAATAGAAGAAATAATGGATAGCCATGTATAGAACATAGGGATAACAATTTGCTATGCTGTCAGATTTTGATTATTATATTAAAGTAGTGTAGCACAGAATACTAATTCACACTACTTCATTTAGATAATTTCCAAGTTACAATACTGGATAGATAACAAGGAGGATGATCAAGCATCCTCTCACATCTTATGGATCACATGTCAAGGCACATGGGTAATTCAAATCCATCTTAAATTCATCAAGTTATACGTAATTCATATATACAGTAAATAAGTTCCAATTCGCTAGAAATCATAATACCACAAAAACCCAAAATTCTCAACTCCTAGCTTTTATGCTTGATAAGCCGTAGGAACCTTAGGGAGACCTGTTGATGCCATGGCGTCAAATATCTCTTTGTCTGCTCCCTTCTCAAGTGGGAGAAGAGATGAGCGTACAGTAGCGTGGCTTAGTATGCCTCTTGCAACCAGAGAGTGCTTCAGAGCAACAGTGCCCTCCATATGTGATCCACGATGATAAACAGCCCTGGTCAATGGTAGAAGGCGATCGTGCACCTTACGAGCTGTCACGTAATCCTTAGCCTGGCCTGCTGCAAGCAGCTCGAGCAAAGGCTCCGGTGCAATGTTGCCATATCCTACAAGGAAACCGTCGACATCGAATGCGGTGTGGAGCAAGTACTCGTCGTGGCAAGAGAGGATCTGGAGCTCTGGGCGCTCGCGGCGAATAATCGGGATCTCAACGTCCCAACGGCGCATGTTTCGTACGCCATTCTTCATGGCAAACACACCAGGCTGTGCGGAAATATCCAGCATGGTTTGCAGGCTGTAGGAAGCCTTGGTATTATCCGGATATTGGAACAGGATCAATGGAAGCCCGCTCTTCTCATAGACCACGCGATACCGATCCTGGGGTGCACCTGCTTGGTACCCAAACCGAAGCCACCCGTGAGACGGGTAGAGAAGACCGGCAGCAGCACCAGCCTCCTTAGCACGCTGCGCTTCGAGAGCGGCTACTTCGGTACCCTCGGCAGTAATACCGGCAATCACCGGGACACGACCATTTGTTGACTTAACAAAGGCTCGGATCACGGAAGCCTGCTCGTCTTGAGTAAGAAAGGTGCCTTCGCCGGCATGGCCCAGAACGACGAGTCCTTTCACTCCCTCGATACTTCCCAGCCAGGATCCGAGACGTTGGATAGCGGCATAATCAACAGCGCCGTCCTCAGTGAATGGAGTTACGGGTGCGGGAGTGAGACCACGGACATCTAGGAAGGGGAGTTGTGTTGAACCCATTGTGATGGTAGATGGAAGATATAGATATAAAAATGACTTGAAATGAACAGTTGTATGAGGAATGCTTGCGAAGAGTAATTATATTTGAACTCGAAGATACTGGTTGATGTGGTAGTGAGGATAATACAGTTCAATTACCACGGATCACATCTGAATATAAATACCTTTTCTCCTCTTACTTCGCCTGAGTCGGACCCGAGCGATCTTTTCTACGATGTACCCACGTTCATAAATCACCCACCATCTCCCCACACTTCTCCATCATTATGACAGTTGGTCAGACCATGTGAATTGGATACTGAAGCACTAACGTGGTACGGACAAAGATAAGTGCGGTGATTTAGTCTGGCCCGCACAAAGAAAAGTGCGGCCCGAAGTTTAGCGTTAGCGACTCATGAAAAGTCCTGAGGTGTGGAGTCTGTTAGGACAGACGCCGCGACGCGGTCATGCGTCGTGAAATCCCCAGACTGCCCCGGTTTATACTTTTATATTCTCTGTCCGGGGTCCGGGGTTAGCCCAGATTTATTGAAGGACATGGGATTAGAGACCCCGGCTGCATCTGTACAAGAAGATGATGAATTCCCTCGAGGAACATTTGCAACAAGTTTCAGCAACTTGGTCACACGAATTCATTCTCTTTTCTATACCTAAATTTGTTAAACCTCGGCGGCTTGAAATAGTCAACAAAGCCTTCAACACACAAAAATGACAAAATCTGTCGATTTTGAGAAAGACGCAGTCATGCAGGTTGAAGATGCTAAACCCATGAAGGAAACTTCGCAGCAGGGTGATTACTCTGGTGCTGTTGCGAAGACTGACAAGGCTGAGATCGCACTGGTACGAAAGCTGGACATGAGAATTATGCCTGCGCTTTTCTGCATGTACTTTTTGTAAGTTTTCATGTTCTGGGTGAAACAGAAGGCGATCTCTAACATCTGGCATAGAAACAAGCTGGACCAGAATGCTTTAGCCAACGCCAAGCTCAACACATTAGAAAAAGACCTCAAATTGGTAGGAAAGCAATACAACACCGCTATCAGTATTCTCTACGTGGGGTATCTCTTCATGCAAATCCCATCCAACATGTTGCTTTCTTCTCGTAAGGTACGGCCATCGATATACATGAGCGTCTGCATGATGGTTTGGGCAGTGGTCGCCGCCCTCACCGCTGTGGTTCACAACTACACTGGCCTTGTCCTAGTTCGATTCTTTCTAGGTAAGCTTTGACTGATACCTAAACTTTGACTCGAGAGGTATGGAAACTCACATAAATTGCTAGGTGCTGTCGAAGCCCCATTTTATCCAGGAGCTCTCTACATCCTCTCCATGTTCTATACACGGAAGGAGATTGCGACTCGTGTCTCGATCTTGTACGCAGGAAACATCGTTGCCGTTGCTTTCGCAGGCTTGATTGCCGCCGCAACATTCTCCACCATTGACGGCGCACATGGTCTCGCTGGATGGCGCTGGTTGTTCATCATCGAGGGTTCTGTTACCTTTGGAGTTGCTATCGTTACCTTGTTCATGCTTCCTGACTATCCGAACAATACACGATGGCTTACCCCTGCCGAGCGGGAGCTCGCTCATGGCCGAATTCTACGCGATACTGTTGGATTAGAAGAAAGCAAGGGTGTTCGGGCAGGCTTCGCTGAGGCCATTCGTGATCCTAGACTCTATCTCTTTGGTCTTATGCAGAACATGCACCTCAACGCAACGTCCTTCAATCAGTTCTTCCCTTCAGTGGTCAAGGCTCTAGGATATGATTCTATCATCACTCTACTTCTTACCTCTCCTCCCACTTTATTTGCTGGAGCTTTCGGTATCTATGTTGGATGGTCTTCCGGTCGTTTCAACGAGCGCACCTGGCATATTACTGCGGGCATGGGAGCCGCCATGGTTGGTTTCATCATTAGCTGTCTTACGCTCAACGTTGCCGCACGCTACATTGCCTGTTTTCTCTTCGCTTCCGGCGTGTACAGTGTCAATTCCGTCATCATTGGCTGGGTATCTGCCACATTGGGTCAGACGGCCGAGAAAAAGGCAGTGTCGCTTTCACTCGTGAACGTCGTATCGATGGCTTCTTTCATCTATACTCCGTATCTATATGATAACAAGGACGCGCCAAAATATGTCACAGCTATGTCTGCGAACGCATGTTTTGCTTTCGCCTCGATCGCTTCTGCCTGGGGAATGAAAATCTGGCTTAAGCAAACAAACAAGAAATTGATGAGAGAAGATCCTACGAACACGATTTTTTATGCCTACTAAATAATACGACTTACATCTCTCGTATACGTCTTGCATATGCAGGATTGTTTATGCCCAGAACTGCGTCCTAACTTCAATTTATCGAGTTGTCGTTGCTTATGTCCATATTTAAATAACATCAATCTATTACAATAGTAAAATAATTATCCAATTTTGCTCCTCAATTAACAGTGACCATGATCGAGACGCAATTAAATTGCGTCATATCATAAATAAAGAGTCGGAAAGTAAGTCGTCATCCCGAGAGGTGTGCTCAATAGCTTTACGTGAAGACACTCCGATATGTAGAAGGGGCACCCAAAGAAGTATGATGCACTATGAAAATTAAAATTTCAAGTGCATATACTACTCATAGAACTAAGAATTAAGGTACGACTTTAGCTACTGATATTGTTAAGTGCAATGAGAGCTATTTTTTACAGTATGATGACGTCTGAGCTCCAGATATGGTATACCGGAACGACAACGGGGCTCCATCCACCTCCCGAGTTCTCAGCACAGATTTAATCTCAGTTTCCGCTTAATGCTTTAATTTTAACCTGTTCAACTAAAGTAAGCCGGTGAAAAGAAATTACCTAATCAACACTATCTCTCACCAGGTGATATGAAAAGTGCTTTCCACATTACAGGTTATAATATCCTAGGTTACATATTATGAACCACAAATACTCCTGCGTCTATCATATAATTGTAGATTCAGCATCTTTGGTTACACAGGTAGTGCCGTAGTATCCTGATAGCTCATAATTGAAAACTCTACATTAGTTAGGTCTGTTTTAATATAAGCTCATAGCAAACCACGAGTTAAAACTAGGAATAGAGTTCCCTTCTTACATTCGTAGAGGATTCATCAAGCTTTATGCTATTTATAATTAAGTAGCTCCGCCCATTCCCATTCCCATCCACTGATCATTGCCGGTCCAAAATGGCGTATCTACATCATACAGCAACTCAGAGCCTGCCCAATTTGGTAGTTGGAGCTCAGGTACTATCCCACTCTGCGGCCCATACCTATATGCATACCCGGCACTCTCGAGCCCGAAAGTTGGTGTCGGCTCAGTAAATATCCAGGGGGGCCTATTGGTGAACTGCGAATGCGCCATATTTGACATGCTGGCTGGCTGATGATGTTGTGAGGATTGTTCTCTGTCAATCTCTTGTAGGTTTCCAAAATTTTGCGAGTTACTTCTGTCTTGGTGCAAATGGGACTTGGCTTGGTTGGTACCGACAACGGGACGAGCTAAATTAGGAAAGTTCTGTTGCTCACGTTGAGACTTCGTTTTGGAAGACGCTCGTAACTCCCCGTTGTAATTGCTTTGATGCGAAGGAAATCCCAACTGTTCCTGTGATATCAGTTCGCTTTGCATTGACCCGGTAGGCGCGTTGCGGCTAAATCTATGCCCTTGTTTTGAACCATTTCTGTTCGTGTCGAGCTTTGCACGTAGATCTCGAATTGCGGCAGCACACGCATTTGGCCAGACGCTCCCTCTTAGAGTGAGATGACTTAAGACTTCGAGAGCCCGGTCAGAGAGTCTGACAGCAATTAGAACCACATCAGTCTTAAACCTCGACATGCTCCGAAATCTTACCTGATAGCTGCATCCTGAGGGATCTGACACTCATTTGCTGCGTATATAACGAGGAACATGCTCATCCATACAGCCCACGTAAAGGATGGCCAGAGGAGGCCAGAGTGGTCCATTTGTTCCCGTGGTGTGGAATCCTGGAGACCTACATTTGTCTCTAAAGCTCGATGCAAAGTGGTGACAATGGAACGGGAAGCACTGATACAATTTTGTAGTGCAGCATCATATATTGAATTGAGCTTTGAAGTAGCAAGGGTGTGCTTGTTGAGAGCGATAATGGACTCATGCCTGAGAACGATCAACGTGACTTGGTGATAACGGTTCATCTGTGGCACGCCAGAGCTTCTTGATTCAAGATAATCTTCGACCTCATTCCACCATCTGGTGAGTTCGGCACCAATAACTACCGTTTCATCAATCTCAGTGCGTTTATCCAAGACGGATTTATTGCGAAGTTCGGAGATAGATCCTCTAATTTCAGCATGTTTTGCTAGAAATCTAAGCAGATCCAATCGGTTGTCATTATCTATCATAGCTTAGCAGCTAGAACATTTTGATATAAAATTTAGGCCATACCTTCCAGCTCATGAGCTGCATCTCCATGTCTCTCGGAGGTGAGGAAGCACGTATCTATCTCAGAATCTCGAATAGCCAATGGGACACCGAGTCGAATACAGATATAACGATCTATACAATACATCGACCAGAAAAGTCGTTGTCTTAACTCTGCATCCTTCCTTGGAAAAGCCGAAAATTGCATTGGGCACCTGTGTAGCCCTAGGTGAAAAGCCATGCGAGCCGCGAGACCTTCGAGGCGAGACGCTGCGTTGTAACGCAGCATAGATATCAGTAATAACTGTACACTTACAACTGCTTGTAAGGAAAGTATTGAGGTTTCCTCGATTAGTAAGCACTGAATGCTCTGCACAGCGGCATTGAAAGACGTAAAAACTAGCTGGGACGGTACCGGTCGTGCCATTATTCTAGTTTGCCTGCGGTCCGCAAGCGATATCGACATGATAGAACGAATGATTGTAAGTTTGTGTGGTGAAGATTCTGCCAGATCTCGTACTCCTTGCTTGACGGCATAATTGAATGACTCGAGGACTGATGGAGCATGAAGGAACGGATACGCCGGATGCCAATGATCAAAGTAGCTACGAGACCAAGCAATAAGATCATCAAATGTGAACGTATCGCTACCATCCGTGGCAGGATTTGCGAGAACTTCGCCTTGTTGCCAAAGTGTTTTGGACGCACTCGTCATTGCTCCTGCAGAAAGTTGATCATCCTCCCCAGGAACAGCATCACTCTCTGGAGTTTGGATAGGTATCTGTCGTACTTGGGGTCTTCCCGTAGAAGGACAATCATTCAAAGATGGCGTGAGTGATTCACGCCGTCCAAGGCCACGAGAATATGGGGAAGTGGCATCTCCTGAACCTACTCCAACTTCTCGAAGTTGCTGGCCCATGGTTTGCAGGAAAATCCGCCTTTTTTTAGTAGGAGGCTCGGCTCTCCCATCTTCCATTTCTTCTGTCACCTCCACGGCGTCCCGCCGGCTGTTAGGATGTGACTGTCCTTGAGGCATGGCTCTTAACGTAAATGCCTAACCAATGTTGGGTTGCCCCTTCACATTTGAGGCTAGCCTATGCCCTGATGATAAAGTGCTGTGGTTGTAGTACTATAACACTTTTGGCCATTAGCAACAACTGTGTTGAAAACTTCAAGCAGTGGTATTGAGTGGTCTGAATAATGACAACGTATATGAGCCTCTTTGCGGGGAGGTGTGGTTGGAACTAGTCTGAGATTTTAGCTAAGCAAACTCTTAACTACCCTGAGAGCCCAATGGAAAATGGCGTACCCCACATCAAATGAAATCTCGCCCAGCCAAAAATATCTCCACCATATAAGAGTTGGTTCCAATGGATACAGCTTGGAGGGTAGTGTTGATCAACATTAGCGCAACGAATTTCTTGGGGTTGTGCACAGACAGTGTCAGGAGTTTTCTTTGGGTTGGACTGAAGAGTGGAGGCATTTCATGTAAGACTAGATTAATGGGTGAAGCCCCTATCTATATTCCGGGTATTCTAACAAGGTGAAATTGCGACTTATGCTTGTGACAAAGTCAATTGTTTCCTATCTACTATGAAATAACAATAGTCGACATAATAAACAAGCTGATGGGAGCGAACGTTTTTAAAGTGTCAAGATAGATCCCGGAAAACGGTAGGTAATTATACGTCAACACGTTGGATTTCTAGTGCTGTGGAACGCCATATCATTGCTTCTTATCAAGTAATGTTGTATTCTAGGTTCTTCTTACTTATAGTTTAAACGAAAAACTGTCAGTGGGTATACCCAAAGTCCAGAGAATACAATGTCATACAGCATGCATTGCCACGAGCGCTAATATGAACTATGCTACCCATCCATCACCAATTTGCATCACTGCATCACTGCTACAAAAATGCCTAGACGTAGATATAAGGAAAGTATCTACTACTACTTAACCTAACTATCGTCTACTTATAGAATTGTCTTCGTTCGCTATATTTTTAAGGCACCGAAGAAGCAGGGCTTCGCGCCAGCCTAGCTCCGCGTAGATATCTATTAAGGAGATTAGTCCACAAACATGAAGGAATGAAAAAGGTGGCATTGCAGCAGCAGTGGAAGAAAAAGCAGATATGTATACACACCAATTGCGGCGGTAAACTACGCCGTTTTCCATTATCGTACTAATAAGTAAGATGCGTCCTACTAATGAACCGATCAACTTGACAGCATTTTAATTGCACTATTCATTCAAAATGAGTGCCGCACAAATCCTTGCTTGTGCAAATTTCTTTAAACACTTAGAAGTATTTGTGCCATTCTTTGGCAGATATCTGTGCAACTTCAAATTCCTGTTGCCCCGAGTTACGTGAGATCGAGCCATCATGCATGCGTGTCTTGGGTGATGCATTTACATCCATAAACGCGGCGGGCTTGACATTTCTAGATAGTTCAGTAGATAGGGGCCTACCACTGGATGGGCTGGAGTTGGTTGCGAATTCGTCCCCGTCGCGAACACTGCCCAACGATTCAGTTTGATCCAGCATACTCCTATGGGCCTGCTTTGGAACGGCGGGGCTTGTCCACACGTCATGCACAAGGCTTTCCGATGTTTGATTTTGGATCTCAGCTGCATCATCATGGACGTCCAACCCCTGTTCCTTGTTCAGCATCATCGTGTAATCATCAAACATCATCTTCTGTAACTCCTGGGTGTCCTGGTGTACAAAGCGCCATTTTTGAGGCCGGTCCGGTAGAGAATCATGTGGCTGGAGTGCCGACCCATTCTGTATACCTGGAAGCTGAGATGATCCCAGCCACTGCTGTTCCTGTTGCTGGCCTTCAAGAAAGGGTTCAGTGGCGCTCCATGGCTGCTGTTGTCCTTTGGTGATGCGAAACTTCTCTTGCAACCAAACCTGACGTTGTTCTACGAGTGCGAGTGGAAATCTCTTCCATTCCTCTATTTTTAGTTCTTTAGACTGCGATGAACTGTGTTCCGAAAAACCACTATCGCGGAGCGAGATGTCTTGGGGGTTCTTGATATCTTGGAATGAAGAGCTAGAAGCAGAAAGCGTATCAAAAAGTGCTATCTCGGTTTCTAGGAGTCGCTGTTCTAGCTGAGTGAGATATCCCGATGGAATCCCTCTATAAAGGGTAGGGTCAGCATGTAGTAACTCAATAGAGCACATCTGGTTATTAAGCTCGTTTGATTTAAGCTACAGGGCATGGTAGTGACAAACCTTTTATTGCTTCGGGGGTAATGACATGTTACGCCAGAGGAAAGACACGGTGTGCAGATTGGTCTGCCAAGTACAACTTTAGATCTTGTATGCTTTGGGAAACGAAAGTAACGCCAAGATGAGGAGCTCACATTTTGCGATCACACTATTTTGGGATTCCCACGGTTAACAGTGAACTCAATTTTGGCCAGAATAAGACATTGTCGAGAGACAAAGCATGCTTAGTTATTTATCTTACTTTGCATTTTTTGGTCCGGCAGAGCTCACAAGCAATTGGATTATACTGCTCCTAAGTCAGGTCAGGACAGCACAAGACATGGCATATGATACCAATACCATGTTGGACACAGTAATGTTAGGTACGAGGAATGCGTACCATAATACGGTAATGTAGCCATGTACCATATATGTGCCTACAAATCTTTGGCAGGAGATATGATTGAGGGTACAGTATGGTGAGTTGCCGTGCGGTAGAGTGCAACACCGTGCCTGGTCACTCTTGTCTACTCTGATTTCATCTGTGTATTTGTCTGTTTGAGATCATCGCCGTCGGAGGCTCGTTAGTGCGGGTGGAACATAGGAGTATTAATAGTCCGGGTCGTGGACCACGTGAAAGGAGGGGTAAGCGAAATGCGGAGGAATCTCTCGGCAATGCGGCAACCTTATTCACTTTCCAGCCTGGGCTAGCACTTGAGTGAGGTAAGCCATCCTCTTTCTATAACCATGTGTTCAAAAATTGGCGGGAAGCAAAATGTGTTTTGATCACGCCAATTTTACTTGAATCGCAGGTTGTGATTGTATTCGTTAGCCTAATTCTGTCCAGCCCGTTGTCGCAAAAAATCCTCCGGAGATGGTCGGGAAAGAAGTGCTTGAACAGAAGGTACTAGACGCATTCCCAGACATATATCTGAGATGATGAAAGTACAAATACATTACCAAACGGGCCATATAAGCTATTTGGTTTTGATGAGCGCATTCTCCTACTCTGCATAACTTATTCCATCATGGCACTTGGCGTCATACACGATCAAGAGACAATAGTAGTTGACGGGCGTATTCCTTCCATTGGACCTCCAACAGATGTTACCAAAGTAGGCATCAATGGATGGGGAAGAATTGGTTAGTAACCCCTACTTCATACTTGCTCACACATTCTCGATTGACACTATGTATCAACATAATCTCGATCTCAGCTAAACATATTCGAGTTCGTGCGCAGGCCGCATTTCTTTTCGGAATTCTCTCACGCGTAAAAACATACGCGTGGTCGCAATCAACCATACATGCGCATCCATTGAAGATATCATCTACCAAATCTTTTACGACTCTACGCATGGCCCTCTGAGTGCCAGCATTCTGTCCCCAAAAGATATTTTTGCTGTAGATCGCACCACATTGTCGGTTCGTGGCCATCTCATATACTTATCCTCGCAACGCGACCCAAAACTATTAGACTGGAACGCTTCCGGCGCCGAATATATCATCGAGAGCACGGGAAAATTCACCACTGCCGATCGTGCCGGGCAACATGTCGAGTTCGGTGGAGCCAAAGGAGTCTTGATCTCCGCACCGAGTAACGATGCACCTACCTTCGTCTGTGGTGTCAATACCCGTGGCCTTGCCCAAACCCATACTAGTACCCTTACCCATATCCATAACCGAATTGTTGATCCTCTTCCTCGGGTCCTATCCTGCGCGAGCTGTACAACCAATTGTTTAGCACCTCTTGCAAAGATTCTGGATGACAACTTTGGTATCGTGCAAGGTCTGATGACCACCGTTCATGCATCCACCAAGTCCCAACCTGTCCTCGACGGGTATAGTAAACGTGGACGTCGCCTTGGCAGAGCAGTGTTGGGCAATGTCATTCCTACTACCACTGGCGCAGCGAGCGCAGTTTCTGCGGTGCTTCCCCAACTAACTGGGAAACTTACTGGAATCTCGTTGCGTGTCCCTACGTATGTTTCCAAAGTTCGCGTTTATGGGATAGAGTTTGGCTAACATAATATCAGAAATAACGTTTCCCTGGTAGACTTAACAATCAACCTAGAAAAAGACACTTCGCTTGGCGAAATAATTTCCACACTAGAAAAGGCATCTGCTGGATCGTTAAGAGGGGTTTTAAAAGTAGAACGTGATGAGCTAGTGAGCTGTGATTTCCAAGGAAATTCGCACAGCTGCATCGTTGATGCAGAAGCTTGCGTCGAGTTGAATTCTAGGGTAACCAAATTTGATTCAACATTGCCTTGGTCTAGAACGTTTAATGCTAATGAAGAGTAGTTTTTCAAAATATTAGCCTGGTACGATAATGAATGGGGTTATTCATCCCGAGTGCTGGATCTATTAACCATGATGGCAAGCTCTGCTAAGTGAGAAAGAGTTACTCGCATGCTCGCGAGAGAAGATAGAAGGGTCCAGTATACCCCAGTCTCCTTGGTATACTATCAAGTGGGCTTCAATCCTTCGCATGGATCACGGGTAGCATAGTCACGAGGCTCCTTGAATCCCTGGCTCTTTTGTTTCACTAGGAATGTGCTTGGTATGGCTCTTAAACATCGAATACAATATTTATACCTGATTCCAAATAGTCACAATTCCATGAATGGTCGGAATATCAGAGTGTGAGGGGCGGTTGATTTGAAATGACCTATTATCTTTCTATTTACATACGGAAGTGTTTGACTTATTAAAGGCTTAGTAAAGGTTCAATTAAGAGGTTGGCAGTATTGTAGAGCTGTGGTGGAAATTTACAGTTTTATCAGTATCGTTCTTTGTTCTTTGGAAACTACTGTCGAGGTGGGCGCAATGATACCTCATGTATTGATGTTGAAAGGTAAGTAATCAAGCAATTTTATGTTGGCAAGCTTAGATAACAAGGCTATAAAATTACAGTTTTTATTAGTGCTCCTCCCGGAATTTCAAGATATCGCCTTCATAATTTGCACCGCATGTATTTTTTTGTAGAGATAACGAGCGTCTCAAAGACCATAAAAGTCAGCTAGCACAATATAGCATGTTTATCGTGATTACTGAGCTCGATGAGAAGATCCTTGCCCTAGTATCGACCATCCTGTGTCAGCTTTCTTACATGTTGACCATGCATGCTAATGCAGGCACGGTAAATTGTGATTGGGTAGATACACCACATGGCATATCATATGTGTTCCTCACCGCAATTCTTTGGAACCATCTGTACCCAACTGAAAAATAAACAAATCAGATAGCGTCTTGGACAAGCAGGTATCCTTGAGAATATCTGTAATCCCAGTCCGTTTATTAAGAAGGGAGCTCGGGAAGGTCACCGGTCGCTGAGCTTCTTGTGAGGGAGATGTCGACGAAACACGTGAAAGCTTTCCATAGCACAAGCCAATATATTGCATTGAGGATATAAGATATGCTTCGCCCATCATTCGTTCAGTTTGCAAACTCAATAATTCATAAACAAATCACCTAAAGCCTCGGTAAGGACTGCACCTAATCTTTAAAGAAACCAGTTGGATAGCGATGTATTAATGCCGCGAAGTTATAGAGCTTTTCTATAATTTCGCATTCCTCAGAGCCCGGATAACATGTCTGGTTTCATGAGAGAGACTCTAGTTGGCCAAACCATTAGATGGGCCACCAGCAATCGATATCTGCTCTATCCCGAGGAGCGAGCTGATTTTGAAATTCCCAAAGCATACTTAATTGATACCAAGCACAATGTGACCCTCGAGAAGCCAGAGGTGATAATAATTTCGCAAGATGGTCATGAGGAAAATTATGCAGAGCAGGAAATTTTAGCTCGGGATCGATCCCAGGTACAAATACCTGTTCAACCAGTCACCTCGAGGCTAGTCAATCTTGAACAGACGAGCACGCTTGCACAAATTGTCAGCCGGCCGGATGTAAGCAAAATAATCACTTAGGAAGACTTGGAGGCTGCATATAGACTGGCTAGCTTACAGCAATCAATCAAGCAACAGCCATCCAGACCAATTGTCCCTGCCAAGACAACAGATGGAATAATTCTTGTTGATTGGTATTCAACAGACGACCCAGCAAATCCACAGAATTGGGGGTATTGGACCAAGTTCAATGTGGTCCTTCAAATATACCAATATGCAGCTATTGTCTACATGGGATCTGCGATCTTCTCTCAGAGCGAGCCTCAGATCATTGAAGTCTTCGGTGTTTCCCAAAGCGTGGCCTCACTTGGTCTGGGGACATATGTTCTTGGTTACGGTATAGGTCCACTATTCTTCTCTCCTCTATCGGAAATTCCTCTTGTCGGCCGCAATCCACCTTATATGATCTCATATCTGATCTTTGTACTCATCTCAATCCCTACAGCACTTATTGAGAACGTGCCTGGCCTTTTGATATTGCGTTTTTTACAAGGGGTATTTGGCTCACCGTGGGTAGCCACTGCTGGTGCTTCACTTGGCGACATAACAAACTTGTTCTTTTTGCCATATTTGCTGTTCGGGTGGGCTATGTCAGGTCTGGTTGGTCCGGCAGCCGGCCCCGTTATTGCTGGTTTTGCAGTTGTGGCGGAGGACTGGCACTGGTCCTTGTGGGAGCTGCTCTGGGCTTCAGCACCATCCTTTCTTGTTTTCTACTTTGTCTCCCAGAGACCTCAACTGCTACGATTCTGTTTCGTCGAGCTCAGCGCTTACGCCGATTGACAGGCAGTGGTCGGTATAAATCCCAGTCCGAAATTGGCCAAGCAGAGCTCTCTTTCAATCAACTAACGTATAACGCTGTGGTCATTCCCTGGAAGATAAATTTACTGGACCCCGCGATACTATTCAGCTCAATTTATACCGGCCTGGTATACGCGATTTTTTATTCGTTCTTCGAGATTTTTCCACTCGTTTATATTGATATTTACGGAATGAATCTAGGAGAAATGGGTCTAGCATTTTTAACCGTACCTATTGGGGTGGCTTTGGCAATGAGTCTTTACTACTGCTTTCTCTTCTGGGTTATTAATCCTAGAATACGAATCGAAGGATTAGCAGGACCTGAGCAAAGGTTAATTCCTGCCATATTCGCTTCGGTCGTTATTCCTATTGGATTATTTATATTTGGTTTTGCATCTCGTTTATCCATTCACTGGGCAGTTCCTAGTATTGGCGCAGTTTTGATCAGTGGGGGAATGATAACCGTCATCCAATGCATGCTACTATATGTTGCAATGGCATATCCGACATACTCGGCATCCTTATTTGCTGGGAACGACTTTGCACGCTCATCTCTCGCGTTGCCGGTATCATGTGGTCGAGCCCACTACTTATTCCGTAACCTTGGTATTGAAAAGGGCTGTTGCCTCCTAGCTGGATTGACCATTGGTTGTATCGGTGGGGTTGTTTTCCTTTACTTGTATGGTGCTAAGCTGAGAGCTAGGTCGAAATTCGCAATCTAGAAATGGAGAGTATAAACGGAGAAGAACTCCAGCGGTACTAGCTGTGCTATTCTGAGTACTTACAAAGAAAAAGAAACAGTCATAACTATCCCAAAGAGTACCCAATGACGTATTGCTCCAATTCCACATGTTTTAATAGTTTTCCTAGAAGAGGATAGTAGTATAGATTACTATAGTGTGTGTGACAATTCATATAGCTTCCATCATTGTGTGACGATTCAAGCCCCTGCTCCAAGCTGTGTTCAATTTTGAGAGTGTCTAGAGTCATTTTTTGGAAATTTATCACCAGAGATGAAGATCATACTACCCTGGGTTGTATTTTATTCTAGGATGATATACATGGACAAATTCAGGCGAAATTGAAAGGCACTAAATCGATCTTGACTTGAGGTGAGACTAGTTCGACTTAAGCTAAGCTGTGGTTGATTTAAGCCTAATTAAATCGACCTAGACTTTGCTAAAATTACTGGTTTGGTATGACTACCGATCTAAGTAGGGAGAAGTCTCTCCGTATATACATCCTTCAATAGAGAGTGCCAAGTAGTGCCTTGACCTTCGTTAGTCAGGTGATCCACCTAGTCCTTACAACAGATCATGTGAGAAAGGTTTAGCATCGTCTTAACACATCTTGGTACGTGCTGGTTTAACACACCCTACTAGTAGTAGTAGTAGTTTGCTGGGAGCTGAAAGACATTGATTAGGGCTCGGCTACATTTATTATTTCGATCACACTAGGCCCTGGTACATTTCATTGTTTCAAACTGTCCCATAAGTACCTTAAACCCTGGCTACTAAAATTTAGTTGATTTGGAGCTCAAATCACAAAGCCCAGATACATACTCTAATTTATTGTTCACTTTCCAAGACGATTCAAGTCGTAACTGATCATATATTTGAGATTTGAATCTTTACTACACTAAATATTAAAAGATGCTTTAAAGTTCAATATATGCTAACTGCTAGTAGTATAAGCCATCGTCGGCTATCAGTACTTAGCTACGACTTACCAAGGACTTAGCAGGTTTCCTTTTGAAAACAAAATTTATTGTAGTAACCTTACTTACCAAGTAGTATTGAAATAATTAAATTCGACTCAAGTTCGACTTAAGTATGACCACTGGTTCTTAATATGAGTTATAGCAGGGTTGACTCCCGGAGGCCAACTTAGGGCTGACTAAGAGTCAACTCAGGGTCAACTTAGTACTAAGGTAGACCACTGTGGTACTGATCCAAAAACGCCGTCGGACATTAATTACTACCATTATCAATCAACCTAGTCTTCATCATCTAAATATGGAAACTTCTCTTCATACTTATATACGTAACTAGTACTGAATTACAGAATGCCAAGAAACTCATTGATCTTCGTAAGTCAGGTGATTGATCTAGATCCTGTTGAATGGTATTTTGTAATATAAATAAAGATAATTTACTATTTAAAGTAGTTAATTGAGAGTGGAGGCGTACTTGGAAGAAAGTAAGCTGTGTTTATTTGATTTAAGTTTCTAACCAGAGGTGAAAACGACTTTTGTAAGTAAGCGAGTTTGGATGGCCGAGAATCTGACTTAACGTCTAGATTATGGCTTTTAGTCTTTAATCTAGTTGGAACTAGAAAAGGAGTCTTAACAAGATCCCGAACGAGCCACGGTTTTAAAGTGTTAGGCAGTTTGAAATAATGAAATGCAGCCAAGCATGATCGATGTATTTGCTAGGTAAACTAGTATTACTACTAATATTATTACTTTTTCTTAGCATTTGCTGTTTACTAAGGGCTACTATTTTCATGCGAAAAAATCCGCAATCGATGAAAATTGATCAAATTGGTACTGTTTTCAAGGATTGATGTCAATAAATAATGTCAAAATCAATCAAATGAGTATCTCCCTTCAGTAAGTATACTAGTAGTACTTAGCTTGGTAATTCAATGTGACCTCTTTGCTTAAGTGTCTTGCCACATAATTAATTCTCTGAGTCTTGATGAAGAGTTACTTCGAGATGAAGCACTTTTGAGCGAGCTCTTAATTTGCCACGATTTCTTCTTAATATCTTGCAGAGCCGAACCTCAGAAACTACCATATCTCAGCCAGATAACGATATGTGCCCTGTAAAGCCTCTTGTGTCGGACTTCCTAGGTCTGGTCAATCGTCTGCTAACTACGACAGAACACATATGCCACTTCATGAATTCTATGCTGAATAAGCGGTAAAACTCTCATGGAGCCACTTTATGATACAGCTCATTAATGATATGCCTATCATCACCGAAGCAACAATTTGTGATCAACAAATCATTCTTCATGAGGCTATCAATACTAGTAGTAAGCAATACGCGTCTTGGATACGGTGTTATAGAGGCACCGGTCTTTTTTCCTACGTTGATTTCCAGGCTGCAATAACAAACCTCGGGTTTCATTACAAGAGAATAGAAGTAAGTGAACCTAGTGAAAAGACTCAGGATGCTAGAATTACTGGTTCAGTATGTAGAAGTCTCTCCTTATATACATGCATCAATAGAGAGTGCCAAGTAGTCCCTTGACCTTCGTTAGTCAGGTGATCCACCTGGATCTTACAGATCACGTGGATCAATGCTGACTTCAGCATAGAAGGCGGTAGATTCAATAGGGATTGTTTTGGAGTCTATATATAGGAAGTGGAAATGATTCTTCTCTATTTGCAATCGGCATGTGACTACTAACTACAGTATTTTTCATAGGGATACTATACACTTGAAGAAAGCAGAGACGTGAAAACTTAGATATATGAAATTATTTAATCTACTAATACTAAGTATAGGAACAACTGGCGCTAATCGAGAATGAATGCATCATCCGCATAGAATACTAGTAAGTACTATTTGATAACGTCAGACGCTAAGTAAGTACTAGTAGCAGTACCTCTAGATCCCAATCGTTTTTACTAGTCACTCATTTGGCAAATGAGCCTAATACGCCTAGTTACCCGTTGTCTATACAAGAAAGCGTCAACTTAGTACTTACTGATTGATAAGAAGACTACTAGTATTATCGGCTGCAAAATCTGACCTTAGAGAGAGTAAGAGAGTCAGCCTATTAGCACAACGCGGTATACTGGGACTTTATTTTTGCTTATTGAGAAAGGTAAAGTATATTACTTATAATACTTATACTTCTAATATATATATATATGTGTTTTAAAATATTTTGAAACTTCTAGTTTAATAGACGTTAATAATAGTGTGCTTTATAGATAAGTATATGCCGTTCATACTCGGCCATATCTTATTTATTATCTCAAATTGTCTTATGCTTTAAAATATTACTATCTCAGTGATCTTAACTAAGTTAAGGCTTAAATCCTAATATAGACTTTAAGTCTAGTCTTTAACTATCTCTATTTGCTTAGTTACTTATATTAGCTCTTCAATTAGAAAAATAAGTAAACAGTATTATTTTCTCTCTTATATTATTAATAATACTTACTTGTCTTTACTCTTAGTTTGCTAAAATTAGGCGAGATCCACGTGATCCATAGCGTATAGTTGGATCATTTGACTAACAAGGGCGGGCGGTAGTCTAGAGACTATCTGGCACGCTTTACTAAGCTATGTATATAAAGAGAGACTTCTTCCTATTTAGAAGTAGTTGATATAATCATACTGAGCCATTAATTCTAGCATTCTCGAGTATTATTAGTTTGTTGAACTAGTAAGTACCCACTCGCTTGCAACGGTTGATTGTAGTATTTTGTTATTGTTGGTTCGCCACGCCATGAATGGTTAGTACTAGTAGTACAATTTGAGTAAGGTTACTTACTACTTTAAGGGATGTCACCACTACTTGGTACGCTCGTAAAGAGTACTTATGTGCTCGTTGTATTTCGGTGGGTCGGCCTCATGTATTGACTTCCTACGCATGGGTAAGTACTAGTATTTTTATACCTAAGCAGAACCATATATATAAGTATATAGTCAGATCTTACCTAGTACTTATACGACTAATGTGAATACACATCTCAGTATACCAACAATAATTATATGCAATATATTGTTTAGAGCTCATAAGAAACACGCGACGTAATACCAAGTAGTTGTATGACCATTGTAAATATGTACTAGTACTTATTCGTTCGGATATACCAATAAACAAATTCACTATTAGTACCATCAACAAAGTTCAATAGTAAGTACTACTATAAGTAAGTATACAACCAGACGGCAAGCACACATTAGGAGGCGCATGTAGTAGCGAGCCGCCACTTTTTGCTAGATACTTTGCTTAAACATCCCATGTCCTCCTCCATTGCATGTTCATCTTGCATAGCTTCAGTTGGGGTGGGGTTACTAGTACTATATTAAGTAGTACTACTTAATAGCTTACGTGAATACCTTACCAATACTTGTTGTTCTCATGCCATATGCAGACTGCGTTAATATAAGCCAAGCCCCATATTGACTTTCCTCCTTCAATGAGCGAGCCCCTGAAGTTAACGCCCCAAAAAGAAGAACATCAATTCCAGTACGCCATAGTAAATAGTGGATCCATACACAAGTGAAGAGCTAACTTACATCCTGATTTAGAGCATGCAATTAACTATAAATGTTTCCAGTTAGAGCTGCTTACTATCTATATAATGTCAGAGTTATAAGGACAAATTGAACCAAAAATGCCGATTCTTTGCCAAAGTCTTGATACTGAAAAGGCTAATTAATGGCTGGCATATCAGACATGCAGTTTATGAAATATAGACAGTCAGGAGAAGAAACGATACTAAGTATGTGGCATGTAGTGAATCAGGAGCTAATCCACAGGGTTGAGCGAAGTCAGTACACGAGATCAAGGTGTAAAGACGCTTAGTTTATCTAGAAGAAGTGAAGGTATCTAAATACAGTAGAGAGGCCTGCCAAGGGCTCTAGTTCCAGGTCATGTGACAAACCACGTGACCCTCGGCAAGAAAAAGGAGACTCTGTCAGTGCCTAAGGCATCCAGAGTCCAATTCTATGTCACATATATACTAAGTACTTTATTCGTGGAGACGGTTTTAAGATAAAGCAGTAGTGTGAGTTTGTTGATGTACAAACAGAGATCTTTCGAGAAAGAGCACGGCTGAGACCTGTGAAAAAAAAACACAGCCGGTATGTGTATGATTGACTTCATTTCTAGAGGATACTACTTTATCAAATAGTATGAGTAAGTAAGCTCGAAATTTGAGAATTTTCGTAGCTGATCTCTACTACCCAAACATAAATAAAATAACACTTGTTATAAGATACTTGGGTATCAAAACTAATTTAACATTAAATCAACACCACCAGTATCTTAATAGTAAGTACTAGTATATCTTAGTATTAACACCATCTTAAAAGGGTGTTAACTATAAGGGGGGTCGGTACCTAAGTAGTAGTACTTTTTCCCACTGTAGTACGTAGATCTCCTATCGACAAACGTGCCTGGTAGATAAATATACAATGCGGACCTAAGTATGCAGAGCAAAATTGTTGCAGCTGCACTATAGTATGCATGTATCACAGAAAAATAATAGTATACGAGGACTAAAAATAAAGAAAATGCTGCTACAACTGAGGAAACAATCACTTCTAAATGATCAAACGTGCTGCTACCAAGTAGGCTCGATTAGGCAAGTACGAATGATGATAAACAATTTAAGTATATGTAATACTTCCACTATTGGCAACGATAGCGCTAGTCTGATGAATGATCAATCGAGTGTAGAGAAAGGAGCATGCAAGTAGGACTTTGTAATCACATAGTAGTACGTCAGCGGTCATCTAGTGTTAGTCAACTCAGAGTTGACTCTACATTAGTAACTACTAATAACTATCACTAGTAGTAGGATTTTTGCATAATAATAATATGGTAGGGGCTGATATGAGGCGGTGAGTAAGTGGGTGGATATAAGAATATCACGTGAGCAGTATTAAACTACTTAAAATCAAAAAATTAACACCTAGATTTCAAATTACAAGCACACATATGAGTTAAGAACGTAATAAAGCTCTAATTAAGTAATAAACCTCGAATCTGTCTAAAATAAAAGAAGGCCTTTTAAAGGACATTAGTTGGTAATTATAAAGACTTCAAATTGTTAAAAATGGTTAATACTTATACATAATACAAAAAGAGCAGTATAAACTTATAAGGTAGTAAATTAAAAATAAAGATAATTACTATTAATGATACAAGATAAAAAACGACACTACTAGTATTTTTCCAACTAAAGAGAAAATAGCTAATATAAGTAAATAAGTAGTTCAAGATAGTTACAGACTGGACTTAGAGTCTATATTAAGATTTAAGCCTTAAGTTAGTTGAAATCAATTAAAATTTTAAAGTAGTCTATCAGACAATTTGAGATAGTAATAAGAAATTGCCGAGTATGATCGACATTTAGATATCTATGAAGCAAGTAGATTTTGTAAAACTAATGAGAATTGGGCGAATAACATGATATTAGCAACGAAACGTCAACGGATTACCGCTTGGGCACTCTCGACGACTTAAGTGTATAAAAAAGGACATCTTCTTAAGTACTTAGATTGCTGAAATTAGGCGTGATCTGTAAGATCTAGGTGGATCACCTAACTAACGAAGGTCAAGGCACTACTTGGCACTCTCTATTGAAGCATATATACGTATACTAAGGAGAAATTTCTCCCTACTTAGATTAGTAGTCAAGTAATTCTAGCAATATCCTGTAATTGGGGGCGCACAACAGCAATTTAACTTGGCTTACTTCAGTTGAAACTCAGCGAGGGTACTTAATTTAATGCCGGAATAAATAAGTACTATAGTAATTACTTATTAGTAATATATTGCGCTGCTTTAAGCTCGAGTTATTGTTCAAATAAAGTAATATTTAGTTGAGTTAAATCAAAACTTAATAACACTAGGTAAGTTTACTGTTGTAATAATGCTTAATTAAGTAATAGCGCTAACTTTAAGTAATCACAAAAAGGATTTTTATTTTTCCTACTACTAGTACACTATAGCGGTACCTGGTACTTACTAGCACTAAGAGTTAGCCCGGGTTCAACTCGCTACCATAAGTTAGCCAGGTATAAATTCACAGATTTGGCTCTAAGTTGAGCCTGGGTCAACGTGCTGTGCTTTTGTATCTTTATCTACTCAGAGTTGACTCCCTGCCAACTCGAATTCCCGGGTAGCAACAAATAGTAGTACCATTATTTGTATCACTACGACAACTAAGTACTAAAACTGCTATTTAGATTAACGAGTATTATTAATAGCGTGTCTATACAATCTAGAGTATAGGCTATTAGTGCATACTACTAGTAGCCCTATTAACCAAACATTTTTCCAACATGTTTTAAAAAATAACAGAACCGAATGGTACTACTTAGTACTAGTTAGAGGTCTAACCCTACAACAGGCTTAAGTCAGAGTCACCTCAAACTCAACCTGAGCTCAGGATTGGTTATTTGACAATAAGTCAGCTTAGCTCATCTTACAATACTGATTATTAACTAGCCTTGCCTAGTCTAAGCCATATATTGAGTTACTATAACAGTGAGTCAAATTCAATAATTAAGGATAGTTTATTTAGTAAATATTCAATCGATTAGAGCTAATACAAAAGGGTAATCCGCACAAGAGCTAATTTTTAAAACCCGAGTGGATCCTTTATACCTTTTCTGTGAGGGTTCAGTGATAGAGTGATACGATTCAAATAGTATTAGTTGCAATTGACAGACTAATCTCTACTCCTCTAACTAAGAAGCCGCCATAATTATATACGAATCGTAGCCTCCTCGTAGCCAGAACGTACCAGATACGCCCTGTTTGAAGGGGTGTAAGCTCATACGATTAGAGTATGATTTCCACCTCAAACTGTGCAACCCTGACCCCTAGATTCCGACCCCTCCATTGTGATCACATGACAGACCCTGACATTTCCCATTAATGTTAAGTTGGTGCTGCTGGTATTATAGCTAGGTATATTAATCTATGATTTTTGAATACTCGATGGCACTCGACTATCTCTCAATGCTAGAATTACTGGTTCAGTATGATTATATTGACTACAGATCTAAGTAGGGAGAAGTCGCTCCTTATATACATGCTTCAATAGAGAGTGCCAAGTAGTCCCTTGACCTTCGTTAGTCAGGCGATCCACCTAGATCTTATAGATCACGTGGATCAACACTAACTTCAACAGTAGTGCCCTTTCAATATTACTTATAACAATGGTGACCGGGTGAGCAAGTAGTATAGATCTGCTGGTTACTAGTACTTACTTGTGATAGAAAGCAATAACCGAGACAATGGCTACCAACCAGCGATCCACTGGACGGTATGTATACTTTAACGTAGTATTAGTGTCAAAAACTCCTATTAATTCCCGAACTATGAATTGGAACAGGAATTGGTTGCGACCCAGGATTTCGTCTTACACGACGATTCTTTCAGTGGTTGAAAACTACCTTCTATTTAGTATAAGGTGGCATCTAAAATGGTAGAGAGTACTACCAGCGAAACTGTAGATGTCACTCTAAGAAGGAGGATACAACACCCAGTTCCAAGTCAGGTTTCAAATTTCCCATGCCCTTTTATGCTTTGATCCAAGCTTATGTGGTATGATCTTAATGGCGTCTTATTTTGTACTCATATAATAGTAGTATTAGGAATTGTTCGTCATATGTGACGTAGAAGGGGCACGATTGCCCATCATAGATAGATAAGGTAAACCCACTCCGCACTTACTTTAATGCAATAAGAAACGATGAATATTACTAGGTAACTAAATAAAGACGACGCCCGTTACCAGCATACGCTATTACTACATGAAAGTCCCAACCCACAGTCCGAGTCTTTAATACACAAAGAAGCTGATAAATCAATCTGCTACGACAGATTAAAAATGTATGTATCACATAAAAAATATGGCGTCAAACTTATCAATCGTGATATCAAGCGAACTCTTTCTTCAAAAATGACCACACACTCTTCAGCGGTCCTTTCTCCTTATCTTTCGATTTAGAGTTAGATTTGCGATGACCGTGGTGTGGCCGGTCTTCGCTTGTCCTATTCTGAAGCGTCATACTGCTCTCAGCTCCTTTTTCCTCAGCTTCACGCTTCTTCCTTCTCTCTTCACGTCGCAGTCGCCTTGAATCTTCATCCTTCTCACGCTGGCGACGAGATTCCTCGGAAAATTCGACGCGAGCAACTTCTTTTTGTTTTTCAATCTCTTTTCGAGCCCGACGTGCCTCCTTCTCTTCTTCACTACGATAACGTTCTTTATCGGTTTCTTTGCGATCCGATGATGACTGATGACGACTCGAATGCTTGCGTTGAGATGACTTGGGGCTCTCAGGATCAAGAGCAAAGTGAGCACGTTGTTCTGTCGAAGATGACTTGTTTTGTTTTTTAACAACTTCCTTCACCTGGGGCTCATCACCCATCAAAGCTGCATGTTTTACAATACTCTCCAATTTCTTCATGTCACCTGACATGGGTCTCTTCTCGATTTCTTCTTTGCTACCATGAGAATGTCTGGAGTTGTTGTGCCTATGAGATGAGACGCGATTGGGAACCGGGGGATCTGCTGCAGATTTGTCAAAAACTGCGCTCTTGGAATCTCTTGCCTTAGCAGCTCGGCGTTCTTCTTTCTTCTTGTCATGTAATGCTTGTTCCTCTTGCGTGCGATGCTTCTTGGTATTAGAGCTCGCGCTACCCACGCTGAAGCCGCTATCATGGCGTGATGGTTTTGTTGGAGGGTTCGAGGAAAAGATTCCCTTGAGTTCCTTGAATGAGCTTTCACTTTCACGACGCTTACGTTGTGAGTGAGGGCGATGAGATTCATCTGCTGGAATTTCCTTACTAACGCTATATAGCTTTGAGTGCGTTGTGGAATGCCTTGAAGACCGGTGTTTGTTGGATCGTTTATCTGTCTTAGGCGATGACTTATCGAGTAGAACAGTCTCCTCAGGGACGTGTTTCAGTGAGATCTGCTCTGGTTCAGCAACTACCTCCTGGTCGGTGATCAGAGGCGGCTGTCCTTGATCACCCAGCATAATCTCACCAAACAAGTGTCCGGCAATAACCCCAACGCCCGCCGCGATTGCCTTGTCTGCAATGGGATGTGAATCATCTACGACCTCCAGTGAGTCAGAAGCTACTCCTGTACTTAAGAGTGATTTGACTTCAACCATGGTGTTGTGGCTATCAATTGCGGTACCAGATTGCGACATTTGAATTCCCTGGGGCTCTTCTATTATAGAATCAGGCTCTAGCTGATGGGCTGTTTTGTCCACTGCTAGCTTGCTATATATTGCTGGCTCAGTTTGAGAACCCTGTATATTGCCAATCTCTGCTTCGTTGACCACATCTACCTCCAAAGCTTGCTCTATATGCAGAGGGTTCTCTACTCCAGTTGCCTCACTTGTATGAACAATTTCAATTTGGTGGATTTCCTGCGCTGCTAAATCGGAATTCACCCCATCTCTCTCTATCACAGGTAGAACTTCGTCACTAGACTTGCTATCGCAGTTCATTAGTTCTCCGGTACCAACGAGTGATCTGCTCTCTGATTCTATGTTGTTGAAGTGAGAGTTTACCTCCGGCACATCTTCCTCGACTGAATCCGCACTCTTATTCTCCTCAACGATGATATGGTCAGTATCAATCGCAGCTGGCTCGATCTCAGATATCTCATGACTGTTAGATCCTTCTGGTGTTCTAAGTGGACATTCTGATAAGAGATCAACTTGTTTAGATTCCACAGGATTACATAATGCGACAGTACCGACAGCGTTTTCCTCTATAACAGGGGCTACAGAAGCAGCGACATGAAGATCATTGACTATATCGTAGGAATTATCCTCTGCCCCTGAAACAACCTCCTCGGCAGTAGGCACCAGCTCAATAGTAGCACTATTGGGAACCAAATCTACCTCATTCGTGTTGTCCGAATCGCCTTGGACTTGTTCTGGTTCAGCTAATGAAGTTGAGTTTTCGGATCTAGGGTCGACTTCTGATAGTTCCTCCACATTATTAGAAGGCACCTCGTCGATAGCCACGGCTTCCCCAGCGAATTCCTTAGGAACTTCCATGTTATATTTCTCTTGTGTCTCACTAGAATTGCCGTCATCACTTGGTTGGTCAGTCGCTGCGAAAGAATCACCAACAGTGATAGGTGTCTCCTCGGCACATTCGTTAAAAAGATACTCCGCTGGTTCGTTATCAACTTGATCCTTGATGGCAGTAGCTTCGTTCGCAATTGGAGCTGGTATATCCTCCTGGACAATAGCATTGCTTTCGTTTGAAGGATTAGATTCTGGTTGCCGCTCGGCATTCTGACTGCCTTCAACATTTGGAGAACACCCGGAGATGGCCACGACCTCTGTCGGTTCTGGCACATGATCGACCTCTAGTGGTGTCGTGCATTCGATAGTGGTATCTTTAATGACTATAAGATTTGCGTCTATTGGTAGCTCTACACCATCTTCGCTGATTGTGTCCTGAGAAACACCTGCTGGTTTACCTACAACCCTTTCAACACTCTCGGAAGGATCTGTAGATGCCCCGGAGGTCAAATGAGCTAGATCCTCTTCTTTGAACTCCTGAATCTCGACTGGGTTGCTAGTCACAACACCCTCCTCAGCAATATTTTCGCCTGACACAGGCAACTGCTCACGTTCCTCTTGCACCACCTGAATCGTAGTTGCTTCCAGTTCCAAATTTACTATGGTATCATTATTCACCAATGGTTCAACGGAATGAGCAATATTGTCAGCCTCTGAACTGACAGCATTCAGAGTAGACGGTTCGCTTTGCTCTAAATTGACGGTATCTGCCTTTATATTTGCCTCTGGCACAAGGTGGTCGCATTCCTCCTTCAAGGATTTTGTCACGTCTGTAGAACGACAGGTTTTGGATGTAGGTGCTGAGTTGTTTTCATTTGAGTCGAAGCTTCCTGAATCCAGCTCTGGCTGTGGCATATTGGGAAGCGCCTGGATGGCAGAATCATTTTTAATGTCCTCCACAGTTTCAGAAATGGTAGGTATGAAGAGCTCCATAGGCTGCGTTGCAGGTTCGACGCTGATACAATCAGTTGACTCCTCTTGTGACAGCAGAATAGACGGAGCTGGCGAAGAAATCTGTCCTTCTTCGGTCTGTTGTGTTCCGCCTGAAGTCTCAATTCCAGCAACTTCACGGTTATCCGCTAGCATGGAGTCGATACTAGAAATACCTGGGTTGAGTTCAGACCCATTAGATGATATATCAAATTGTTCTTTACAAACGTGGCTCTCGGAACTTTCGATACTTCCCTCCCCAGAATTGACATCCACCGGAACATCCAGTAGACCAGGTTCGGCGTTAGTGTGTGATAAATCTTCTATATTTTCAAGTATCTGCTCCGTTGATGACTCATTAGGCTGAGTATCTGGAGGTGCATCCGAAGGAATTTCGGAATCCACAGGCGGTATTTCGGAAAGTTGCATGATGCCTATATCTGATTCTAGTCCACCAGCTGAGCCAGGCTTACTTTGTAAATCCTCTGTGGGCAAGGCATCTGTGCTTAGCTTCGCGGACGTATCTGTTGATATCTCCTTTTCAATGATATGTTCATTTGGCGCAAGAGTATCGTGGACTTCTCCTTCTGGCACAACTACGTTATCGACAGGTACTTCCTGCATAGGCTCATTGATATGGTCCGTACTTATCGAAGTGGTTTCTTTCACGTGGTCTGAATCCGAGTGCGGTTCTACTACTGTATTCTGCTCCTCACTAATCAAAATTTGTAAGTGATTGTCAGACTCAGTTTTGGGCTCGTCCTCCAACGTAGCCGATGGATGTTCTGGATCGTGAAGCGGTTCGGTTATTTTAGGTACAGTACTTGATATCGTATTTTCGGACACTTCTAGGTCAGGCTTACTGTCATCCTGAAGAGTCGGGAGCAAGTCATCAATTTCTGGTGGGGCTTCTTCCTGGTCAATCTCGATACGAGTAGCTGGAAGAGTTTCTGGCTCTAAATGATCAGCTAGAGTAGGGGCTGGGTCATTGTTTATCTGATTGTTTGACTGCTCTGGATGGTCGGTTCCGACATTTAACACCTCATCTTCAGTTTCGAAAGGGCCTTCCACGGTAGGAGGAAGAGCTGAAGCTAAAGTGACCGCAGACTGAAGGATAGGTTCTTCGTCAGTTTGTGTCTCGGGAACGGTTTCGTCGACTTTTGGAGGAGTATCATATATTACGGGCTTAGTTTCTACCGCAGGATCAAGCCTGGCACCTAAATCTGGCTCAGGTCTGATAGTTGACTCGACCTCTGTGTGACCATCCTGTGCCGGCATATCGTGTTTTGGCTCCTCACTAGTCTGCTCACTATCTTGCTTATCATCACTATCTACATTAATTGGTGCATCAGTTGTCAGGGAAGGCAGGTTTTCAACTGGTAGCAATGGTGGCAATTGTGGCTCGCTAGCAGTTTCTACTGCCTGGGGAAGGGTTTCTGATTCTGATTCTGATAGTCCAGAAGCACTCGTTGGAGCCTTAGCCTAACGTCGGAAAAGTCAGCATTTCCTCTGTGGAGCGATTGATTGATGACTGAGTACCGTAAAACAATATGATCTACTTACCACAGATACAGAGGCTCTGGACTTGCCACTTTTGTTCTTTCCTTTCGGGTTATCCTTCTTATCCTTTTTCTTATCCTTCTTGGAGAATTTATCAGTCTTTTCTAGCTTCTCCAATTTCTCCAGGTCATCAGATTTTTCAGAGCTGAGGTCTTTCTCAAGCTTAGCAGCTCTCTCCTCAGCAGCTTTGGCTGCCTTTTCTTTGGCAGCCTGCTCCTTTGCAAGTTTATCTTTCGCGAACTTCTCTTTGATAGCTTGGTCCTTCGCAGCTTTATCCAGTGCAGCCTTTTCTTTGGCAGCCTTATCTTTGGCAGCCTTCTCCTGAAGTACTTGCTCTCTGGCAGCTTTCTCTTTAGCGACCTTTTCCTGGTGTGCCTGTTCTCTGGCGGCCTTCTCAATAGCAGCCTTTTCCTTTATCTCCTTATCTTTGGTAGCCTTATCCAGTGCTGCTTGCTCTCTCGCAGCTTTGTCTTTGATGGCCTTCTCTTTAGCAGCTTCTGCTTTCTCTCTTGACACCTCGTCTCGTGCTGCCTTTTCCTTCAACAAGCGTTCCTTTTTTAGCACCTTCTTGGATTTATCTCTGAGCTTTAACGAAGAAACCGGCCGATCTACGGTTGATGAGTCTTCATCGGCTGGAGGTGCTGTGCCATCCGCAAAATGAACAAGTGTTGGGCTATGGGGACTAAACTCATCCTCAGCAATACCTGGCTTGGCTGTGTCAGGGTTGGCACTGAGAGAACCAACTATCTTTGTCGATGGAGTTGACACACTAACATCATTCTGTGATATAGCTTCCTTTAAGCTCTTAGGAGTTAAAGGCGGTCCTAATTGTAAAAATTAGCTGTGACGAAAAAATTGAGAAAGGACAAAGGGATAACTATGTTTACTACTGCAGAAGTCACTTACTGGATGTATTTTCTTGAGCTTCAGCATCTAAAGTGCCAGCTGGTATTTCTTCTGGGCCTGGAGCTACAAACTCTACTGGCTGAGAAATACTCGCATCGCTAGGAGGTTTACTCTGCTCTATTTCGACCAGATCTTCCTCGCCGTTATTATGTTGTACAGGTGAATTCGACACAGAAAGAACAGGCACTTCTAGGTTCTCACTATTCTCATTTTGAACTCCTCCACCGCCCTCGGCAGCATTGCCATCGTTGGATGGGTCTGGATCAACGTCGAGATATTTTGCGGAATCGCCAGCTAGGTCTACGCTGACGGATTAGCTCTAGAAAGTGGAAAGCCGTCATACACACTGTTGATATATTCATCTAAATGAAATCTTTATCGTATTTGTGAATTCGGTTTCAACTAAATGTATGAGACTTAAGCCAACTTACCAGGGCCTTGTTTGCGAGCATCAAGATGTTCCAAATCATTTACAGTACCCGTGAATGTTACTGGCGCGGTATACTTTGTGAAGTGTGGTTTCCGAGAGAAGGCCAACGGTTCAGCGTGTTCTGTGATCTGCACGTCGGTCCATTGCGTATTGATACTTATCCGATACGGACAAAATGAGACATGGGATGTATCCATACTAAAGACTAAAGCTCAAAAGAAGATAGAAAAGGAAGGACAACCAAGAGGGTGAAGTGGATAGCCACTTATTCTTGTCTCCCCAGCGTAGAATGCAGTCAAGTATTGGGTTGTCATACAACGCCTGAAATATGTAGCTTTTTATTGGGACAGACGGCCCAGTGCTCTATGGAATAAGACAAAGCATCCGTAATCCAACCCAAAATCCAGAACGGTATCCGACGTGGCCAGGCCGTGCAATGCAACTCGACTGGGAGGAATGTGAGATTTGACAAGCAGGACACACTCAGTCAGCAGATGATAAAACAGAAAGCGAGCATTATAACAATACTACATAGTATTTAGTGTTAATTGTCAATATATAATGCCGAAAGTGATGGAGCCCAATTGATCCTGAAGGGAA
>Ga0247810_10000689_pt1 | contig 30083 bp, 26 predicted proteins | sample UWRJL119311C1_FD_179918 | JGI IMG/M metagenome (GOLD analysis project Ga0247810, IMG submission 179918) | Plant litter microbial communities from Arlington Agricultural Research Station in Wisconsin, United States - UWRJ-L119-311C-1 | ecosystem: Environmental > Terrestrial > Plant litter >... | reverse complement strand
TGTTTGGATCCTGAGCGTTTTCGGCATCAATCCACTCGCTGGCTTTTTGGAAAGGTGTAGTCATTTTTGTTGGAAATATATTTTCAAATATACATAATTAATCTAAAAACCCAACGTACACTTCATCTTCAACCACTTTTATCGGGTAGGTTGCAATTTTAAAATCGTCTCCATTTAAGTTAGATCCGTCAACCAATGAAAATGTTTTTTTATGCATTGGGCAGGCAATTTTAGGAATATCATCTGCAGAACCGGTCATTCCTCTTGACAACACCATTTCCATTTTATGTGGGCAGGCATTTTGGCAAGCATACCATTCGTTACGGCGTGCAAAATTAAAAATCGCAATTTGTTTATTTTTGTATTTGATGCAACCGCCACGATTCGTTGGAAAATCACTCACATTACCGGCTTTGAACCATATTTTGGCATCACTTGGATGTACTGTTTCGTATTGGCTTAAAATTTCTTCCATTTTGGTTGTATTTTTAATTCTGTGTTCTTATCCCTCCCTTTACAATCAAGAGAGTTGATGGCGCAGTAAAAAAGAGGGTAAGAGGACAGCAAACGTTAATTTCTATTCTAAATTAGGCTTTAATTATGACCAGGCTTTTGGCATTTTTTGATCTCTTAACGGAACAAAAGCGATATTATCATCTTTTTCATCTGAGTTCACAAAGTGACTGAAACGTTTCAACAATCTTGGTTTTTCAAGTGCTTGTTTCCATTCACATTCAAAAGTATTTACCAAAGTCTGCATTTCAGCTTCTAATGTTTCGCAGATTCCAAGACTGTCTTCAATAATTACTTCTTTCAAATAATCTAAACCACCATCCAGTTTTTCTAACCACGTAGAAGTTCTGATAAGCGGACCAGCCGTTCTGATGTAATACATTAAAAAGCGATCCATATATTTGATAACCGTTTCTTTATCAATTTGCTCTGCCAATAAAACCGCGTGTTTTGGATTTGCTCCTCCGTTTCCGGCAATGTATAAATTCCAACCACCTTCAACAGCAATCAAACCAAAATCTTTTCCTCTTGCTTCGGCACATTCACGAATACAGGCCGAAACTCCTCCTTTTAATTTATGCGGAGAACGGATTCCCTTGTATCTGTTTTCCAATTCGATAGCAAAACCGGCACTGTCGTCCATTCCGTAACGACACCAGGCGTTTCCAACACAGCTTTTTACAGCTCGAAGTGATTTACCGTAAGCATGACCGCTTTCAAAACCATTATCAATTAATATTTTCCAGATCTTTGGAAGATCATCTAAGTGTGCTCCAAATAAGTCAACACGTTGTGCTCCGGTAATTTTAGTATATAAATCGAATTGTTTCGCCACTTCTCCGATTACGATTAATTTCTCGGCAGTGATTTCACCACCAGCAACCCTTGGCACAACAGAATAAGTTCCGTTTCGTTGAATATTAGCCAAAAATCTATCGTTGGTATCTTGTGTAGTTAAATGTTTATTCGCTGTATCGTTATAAATACTGGAAAAAATCGAAGCGATTACCGGTTTACAAACCTCGCAGCCATCGCCTTTTCCATGATGATCAATTACATCGTAGAAATTCTCATACTTATTAATTTTCACCAAATCAAATAATTCCTGACGGGTGTATTGAAAATGTTCACAAATCACATCTTTCACTTCTTTACCTATCGATTTCTGAGCTGCTTTAACCAAATCAGAAACCATTGGTTTACAGCCACCACAACCCGAAGTCGCTTTGGTCAGTTTTACCACATCTGAAAAACTGGAACAGCTTTCGTCTAAAATAGAACAGCAAATAGACCCTTTGGTTACATTTTCGCAAGAACAAATTACTGCGGTATCCGGCAAATCCATTGCGCTTCCCATGGTTGATACTTCAGAACCGTCTCTGGAACCTAAAATCAAATCTTCAGGATTTTTCGGCAACGCCATTGCATTGCTGTAAATTTGGAAAAGCGAATTGTAATCACTTGAATCTCCTACTAAAATTCCGCCCAATAAGGTTTTGGAATCTTTGGTAACATTGATTCTTTTATAAATTCCGGACAATTTATTTTCGTAAATAATCGCGGTCACTTCATCATTTTCAATAAAAGGATCTCCAAAACTCGCTACTTCAACGCCAATTAATTTTAATTGTGTCGACATATCAATGGTTTCTCTCATGGTTTTGGAGCCTTGCAAAATTTGCTCTGCTGCTACATCGGCCATTTCATAACCCGGAGCGACCAATCCGTAAATCATTTGATTGTATAATGCTACTTCACCAATAGCAAAAATGGAAGGATCTGATGTTTGCATTTGATTGTTTACCACAACTCCGCCACGCAAACCAACTTCAAGTCCTGAAACCCTTGCCAGTTCATCACGCGGTTTAATTCCGGCAGAAATAACCAACATGTCTACTTTTAATAACTCATCATCAGCAAACATCATTCCCGTAATAGCCTCTTTTCCGTCAATATATTGCGTTGCTTTATTAAGGTGAATTCCAATATTCAATTCCTCAATTTTAGACTGCAGCATATCGCTCGCTCCTTTATCCAACTGCCTTGGCATCAAACGAGGTGCAAATTCTACCACATGCGGATTCAGTCCTAAGTCCCGAACTGCTTTCGCCGCTTCCAGCCCCAGTAAACCGCCTCCCAAAACAGCAGCTTCTGTAGCTCCTTTTTGCTTTATTTTTCTGGCGTAGCCCATTATTGCATCCAAATCTTCAATGGTACGATATACAAAAACCCCTTCTTTTTCTACTCCATCAATTGGCGGCACAAATGCCGAAGAACCTGTAGCAAGCACTAAGTAATCATACGTATGCACTTTTTCTAAATGTGTGCGAATCGTTTTTTCTTCACGATTAATATCTGTAATTAACTCAGAAGTATTCAACGTAATGTTATGCTCAGCATACCATTCACTTGTAGACATTGACAAGTCATCTGCCGTTTTTCCTCCAAAGTATTCACTTAAATGAACACGATCGTAAGCACGTCTTGGCTCTTCTCCAAAGACGGTAATTTGATACTTTTCCTGTCCAGATTTTGCTACAAATTTTTCACAAAACTTATAACCCACCATTCCGTTTCCAACTACTATTACTTTAATCATGATTTCTTCAATTAAGTATTACTACGCAAATATAAGTATTTATACTTATTAAAATACTTATCTACGTGTTTTTTTTACTAATTAGAATTTTTCTAAATACGTAGTTTATCGTAATCTCAATAATGATACGCTTTTTCAGATTTTTAATGTTTCTCAAAATGCTTTTGAGTGTATTATTTTTCTTAAATTTGAATATTAACTTTTTATGTAATTGCCTTTTTTATAAGAAGCATCAATTCTAAAAAATAAGCTTAAAACAAAACATTTCACATGAAAAAGCCAATCTCCTTACTTATAATCTGTTCTATTTTAATAAGTTGCAAAACCCCCATGCAAAAGAATTCTGAAAAAGAAATAAAAGAGGCTTCAATTAATACATCAGAAGAAGATATTACTACTTATTTTAAAGCAACCGGAACCGAACCTTTTTGGGGCATCAAGATAGGAAAGGAAAAAATAGTATTTACTTCTTTAATTGAAGGAAAAGAAACACTTATTTTTCCAGCTGCTGAACCGATAAAAGCAATGGATGCAAATATTAAAATGTATCAACTAAGCAATGCAACTTCAAGTGCCAAAATCACGATTCAGAAAACAGAATGCCAGGATTCGATGTCCGGAATTGTTTCTCCTTACTCGGTTTCGATTGAAATAAAAAGTAATACGAAGAACGATTTACAAACATTAAAAGGCTGCGGGCAGTACATTACTGATTATCGTTTGCACGACATTTGGGTTTTAGAAAGTTTAAACGGAAAAAATGTAGCAATATCCGATTTTCAAAAAGAAATCCCGCGAATAGAAATTTACGCTGCCGAAAATAAGTTTTTGGGCTATGGTGGCTGCAATTCGATTACCGGAACGCTATTTTCAGAAAAAGATTTGCTTCGTTTTACCAATATCATTTCGACCATGATGGCTTGCAACAGCAACAATAAAGAAACTGAATTTGTAAAAGCGCTAAAAAGCACTACCTCGTATACTATAGAAAATAACCAATTATCCCTTTCGAATTCGTCTGGAAAATTATTGATTTTTAGAAAAGTGGATTAGAGATAATTTTAAAAACGAAAAGCCCAAATGACCAGTAATTGACCATTTGGGGTTTTTATTATTATTTTGAAATGAATTATTTATTCAAGAACTCCAAAACCGAATCGGTTATAAATTTAATCTGCTCATCGTCAAGTTCAGTATGCATTGGCAAAGCGATTACTTCTTTTACCAATTGATTCGTTACCGGAAACTGCTCTTCTTTATAACGAGGATCTACATAGGCTTTTTGAGAATGCAACGGAATCGGGTAATAAATCGCACACGGAATTCCTTTATCCAACAAGTGTTGCATCAAAGCATTTCTGTCGGCATCAATAATTCTTAATACATATTGATGAAAAACGTGATCATTTTCATTGGCATCAAATTCTGGCGTAATAATATGTGCGTTACCTGCAAAGGCTGCATTGTATCTTGTAGCCGCCAAACGTCGCGCTTCATTATATTCATCCAATAAAGGCAATTTTGCATTTAAAACCCCAGCCTGAATACTATCCAAACGTGAATTTACTCCCACAACATCATGATGGTAACGCTCGTACATTCCGTGATTTACAATTCCACGAATAATGTGTGCCAATTTATCATCGTTGGTAAAAATTGCTCCACCATCTCCATAACAACCTAAGTTTTTTGAAGGAAAAAACGATGTCGCAGCAACATGCCCAATAACTCCCACTTTGTTTTTTACACCTGATTTAGAAATATAATCTGCCCCAATTGCCTGAGCATTATCTTCTATTACATATAAATTATGTTCGGCTGCAATTTCCATAATGGCATCCATGTTGGCCGCTCGTCCAAATAAATGAACCGGAACAATCGCTTTAGTTTTTGGCGTGATTGCTTTTTTAATAGCTTCTATATCGATATTCATATTTGTAATATCAACATCAACCAAAACCGGAGTCAGTTGCAGTAAAGCAATTACTTCTACTGTTGCAGCGAATGTAAAATCAGCCGTAATAACCTCATCACCTGATTTTAAATCCAATCCCATCATAGCAATCTGCAAAGCGTCCGTACCGTTAGCACACGGAATAACGTGTTTTGCTCCTAAATAATCTTCCAAATTTTTTTGAAACTGATGAACCAATGGCCCATTTATATAAGTATTTGTATCTAAAACTTCCTGAATAGAAGCATCAACAGTAGTTTTTATTTTCTCGTATTGACTTTTTAAGTCAACCATTTGAATTTTTTTCATTTCTCTTTATTATTTAAATCTGAAGATTCGGATTTACATCAAAATCTTTAAAACGAAAGCAAAAATAGTTATTTAATACCTTCAAACAATGAAAATAATCGAAAGAAACGTATTTTAGCCACAAAAATAAACAGATGCTTTTTCTATACAATTTAATCGTTTCAATTACTGGTTTTTTTCTTCAAATAATTGCTTCTTTTAGTCCAAAAATCAAACTTTTTGTAGACGGCCGAAAAAATGTTTTTGCTGTTTTAAAAGAAAAAATAAAACCTGAAGACAAAACAATTTGGTTCCATTCGGCTTCACTTGGCGAGTACGAACAAGGCCTTCCTGTAATTGAGAAGATTAAAGAAAAATATCCTACACATAAAATCATTGTTACTTTTTTTTCCCCTTCAGGTTATGAAGTCCGTAAAAACAATAATGTTGCCGATGTAACGATTTTTCTTCCCCTTGATACTAAAAAAAATGCAAAACAGTTTTTAAAATTAGTTCATCCGGAATTGGCTTTTTTTATTAAATATGAATTCTGGCTTAATTACTTAAAAGAACTAAAAAAACTAAAAATACCTACTTATTTAATTTCAGGAATTTTTAGAGATAATCAAATGTTTTTTAAGTGGTATGGCGGATTTTACAGAAAAGCATTAGAAACTTTTACTTATTTTTTTGTTCAGAATGAAGATTCTAAAGTAAAGATCGAAACGATCGGATTTCATAACGTAATAGTTTCCGGAGATACTCGTTTTGATCGTGTAAATGCAATCTTAGACAGAGACAATTCACTGGCTTTTATTGAAGCCTTTAAAAATAATCAACCAACAATAGTTATTGGAAGTTCCTGGCCAAAAGATGAAGCTTTATTAACTGAATACATCAATCAGGCTCCTGCAACTGTAAAATTTATTATTGCTCCTCACAATATAAAAGCGGAGCAAATTGAAAATCTAAAAAATGCAATAACAAAAAAAACGGTTTTATTTTCAGAAAAAGAAAACAAAAACTTAGCCGATTATACTGTTTTTATTATTGACATCGTTGGCTTATTGACTAAAATTTACAGCTATGGAACTATTGCATATGTAGGAGGTGGTTTTGGAAATCCGGGTATCCACAATATTTTAGAACCTGCCACCTTTGGAATTCCAATTGTTATTGGTCCTAATTATTCAAAATTTGCTGAAGCCATTGAATTGGCAAATCTTGGGGGCTGTATGGTCATTTCAAATACTGAAGAATTAAAACAAACCTTTAACCACTTGCTTTCAGATGAAAATTTTCTCGTCGAAAAAGGAGAAATTTGCAAATCCTACATTCAGGACAATAAAGGAGCCACTAATACCATTCTAAAAAGCATTTCATAAAAACAAATTAAATTGACGTTTTTAGCTTTTGAACATCTATTTTACACAAAAAAAATCAAAAATAATTTTATCTCGTTATTTTTCCAATACAGAATAATTAACAAAAAGCAAGACAAACCACAAGCAACCAAATCAAAATAACCAAATATTTTTTGAATATTCAATGAAAAACAAAATATACAAAAAATACAATAAAACACCGCTCTTTATCAGTTTTGGCATATTAATTGATAAATAACAACAGCGAGTAACAAAGGAAAATATTTTAAAAAAAAAATAAAAAAATATTTTACATATTAAAAAATTTATATCTTTGCCTCGAATTAATAATTAACCTTTTATAATAAAGTAAGATGAAAAAAGTATTTTTAAGTTTAGCTGTTGTTGCTGTTTTAACTGTTGTATCTTGTAAAAAAGCTGATGCTGCTGCTGATGCTGCTGCTGCTGATTCTTCAGCTGTAGTTGTTGATTCTGCTGCTGCTGTTGTTGATTCTGCTGCTGCTGTAGTTGATTCTGCTGCTGCTGTAGTTGATTCTACTGCTAAAGAAGTTGAAGCAAAAAAATAATTAGACACAGCTCTAAAAGATTTTAAAACCATCCCGCTAAGCGAGATGGTTTTTTTATGCTCAAAATTTATCAATTTTAAATATTTAAAATCTAATAATAAATTATGTAATATTGAAATTTTGAATTTTGATTATCTAAATTTACCTACACAAAACAAACAACTACACGCGATTGGAATTCAGAATTTAAATATTAAAATTTAGTCTCTTTATTCCATCTCATCTTCAACCACTACTTCATCTTCAAAAATTGATTCACTGGAGGAGAAATCTAAAATCTCTGATCGTGAAGCATAAGTAACAATTTCTTTTATTCCTTTCTGTAAAAGCAATTCAGTAGTGTATTTTCGACTCGTAGCAAAATGAACTTCACCCAACATCAATTTAAAAAAATACTTTCCCCCTGAGCCTTTAAACTTCAAAAATTTAGCCTGCTCAATATTTGTTTTAAATTTTTCAATATCTTCTTCACATTCAAACTTCAACTCATAACTCAAACTAGTAAAAATCACTTTCCCTTTTCTGGAAGTAAACACAAACTTATATTCGTCATTAAATCTTTTACTAACTACAAAGGCACCCATATTGATTGTTGATTGTTGATTGTTGATTGTTGATTGTTGATTGTTGATTGTTGATTGTTGATTGTTGATTGTTGATTGTTGATTGTTAAATCTGCCGAAATAAATTTACTACGTAAATTCAACATTTTAAACCACAAATTACACCATAAAAAAAGCCTCTTCAAAAGAAGAGGCTTTAGTACTCAGAGCGGGACTTGAACCCGCACGAACATTGCTGTTCACTGGATTTTAAGTCCAGCGTGTCTACCAATTTCACCATCCGAGCATTATATCTTTCAATGTTTTTTTAGTCATTTTAAATAAAACTAACTAAACTAAACATTTGATCGTTTTGGTTTTGAGCGAAAAACGGGGCTCGAACCCGCGACCTCGACCTTGGCAAGGTCGCGCTCTACCAACTGAGCTATTTTCGCGTTTCAAATTCTGAATAAGAACTGCAACACTTGACTTGTTCTGTATTGCGAGTGCAAATTTAGGACATTTATTCAATTAAACAAGCCTTTTTCGAAAAAAAATCACACTTATTTTATAACTTTCTGATAACCTAAACTTTAAATCTGAAATTTATTTCTTAACCAGCATCCTTTTAATCTCATTAAGTTTCATTAGCGCTTCAACCGGCGTTATCGCATTTATGTCAAGACTCATAATCTCTTCTTTTATTTCTTCCAATAAAGGATCGTCTAAATTAAAGAAACTCATCTGCATTTCATCGTTCGCTGCTTTTACACCATTTAATGCTTCACTGGAATGATTTTTTTCTAGTTTCTTTAAAAGTTTTTGTGCTTTCAAAATAACAGTTTGTGGAATTCCGGCCATTTTTGCTACGTGAATACCAAAACTATGCGCACTTCCTCCTTTTATGAGCTTACGAATAAAAAGAACAGTATCCTTTAATTCTTTTACAGCCACATTATAATTCTGGATTCTTGGCAAAGAATCTGTCATTTCATTTAACTCATGATAATGTGTTGCAAACAATGTTTTTGCTCTTCCCGGATGCTCGTGCAAAAATTCGGCAATAGCCCAGGCAATAGAGATTCCGTCATACGTACTGGTACCACGACCAATTTCATCCAATAAAACCAAACTGCGATCTGAAAGATTATTCAAAATCGAAGCTGTTTCGTTCATTTCGACCATAAAAGTAGATTCTCCCATCGAAATATTATCTGAAGCACCTACTCTGGTGAAAATTTTATCTACAATTCCCATTCTCACACTGTCTGCCGGAACAAAACTCCCCATTTGAGCCAACAATACTATTAAAGCGGTTTGTCTTAAAATTGCGGACTTACCAGACATATTGGGTCCGGTAATCATAATAATTTGTTGCGTTTCCCTATCCAAATAAACATCATTAGCGATATAAGGTGTTCCAACAGGTAATTGTTTTTCGATAACAGGATGTCTTCCATTTTTGATTTCCAATTCGAAAGTTTCATCAATTTCAGGACAAACGTATTGATTCTCTACAGCTAATTGCGTAAACGAACATAAACAATCCAATTGAGCTACCAAACTGGCGTTCATTTGAACCGGCTTGATATAAGTTGAAATCCATGCCACTAATTGCTCAAAAAGTTCTGATTCAATTTTATGGATTTTTTCTTCTGCACCTAAAATTTTAGTTTCGTATTCTTTTAATTCTTCGGTAATATAACGCTCGGCATTTACCAAAGTCTGTTTACGAATCCATTCTTCAGGAACTTTATCTTTATGTGTATTTCTAACTTCAATGTAATAACCAAAAACATTATTGAAAGATATTTTCAAAGAAGAAATACCGGTTCTTTCTGATTCTCTTTTTTCAATTCCTTCCAGATATTCTTTTCCGGAACTAGAAATAGCGCGTAAATCATCTAATTCTTCACTAATTCCTTTTGCGATTGCATTTCCTTTCGAAATAGCTACCGGCGCATCCTGATTTAAAGTGATTTTGATTTTCTCTCTTAAAAGATCACAGGCATGCAGACTATCTCCAATAATTTTAACTGCTTCCTGCGGGCTTTGCAATGCCAAAGTTTTTATTGGAATAATCGCATCCAAAGATTCTTTCAAATAAACAATTTCACGAGGCGAAACTTTTCCGGCTGCGATTTTAGAAATCAAACGCTCTAAATCTGAAATTTGCTTGATTTGGTACTGAATATTATGTAAAACTTCAGGATTTGATTTTAAATACGAAACCACATCATGACGTCCCTTTATCTTATTACTGTCTTTTAAAGGAAGAGCTAGCCATCGTTTCAACAAACGTCCACCCATCGGCGAAAGCGTTCTATCAATTACATCCAGAAGCGTTACTGCATTTGGATTATAGCTGTGGTATAATTCTAAGTTTCTGATGGTAAAACGATCCATCCAAACATAGGCATCTTCAGCAATTCGCTGAATTGCTGTAATATGCTGCACCCGATTATGCTGCGTTTCGGATAAATAATATAAAATTGCTCCCGAAGCGATAATTCCTTCTTTAAGCTCTTCTACACCAAAACCTTTTAAAGAAACTGTTTGAAAATGTTTTGTCAAAATTTCCAAAGCGTAATCTTCCTTATAAATCCAGTCTTCCAGATAAAAACTATGAAAATCATCTCCAAAAGCAGCTTTAAAATCTCCTTTGTTATTCTTCGCGACAAGAACTTCACTCGGATTAAAATTCTGCAAAAGCTTATCTATATATTCAGCATTTCCCTGAGCTGTTAAAAACTCTCCGGTTGAAACATCCAAAAAGGAAATTCCGATACTTTTATTCGCAAAATAAACTGATGCTAAAAAGTTGTTTGTTTTTGATTGTAAAACCTCATCATTTAAAGAAACCCCCGGAGTTACAAGTTCAGTAACACCACGTTTCACAATAGTTTTGGTCATTTTTGGATCTTCAAGCTGATCACAAATCGCCACACGAAGCCCTGCCTTAACCAATTTTGGCAAATAGGTATTAATGGAATGATGTGGAAAACCCGCTAAAGCTGTTTCGGTTTCAGAACCTGCACCTCTTTTCGTCAAAGTTATCCCTAGAATTTTAGAAGCTCTGATGGCATCTTCTCCAAAGGTTTCATAAAAATCCCCAACTCTGAAAAGCAGACATGCATCAGGATATTTTCTCTTGATTTCATTGTACTGCTTCATTAAAGGTGTTTCTTTCACCACTTTCTCTTTCGCTGCCAAATTATTGTGTTTTTTAAATGAAAATTACGACAGCGAATTTATAATATTTTGAAGGAATATCGAAGTGCTTCAAAAATTAAAATATTTTAAGAATTTTTTAAGTTGACATTTGAGAATTTTACATAGATTTGTTCATCATTAAAACAAAGACTCTTAAAAAGATGAAAAAAATAATTTTATTCGCTATGTTGGCTGTAGTTGGAATTACAGTCTCTAATGCCCAAACTACTAAAAAAGCTGCTACAGCTAAAGTTGCTAAAGTTCAGGGTGCCGGAATGGTTTTTGAAAACGAAACAATTGATTACGGAACTATCGCTCACAATGCTGATGGTAACCGTCAGTTTGTTTTTGTAAACAACGGAACAAAGCCATTAATTATTACTAACGCTCAGGGATCTTGTGGTTGTACTGTACCAACAACACCAAAAGAGCCAATCGCTCCTGGAGCTAAAGGTGTTATTGGAGTGAAATATGCTACTGACAGAGTTGGTGCTTTTACAAAAACGGTAACTGTTACTTCTAATGCTGAAGGACAACCAACAAAAACATTAACTATTAAGGTACTGTTTTACCAGATCCTGCAAAAAGCTAATCTAAAAAAACAACATTAAAATAATCGAAAAAGCTTCCTTATCTTTGGAAGCTTTTTTTATGACCTGAATTTAACCCAAATGAGAAAACTTGAAAATAGCGAACTGGACAGAAAATCAATTGATGATTTTAAAAAATCAGACAAAACACCCCTAATTTTAGTATTAGATGATATTCGCAGTTTGCACAATATAGGTTCTGTATTTAGAACTGCCGATGCTTTTTTGATCGAAAAAATAATTCTGTGTGGTATTACAGCCACTCCTCCAAATAAAGAGATCCATAAAACTGCTCTTGGCGCTACCGAAACCGTTGCCTGGGAACATCATGAAAACGTATTAGAAGTTATTGAAACCCTTAAGAAAGAAAATATTCGCACGCTAGCTATTGAACAAGTCGAAAGTTCCGTTTTTCTTCAGGATTTTACTGTTGAAAAAAATCAAAAATACGCATTAGTTTTCGGAAATGAAGTATATGGAGTTGCCCAGGAAGCAGTGGCAATTTGTGATGGCTGTATCGAAATCCCACAATTGGGCACTAAACATTCTTTGAACATTGCAGTTAGTGCAGGAATAGTAGTTTGGGATTTGTTTAAAAAATTTAATTATAATTTATGATATCCATAAAAAATATCACTTTTTAAACAAAAAAGTTAATTCATAGCGTTTATTTCACAAATCTCTTAACTACTTTTACCAAAAGAGTTTGCAAATTAATTAGCCATGAAAAAAACATTTTTGCTATTTTTATTTTTATCAGGTTTTCTTTGTTCGGCTCAATATTCATTGATTCCTGATCCAAATTTTGAAAAACCCTTGATTGATTTAATAATTGATGGCGGAGCTATTGAAGGTAATACAATTAACAGCAATGCTCCTGTACTAACGGCTGTCGGAAATCAGTTATACTGCCCAAAAACTGATATCAAAATTGTTACTGACTTCTCTATAACTCATGATGCGAGTGAAATAGGAACAAAAGCTGTTTACATTCAAATTTCTTCGGGATATACTGCAGGATTTGATAAGCTGAGACTGTTAAACCCCTCATTATATCCAAATATTACAGAAAACTGGGATGTTACTGCAGGAAAACTGACTCTTTCCAGCACTACTAATATTGAGATATCGTACACAGATATTATTGCCGCTGTAAAAAACATTGTTTTTTCACACTCTTCCGCAACAGTTTCGGGTACCAAGACTTTTTCTATAACCATTGGTCAGGCAAATTATTTACCATCAACCGGACATTTTTATCAATTTATCTCTGACGTTGGCATTACCTGGACCCAAGCAAAAGCTGCAGCAGAAAATAGTACTTACTATGGACTACAGGGATATTTAGCTACTATTTCGGCTGCTGATGAAGCAAAATTATCAGGGGAACAGGCCTCAGGAGCTGGCTGGATCGGTGGTAGTGATGCTGCAACTGAAAACGTGTGGAAATGGGTTACTGGCCCGGAAGGTCTTGCAAATAACGGAACTGGAATCGTTTTTTGGAATGGCCTTGGCAACGGCAGCACGCCCAATTTTGCTTTTTGGAACACCCAAAACAACGAACCGAACCAAGCAGGAGATGAAGATTATGCTCATATTACAGCTCCGGGTGTCGGAATTCCCGGGTCATGGAATGATTTATCAAATACAGGATCATCTAATGGCGATTATCAGCCGAAAGGATACATTGTTGAATACGGAGGAATGCCGGGAGAAATACCTTTAGAAATTGCAGCCAGTACTCAAATTACAATTCCTGAAGCCACAATTATTACTCCTAATTCAATTTGTGATTCAGGAACCGTCACTTTAAATGCTACTTCAAACGCTGGAACAATTTACTGGTACGATGCAGCTGTTGGTGGTAATTTTCTGGGAACCGGAAATACTTATACAACCCAAACAATAAACACTACAACAACTTTTTATGCAGATGCCGGTTGCGAAACAAATCGAAAAGCTGTAATTGCTACTGTAAACAAAACCCCAGATGCTCCAACTTTATCTTCACCTGTTTCCAGATGCGGTTCAGGAACTGTAACATTACAGGCAACATCAAATATTGGAATCATAAACTGGTTTACATCTTCAACTGGCGGAACAAGCCTTCATACAGGAACCAGCTTTACTAAACCAAGCGTTTATACAAATACAACTTATTATGCCGAAGCTTCAAATAATGGATGTATTAATTCAAATCGTACCCCGGCAAATATAATTGTATACACTCCTCCTATCGTTAGTGATGAAGAAGTTGTTTCATGTGAAGACCAACCCGTTATGCTAGATGCTAAAATAAGCGGAATGATCTATAAATGGTCTACAGGAGAAACAACACAAATCATTACTGTATCAACTTCCGGAAATTATAGTGTAGACGTAACGAGTCCAAATCCTGAAAACTGTACAAGTACAAAAAAAATAACGGTAATTGAGTACAAGAAACCAATCATAAAAAATATTGCTGTCAATAACAGAACTGTTACCATCAATCTGACAAATGCAACAGATTATTTTGAATACTCTATTGACGGGTTAAATTATCAGGATTCAAATACTTTTTATGATGTCGCAGGTGGCTTACAAACTGCTCATGTAAGAACAAAAAACAATTTATGTAATATTGATGAAACAACTCAAAGTTTTATTGTGCTGGTTTTCCCTCCTTTTTTCACTCCAAACAATGATACTTATAATGATTTTTGGGAAGTAACTGGATTGGAAAATTATCCCGAAGCACAGGTGGCTATTTTTGACCAATACGGTAAATTATTAACGCAACTAAAAGGCTTAAAAATGAGTTGGGATGGCACTTTTAATAAAACTCTGCTTCCAGCTTCTGATTATTGGTATGCGCTGAAAATTGATGATACAAAACCCGTAATTAGAGGGCATTTTTCTTTGAAGAGATGATTAATTAAATAATGTGTCAATTAGAAATCAGATAATTTTTAAAAATATTTCAAAGGTTTACCAAGGATATTTTTTTTATTGAAAAACAAATCATGCTTACATAATTTTGCATAATTATCTAATTGCCACATTTTCTAATTATCTAATTACCCTCTTAATTTCATTCAAAATAAAAAGATAATCTTCATGTTTCTTGACAAAATCGCGATCTGAAACATCAATTATCAAAACATTCAAATCTGTTTGTGATTTAATATAATCCAAATATCCGTTGTTGATTTTATCTAAATAATCAGCCGAGATATTTTGTTCGTAATTTCGTCCTCTTTTCTTAATATTCTGGAGTAATCTGCTTGTATTCTGATACAAATAAACATATAAATCCGGCTTTGGCATTTCTTTATAAATAATATCAAACAAGTTTCGATACAAGCGATATTCATCTTCAGCAAGTGTAATTTTTGCAAAAATCAGAGACTTAAAAATATGATAATCGGCAATCACAAAATCTTTAAACAAATCAAATTGTGCCAAATCATCAGACAATTGCTGATAACGGTCGGCAAGGAAAGACATTTCTAACGGAAAAGCATATCTGTTTTGATCTTTATAAAACTTTGGCAAAAACGGATTATCTGCAAAACGTTCCAATACCATTTTTGCATTAAAATCTTCAGCAATTTTTTGTACCAAAGTAGTTTTTCCGGCACCAATATTTCCTTCAAAAGCAATATAATTGAATTGGTCAAGGGGAATTTCCTCCAAAGGATTTTTTAAATTCTGAACCACAGTGCAAACACTATCATCCGGTGTAATTGTAATTAATTCAGAAACTGTCTTTTGAAGAACTGGGTGTTTCCAGCTTAATTTCAAATCCTGCATTGGTAATAAAACAAATTTTCGGTTTTGCATTAGCGGATGCGGAATCTGCAATTTTTCTGATTCAATTATATGATCGTCAAATGCAATTAAATCAATGTCAATAATTCGGGATTGGTAACCTTGCTGGTCAGAACGAACACGTCCTAATTGTTTTTCTACTTTCAGAACCTGATTCAGTATTTTTTGTGCCGAAGAATAACTGTGTAAAAGCAAGGCACAATTATAAAAAGCATCACTTTCGAATCCCCAGGCAGGTGTTTCATATAATTTTGAAACCTGAATTACAGTTCCAATCTCATCGTGTATCAAATTGATACAGTTTTCGATATTCTCCAACCGATTTCCCTGATTGCTTCCTATAGATAAAACGACCTGATGCTGTGATTTCATAATTAATGCAAATTAACTAAAACTATTTTAGAATTAACAATATATTTGTGTAGCGGCAGCTTATTCAATTGAAAGTTTAAGGTTGAAAATTGTAACAAAGCAGCACTTTTTACTACTTATTTAAAAAAAGTATTTATGAAATTTCTAGGAAATGTAATTGCCACAGTTATTGGTATTTTTGTTTTTATTATGTTATTCTTTTTTGGAGTAATTCTTATCGGAGCTATTTTTGGAGGTGACGACAGTGTTAGCGTTAAAGCCGATTCGGTTATTGAATTAGATTTAAAAAAAATCAATAACGATTATTCGGGAAAATACAAAGACCCTTGGGTAACTGTTTTTTCGGATAAAAAAGACATTGGACTGACCGATGTGATCACTGCTATTGAAGCAGCAAAAACAGACGATAAAATTAGAGGAATCTCAATATTAAATGATGAATCTTCTTTAGGAATGGCTCAATATAAGGATTTGAGAAATGCATTGGAAAGCTTCAAAAAATCAGGAAAATTTATTTGGGCTTACGCGAATACCTATTCACAAAAAGAATACTATTTGAACTCGGTAGCCAATACTGTTTATTTGAATCCTGCCGGAGATTTAGATTTCAAAGGTCTTTCTTCTGAAGTTATGTTTTTTAAAGACTTTCAGGAAAAATCAGGCATCCATATGGAAGTAATTCGCCATGGAAAATACAAAAGTGCCGTTGAACCTTTCCTTGAAAATAAAATGAGCGACGCCAACAGAGAACAAATTACCGCACTTTTAAATTCGATTTGGTCTACTGTTATTACTGACATTTCAGAAAGCAGAAATATCCCTGTTGCCAAATTAAACGAAATTGCAAATGGTTTATTAGCCCGAACACCTGAAATGGCAAAAGCACAGCGTTTAGTTGACATTGTAGCCTATGAAGATGTGTACCATAACGCCATAAAAAAAGCATTAAAAGTAACTGGTGATGATGATTATAATAAAATCTCGATTTCAGATTACACTCAAAACAACGTTACTACAGCTTTGACTAATACAGCAACAGACCAAATTGCAATTATCTACGCTCAGGGGGAAATTGGAAGCGGTGAAGGTGATGTTAATCTAATTGGTGAAGGATCTATGCGCCGTTCATTACAGTAAGCCAGAAAAAATGAGGATGTAAAGGCCATTGTGTTAAGAATAGACAGCCCGGGAGGAAGCGCACTAACCTCTGATTTAATCTGGAGAGAAATTGAAATCACTAAAAAAGTAAAACCTGTTGTGGTTTCTATGGGAAATTATGCAGCTTCGGGAGGATATTATATTGCTTGTAATGCCAATAAAATTTTTGCCGAAAAAAATACGATTACAGGTTCAATTGGTGTTTTTGGTGTTTTACCCAATTTTAGCCCTTTGGCAAACAAATTAGGTATCAATACAGAACAGGTAAAAACACATGAAAACTCTGCTAATTATAGTCCGTTTGTGCCGGTAGACGAGAAATTCAAAGCTTTTACATTAGAAAGCGTTGAACATATTTATAACACTTTTGTAACTCATGTTGCCGAGGGACGAAAAATGACTTTTGCACAAGTAGATGCCATTGCGCAGGGAAGAGTCTGGTCTGGCACTCAAGCTTTAAAAATTGGTTTGGTTGACAAAATTGGAGGATTAAACGATGCTATTGCTGAAGCTGCCAAAATTGCCAAAATAAAATCATACAGCACGCAGAATTATCCTGAATACGAGAAAAATTTCAATGACCTTTTATCCGGTCTTCCTTTTGCACAATCAAAAGAGGCTTTCATAAAAGAAGAAATTGGCGAAGAGAATTATATGCTTATTGAACAGGTTAAGAGACTTCAAAAACAAAAAGGAGTTCAGGCGATGCTTCCTTTCGGATTAAATATCAAATAATTCAATTCTAAAATGGAAAAACTATTCGTTCTTGCTGCCATTTTATTTTTGAGTTTTGTAAATGCTCAGGATAAAAATGAAACCACTTTTAAAGAATCTCCTATAATCTTAAAAATTAATACTGATCAGCTTTTTGGAACATTAACAACTCCGGATCAGACAAAGAAATATCCTGTAGCATTGCTGATTTCGGGTTCAGGACCAACAGACAGAAACGGAAACAATCCGATGATGAAAAATAATTCATTGAAAATGCTGGCCGAGTCTCTGGCAAAAAATGGAATCGGATCATTACGTTATGACAAAAGAGGAATTGGAGAAAGCAAGGCTTCTGCTATTTCAGAACAAACACTGGTATTTGAAAATTACACTGAAGACGCTAAAAGCTGGATTAATTTACTAAAACAAGACAAACGTTTTTCTGAGATAATTGTTATCGGACATAGCGAAGGTTCCTTAATAGGAATGATTGCCGGAGTAAAAGCAAACAAATTTATTTCTATTGCAGGCCCGGGAGACTCAGCTGATAAATTAATAAAAACACAAATTGCATCTAAATCAAACCAACAGCTTAACGATTTAACCTTCCCAATTATTGATAGTCTGAAAAGCGGCAAAACGGTAAAAAACGTTGATCCAATGCTTAATTCTCTTTTTAGAGCGAGTATTCAGCCTTATTTAATTTCATGGTTCAAATACAATCCCCAAACAGAAATCAAAAAACTAAATATTCCAATTTTGATTGTCCAGGGAAACAAGGATTTACAAGTAACTGTAAAAGATGCAGAGCTTTTATCGCAGGCAAACAAAAATGCGGAACTTGTGATAGTTGACAAAATGAACCATATCATGAAAAATATCGAAGGTGATAATCAGGCAAACATGGAAAGCTACAATAATGAAACTTTACCTATTTCGGAAATCATAACGAGTAAGATTATTTATTTTATTAAAAAGTAATCAAAATCATAAAACCATTAAAAATCCGTTTGAATCTATATTCAGACGGATTTTTTTATGTCTAAGATCAGCTGTGTTATTTCTATTTTTAGGAAAACTTTATCTTTAAACTGAATCAAAAAAACTATTTTTACAGCAATTGAGTTACATCATTAATCCCCAAATTCTATTTATATGTTTAAGAAAATTCTAAAAATCACCGGAATTGCACTTGTAGTTATCATTGCTGCCTTATTTGCGATTCCCTATTTTTTCAAAGATCAGATTAAAGCTAAAATTGCTGAAGCCATCAACGAAAGTGTTGATGCAAAAGTAAGTTTTGCGGATGCTGATTTAAGTTTATTTAAAAATTTTCCAAATGCGAATGTTTCCATTGAAAAATTGGTCATCATTAACAAAGCTCCGTTTGAAGGAGATACTTTGGTTTCGTTAGGCGAATTGGATTTAAAAATGAGCATCAAGGAACTTTTTAAAGGAAAAGAAGAACCTCTAAACATTGAAGGAATCAATTCTCAAAATGGTCTAATCAATATTATTTTCAACAAAGACGGAGTTGGTAACTTTGATATTGCCTTAAAAGACAAAAAAGAAACAAAAACAGAAGGTAAAAGCGAACCTCTTTCGTTAAAAATTCAGAATTATAAAATTGAAAATTTCACTTTCAGATATATTGATCAGGGTTCAAAAATAAAGATGGTAATTGACAGTCTGAACCATGAAGGAACCGGAGATTTTACCAATTCAAAACTTGATTTAACTACCAAATCTACGGCGAAGGTTTCTTTGGATATGGATAAAATGAATTATCTTAAAAATGTAAAACTGACTTTAGATGCCGTTTTAGGAATTGATTTAGAGAAAAGCAAATATACTTTTAAAGAAAACAAAGCTTTGATTAATCAATTGCCTTTGGAATTCGACGGATTTATTCAAATGGTTGAAGCTGGTCAGATTTATGATTTGAAATTTAAAACGCCAACCTCATCGTTTACCAATTTCTTAGGATTAATTCCTTCTGCTTATGCTTCCAGTTTAGATGGTGTAAAAACAACGGGAGACTTTACCATTGTTGGTTTTGCCAAAGGAGAACTGACAGAAACAACTGTTCCTAAATTCAATATTGCAATTGCATCAAACAATGCTTCTTTTCAATATCCGAACTTGCCAAAATCAGTTCAGAATATTGTAATCGACACCAAAATTATCAATGAAACAGGTATTTTAAATGATACTTATGTAAATCTGGATAAACTTTCGTTTAAAATTGATCAGGATGTTTTTAGCGCTAAAGCCAATGTGAAAAATATAACTGTAAATCCTATTGTTGATGCGGCTTTAAAAGGAACCATCAACCTTGCGAATCTTTCTAAAGCATATCCAATTAAACTGGATAAACCTTTAGCTGGTATTTTAAAAGCTGATGTAACAACACACTTTGATATGGCTTCTGTTGAAAAAAGCCAATACGAAAACATCAAAAATGCCGGAACGATGAGTTTATCAGGATTCAAATATACGGATGAGAATAACAAATCGATGAACATTAGTACTGCTTTGGTTGAGTTTAACCCGAGCAGAATTAACTTAAAACAATTTAATGCAACTACAGGAAAAAGTGATCTTGCCATTAATGGGGTTTTAGAGAATTTCTATGGTTTTATGTTTAAAAAACAAGAGCTTAGAGGAAACTTCAACATGAGTTCAAACCAATTGGCAGTTGATGATTTTATGACTTCAGGCGAACCTGCAAAAACTACAACTTCAGGTGGTCAAGGAAAAACTGAAACAAAAACAGCTGCAAAACCTGCTGAAGCCATGAAGATTCCTGCTTTCTTAAATTGTACTTTAAATGCAAAAGCAAATACCGTTTTATATGATAATTTAAAACTAAAAGACGTTTCAGGAAAATTAATTATAAAAGATGAAAAAGCGCTTTTAGAAAATTTTAAAACATCCATTTTTGGAGGAACTATTGGTTTGACAGGAGCCGTTTCTACAAAAGAAAAAGTGCCAACATTTGATATGAATTTAGGTTTTAATCAGGTTGATATTGCACAGACATTTACGCAGTTGGATATGATGAAAAAAATTGCACCTCTTGCAGGAATCATCAATGGTAAACTGAATTCGACTATAAAATTAAACGGAAATTTAGATGCAAATGAATTAACTCCTGATTTAAAATCACTTTCGGGAGATTTATTAGGACAATTGCTTTCTACAACTGTAAATGCCAAGAATTCTACTTTATTGAATGCTTTGGGCTCAAAAGTGAGTTTTATTGATGTAAACAAATTGAATTTGAATGACCTGAAAATGGCTTTAACTTTTGAAGACGGAAAAGTAAATGTAAAACCGTTTGATATTAAATACCAGGACATCAAAGTTACTGTTGGTGGCACACACGGTTTTGACCAAACAATGAATTACAATTTGAAATTAGATGTTCCTGCTAAATATTTAGGTAAGGAAGCAAATACTTTTATTTCTAAATTATCTGCGGCTGATGCGGCTAAATTGGAGAACATTCCAATTTCAGGTATAATAAGCGGGAATTTTTCAAACCCTAAAGTGGCTATTGATACCAAAACGGCTGTTACCAATCTTACGACTCAGATTGTGAATCAACAAAAAGAGAAATTAACGAAACAAGGTACTTCTGCACTTACGGATTTGCTTAATAAAAATACCAAATCAAAAGATACTACGAAAACAGCAACTGATAATAAGGCTAAAACAGAGGAAGTAAAAACAAAAGCCAGTGAATTATTGAATGGTTTGTTTAAGAAGAAAAAATAATCCAATCAAAAAGGCCAATCTATCCGGATTGGCTTTTTTTTATCTTTAAATTGCTTTGAAATACACATCCCCTTTTCCATCATTCAGGATTTTATTGATAATTTTAAAATAATCTTTTTTAGTCAGATTATTTACATCAACTCCTATACTATTATTATTGTAGGGTTCATATTTCTTTAAATTTGAAACCGAAAACAGTCCTACAGTTGGTGTATGAACTGAGCTGGCCAAATGCATGATTCCGCTATCAGCTCCAATAAATAAATCAGCATTTGTGATTACTGCTCCTATTTCACGAATATCCTTGCTGTAAAATGTAGGTGCTTTAAAATCAATTTGAGAAACATTTTCTATTGGTAAAATCTCTATAATATTATAATTTTCATATTCAGATTTCAGGTTGGCATAAAAATCATCCCACCAGGTCTCTTGTAAACATTTTGCTCCTGTTGCATACGTAAACAAGCAAATTGTTTTTTTATAATTATTCACAAGACTATTCAATGTTTTTTTCCCTTCAGCAATTTCAAAAGAAGTTAATTTAAGATCTAATGGAGCAATAGGATTTTCTTTTTTTTCAAAACCTAATTTAGTTACATAATCCCGAAAATGATAAATAGGATATTTAGCAATATGAGCATAATCGCCATAATATAGATTGGCTGAAAAAGGCAAATCTCCAAAAAATTTAAATTTCGAATTAGAAAATTTTACTCCAAGGCGTCCGGAAGACGAGCCTTGATCAACATTTATTGCAATATCGTATTTGTGCTTTTTTAAAGAAACCCACACACTAAAATATTTTAATAAATTGTTAAAAGGTTTTTTAGGCAATTGGATTATTCTGGATATTGAGTTATAGTTTTCAAAAATAATTGGTGCTAAGGAACCTTTTACAAACAGATCAATTTTACAATTTGGAAACGTTTCTTCCAGCTCCTGAACAAAAGGCGTAATCAATAAAAGATTTCCTAATCGTGCATTTGGTCTGCAAATTAAAATCCTCTTGATTTCATTTTTATTGACCAAAGTGATGCCTTGTTCCGTGTTTGATTTTCCAATATTCCTTGTCAGGCCGTGCGTTAAGGCACGTCTTACAACATTTATTTTACTTAAAACTCCCATTTTATAACTAATTAACCTGATTTGTAATCTTTTAAAATGAATTCTTTTTGTAATTTTTACAAAACTAATTACTAAATCTTTTAAAAATAGAAATCTTCCAATAAGTAATTATTATAAAATTGTAATGAAATGTTTCAATATTGCCACATCAATCCTATCATTATCAAATACTTAAAGATAAAAAAAATGCTTTGTAAAATTTACAAAGCATTTTTATGATATTTAAAAAAGTAAAGTTTAAACTGAAATTGTAACCAAATAACCTTCAGAACCTCTCACATTAAAAACGGTTCCATTTTCAAAAATTAAATACTGCCCTTTAATTCCCACCAACTTTCCTTGAAACGATGGCATTTTATCTAAATTTAAACTAGCCACTTTTGCAGGATAATGCAAAACCGGATAATGCAAATCATACACGTCTTCTTTTTGACTGTAAAAATATTCTCTCGCTTCTTCCGGAATCAAACTTTCTAATTTTGCTTTTTCAGCAATTAGGTCAAAAGTTTGCGTTGGGTTTTGAAGCATTTTTCTCCAATTGGTTTTATCGGTATAAAAACTTTTTAGCGCCACCTCGGTAATTCCTGCCAAATACCTATTTGGAACCTCAACCACTGCAATTGCCTGACTTGCGCCCTGGTCTATCCATCTGGTTGGCACCTGCGTTTTGCGGGTCACTCCTACTTTTATTTCGCTTGCTACAGCCAAATATACAACGTGAGGCTGGAGCTGAACTTTTTGTTCATACTCTAAATCACGATCTGCGATTCCTAAATGTGCCGTACTCAATTCTGGCCTCATAATCCAGTCTCCTACGGCCGGACTTGAGTAAAAACAATCATAGCAAAATCCCTGACGGAATATCTTTTTCTTTTTGCAGCAATTCAAACATTGGTAACCTGCAAAATTGATTTCGATTTCCTTATCCAATAACTGATTCATGTTTAAAAAACTATCTTCAAAAACCAGATAATATTGAATTGGATCCCCGATTTCAGTTTGCATTTTTGTAAGTACTCCTTGATATTGCATTTTTATGTTAGATTGCTGAGTTTAAATTTAGATTCTTGTCTGAGTTAAAAATTGAAATTTTATAATAGAATCTTGCCACAAATAAAAATTGTTTTTTGCTAAAAAACACTATTTTTGATATAACGACAAAGTTAGTATTTGTATATCGATATTCAAATTTTAAATTTTTGACATTTGTGAAAAAGAACAAACAGAAATCTAAAATCAGTAATCTAAATCTAAAATTTCTTCATGCCTATATCCATAATAAATTCGTTTGCTTCCTGGGTTCTTAAACAAAGAATACATCAAATTGAACTTTTTTTAAAATATCCAAATGAAGTTCAGGAAGAACTGCTGCATAATTTAGTGACCGCCTCAGAAAACACGATTATTGGAAAAAAATATGAATTCTCCTCTATCAATTCTTATCAGACTTTTGCAGAAAGGGTTCCGATTTCGGGTTATGAAGAACTGCAGCCTCTAATTGAACGTACACGACAGGGTGAACAAGGTGTTTTTTGGGAAACACCTATAAAATGGTTTGCAAAATCTAGTGGGACAACCAATGCCAAAAGCAAATTTATTCCGGTAAGTAACGAAGCGCTGGAAGATTGCCATTATAAAGGCAGTAAAGATTTGCTTTGTTTATATCTGAATAATAACGAAGATTCCGAATTGTTTTTAGGAAAAAGTCTTCGCTTAGGCGGAAGCTCTCAGATTTACGAAAACAACAATACTTTCTTCGGCGATTTATCAGCAATTCTTATTGAAAATATGCCAATCTGGGCCGAATTCAGCAGTACGCCAAGCAATAAAATTTCCTTGATGACAGAATGGGAAAGTAAAATTACAGCTATTATCAATGAAACAAAACATGAAAATGTAACCAGTTTTGCCGGAGTTCCTTCGTGGATGCTGGTTTTAATGAACAGGGTTTTAGAAGACACCGGAAAAGGAAATTTATTAGAACTCTGGCCTAACCTTGAAGTGTATTTTCACGGTGGCGTAAGTTTCTCTCCTTATAAAGAGCAATACAAAAACATCCTGCCAAGCAAAGATTTTAAATATTATGAAATCTACAATGCCTCTGAAGGATTTTTCGCGATTCAGGATTTGAATAATTCCAGTGATTTATTGTTGATGCTGGATTACGGAATCTTCTACGAATTTATCCCGATGGATACTTTTGATACGCCAAACCAAAAAGTAATTCGTTTAGCCGATGTTGAACTGAATAAAAACTACGCAATTGTTATTACGACCAATTCCGGATTGTGGCGTTATTTAATTGGTGATACGATTCGTTTTACATCATTAAATCCCTATAGAATTCGGGTTACAGGAAGAACCAAACATCATATTAATGTGTTTGGCGAAGAATTAATGGTAGAAAATACCGATCAGGCGATTGCAAAAGCCTGCGAAATCACCCAAACCGAAGTTATTGATTATACTGTTGCTCCTATTTTCATGCAGGACAAAGAAAAAGGCGCTCACGAATGGATGATTGAATTCAAGAAAAAACCGGCTGACGTTGGACTTTTCCAAAAAGTGCTTGACGAAACTTTACAGACTTTAAACTCTGACTACGAAGCCAAACGCTACAACAACATGACTTTAAACCCTTTGGTGATTAATGTTGCCAGAGAAAATTTATTTTATGATTGGCTGAAAGAACGTGATAAATTAGGTGGACAACATAAGATTCCGAGGCTTTCGAATCAGAGGGATTATTTGGAGCAGTTGAAGGAGATGTAGGACTTTAAAATTCTATACAACTTCTATAATTTATTAATAGCAAGATTTGTCAAAACATGACAATTACAAAGAAAGATTTTAAACTAATTATTCCATTTATACTTTTTTTAATATTTGGCATATATGGAATTTATTCTGTTGATTTTATTTCTATAAGTCAAACGATGAAAACAACGTTTGAATGGTGTACAATACCAACTATTATTTTTGCTCTTTATTATGCTTATCATTCAAGTTTTGGCTACAAAACAACTATAGCGATGGCAATTTGGAGAAATACTTTTACATTTATAGTAATGACAATTATAATTGGAATGATAACATTTACTTCATTCCAAGGAATACTAATGCTTATAAACAAAAATATTGGACCGCAAAAAGAATACTTATTGTCAGGAAAAATTACAAAATTGAAATGCCCGGAAAACAAAAAAATTGGAAATAAATATTCTATAGAAATTGAAAGAAAACTAGAAAAAGATACTATAGAATTAAATGTTCCAACAAACCAATATTTTGAAAAACAAAAATTTGAAAAGCGAATGAAAATTGGTTCGCTAAACTTTATATATTCCGAAGAATAAAAAAACCACTACGGGTACGAGCGAGACGCTCGCAATAGCACAAAAATTGTCTGCCAATTTAATAGTTACAAAAACGCTGATTCCACTAAATCGCATGAGGGAAGCAGTGGAAATCCTTTTGTGCCGGGGTTCGGCACAAAAGATTGTAACGAATAGCCCGACCCGCTTTTTCGGCGGGGCATGCCCATAAAAAAACCTTAGGTCAAATGATGAAACTAAGGTTTTTTTGTTTTTATATTCAGTTCGTTGCTCTCTTAATGTGATTTCTCCTCCGTCGAAATGACATAAAATGAGTCGAATTTTGTTAACTACATCATATCGATATATCTGTCATGATATCCTAATAAGTATAAAACGCCGTCAAGACCTAAGCTTGAGATAGAATTTGAGGCGCTTTCTTTTACTTTTGGTTTAGCGTGAAATGCGATTCCGAGACCAGCGAGGTTAATCATTGGTAAATCGTTTGCTCCGTCACCTACGGCAATGGTTTGGTTGATGTGAATTCCTTCTTTTTCGGCAATGGCTGTCAGATATTCTGCTTTTTTTAAACCGTCTACGATATCCCCTATATATTTGCCGGTTAATTTACCGTCTTTAATTTCTAACTGATTGGCATGAACGTAATCGATGCCTAATTCTTTTTGCAGGTATTCTCCGAAATAAGTAAATCCACCAGAAAGAATTGCGGTTTTGTATCCGTAGTATTTCAGGGCTTTCATCAAGCGGTGTGCTCCTTTTGTGATGGGCAGATTTTCGGCTACTTTTTGTAAAACGTCTTCGCTTAAACCTTCAAGCAAAGCCATTCGTTTTTTGAAACTTTCGTTGAAATCAATTTCACCATTCATTGCTGATTCTGTAATGGCGCGAACTTCTTCACCTACTCCGTTAAGTTCCGCTAATTCATCAATTACTTCGGTTTGAATTAAAGTCGAGTCCATGTCGAAACAAACCAAACGCCTGTTTCTTCTGTAAATATTGTCTTCCTGAAAAGAAATATCAACATCCAAAGTTCTGGAAATAGCCATAAAATTGGCCGTCATTTCAATCTTATTTACAATTTCACCGGTTACGGATAATTGTATGCAGGAACGCGGGTATTCTTCTTTTTCGACAACAGAAGTTCTTCCTGTCAATCGAATGATGGAGTTAATGTTCAGATTTTGATCTGTCATTATTTTAGTTACGGCAGCCAATTGTATAGCCGTTAATTTTTCTCCTAAAACATTAATGATGTAGCGTTGGTTAGATTGCGATTTCACCCAGGTTTCGTAATCTTCAATAGAAATAGGAATGAATTTAACCTTTACTTCCAATTCATAGGCTTTGAACAGCAAATCCTTTAAAACAGGTCCAGAAGTTGAACCAGCTTCGATTTCGAACAAAATCCCTAAAGACAATGTATCATGGATATCGGCCTGACCTATGTCTAAAATTACAGCATCGTAAGCTGCTAATACTGTGGTTAAGCCAGCTGTAACTCCCGGTTTGTCATGTCCTGAAACTTTTAATAAAATAATTTCTTTATCTTCTGTCGCCATTTTATCTTTATTGATTTTAAGAAGCGACAAAAATCGGCAATCTATTGTTGATAAAAAAGGATATTGTTTGTTTTTTTGAATACAAAAAGCACATTTAGAATGTGCTTTTGTAATTAATTTAACAATTATGTTTCGATACTGAAATAACCTAACTTTTTTAATTTCCAGTTAGCGGTTCTTCCAGGCTAATCATCCAGTTTACTCCAAATTTATCTTTGAGCATACCAAAATAAGAACTCCAAAAGGTTTTTTCCAATGGCATATCTACCCTTCCGCCAGCCGAAAGTCCGTTAAAAATCTTGTCTGCTTCTTGTGTGGTTTCTGTACCGATTGATATTGAAAAATTATCTCCAAAACCTACATCCCCATATTTGGGATGACTGTCACTTCCCATCAAGATTGTATTTCCAATTGGAAGTGAAATGTGCATAATCCGATTAGAATCTTCATCAGAAAGTGCTTCTGCTCCATCTTCTGCAGGGGCATCTTTGTATTTTCCGACATATTGAAATTCTCCTCCAAAAACGGATTTATAAAACAGAAATGCCTCTTCGCAATTTCCATTAAACATTAAATAAGTTGTTACTGACTTTACCATGATTTGATATTTTTTATTGTATTTATTGCAATTTGATATTGATATTGCAATTGAAATTTATTTCTCTGCAAGTTCTTTTACGGCTTCCAAACCTTTTGGAAAAGCATCTTTAAAATAGTCAATATGCTTTTCGATTACATCCACATGAGATATCAAATCAGTGAACTCATCGTCAGGAATTAGTCTGTACGTTTCCATATAACCACTCCATTTTTCTGTTTCCTCATTAAGAGGTAATTCCTTAAAATCTTTTATCTCTCCAATATGTTTGAAAGCCATATATTCATTCGGAATTTTCTTTTCGATAATGCTATTCATTCCTTCTCCTCCGGGAGACATGAAATGTATTTTATCGCCTTCATTCCAGTCACTTACTGCATAGGAACCTTCACAAAATGCACTTGTCCATTTTTTATACGTTTCATCCTCCCATAAAACTGACCAGATTTTTTCTGGTGTAGCTTTGATTCTAATTTTAAATTCTAATGTTTCCATAATTAATTTATTTAAGATAGTTTACTAAAATCCATATATAAAACATTCCAGCGATGACCGTCTAAATCGGCAAAACCAAAACCATACATCCATCCCTGACTTTCGGCTGGCGGACTAAAAACAGTTCCTCCGGCTTCTGTCACTTTTTCTGCCAAGGCATCGACTTCTTCTTTGCTTTCTGCATCAATCGAAATCAATATTTCAGAACCTGATTGTGTGTCGGTCAGTTCATTTTGAGTAAAACTTTTAAATAATAATTCTTCAAAAAGCATTACTACGAAATTCCCTTCGCCTATAACCATGCAGGTCGAACTTGGTGTATCATGTTGCTCATTAAACGAAAAACCTATTTTCCAAAAAAAATCTTTTGCTTTTGCTACATTTTTCACCGGCAGATTAAGCCATATTTGCTTTGTCATAGTCGTATTTTAAAAAAAATTAAACCAATATAAGTTATGTGACAATTTAAGTTTTGCTTGTTGGCTTTATCTCGCGCAAAATCGCAGAGTCGCAAAGTTTTCATTTAAATCAATATTTTTCAAAAAACTAAACTTTGCTTCCTTTTTACTTTGTCACTTTGAACCTTCTAAAAAATTAATTTTGCTCAACATAACTTTTAAAATTATCCAGAATCGCCTGCCAGCCTCCGCGCTGCATTTCTTCCGGATTTTGTGTTTCAGGATCGAAGCTTTCAATTACTTCTACTCCGTTTGGAATTTCATTGAAACTAATTTCGACCTTTCTACCGTCTGCCATAATGTATTCAATGGCTTTGTTTTGTTTTACCAAAGTATATTCTCCTTCAAAATCAAAACTCATACTGCCATCTTTCGCTGCCATCGTTGATTTAAATTTTCCGCTTTCTCTCAAATCATTTTCTGCGTAAGGTGTATGCCAGTCCGGTGATGCAAAACTCCATTTTGTAATATGTTCCGGCAATGTCCAGAAATTCCAAACTTTTTCTATTGATGCGTTAATCGTTGTTTTTACTGTAATCATTGTAGTTCTCTATTTAAAATTTTACTTGTTTTTCTTTGCTTTTATCCATTCGTTTATGATTTTTTCCAGCTCCGCTTTTCCATTTTCAATTTCCTGACTGTTTTTAAAAGTTATAATTGCCCTGTCGTTTTCTTTCCACACTAGCATTTTACTTTTATTTGCTATTAATTTGTCTTTGGGCTGCTCCTGTTTTTTTGCTCCTCTGTGAAAAATCAGTTGCACTTTCGTGGTAATTGGCTGAATTCTCATTGTAATTCGGTCTTCGTTTTCAAAGCAATAATTCGGTGCATTCCATTTTATATTTTCAGTCAGATCTTTATTTGATGCTAAAATAAAATCTCTTAATTCTTCTATTTCGTTTCTAAACGTATGATTCAGTTCGTTTAGAAACTCCGTTACCTCGCTGCTTTTATTTGATTGTTTTGTCATTTAATTGGCCTCAGTATACTTTTTAAAATTATCAATAACCCCTTGGCAAAATTGTT
>Ga0247810_10000687_pt1 | contig 30136 bp, 30 predicted proteins | sample UWRJL119311C1_FD_179918 | JGI IMG/M metagenome (GOLD analysis project Ga0247810, IMG submission 179918) | Plant litter microbial communities from Arlington Agricultural Research Station in Wisconsin, United States - UWRJ-L119-311C-1 | ecosystem: Environmental > Terrestrial > Plant litter >... | reverse complement strand
GGGGGGGGGGGGGGGAGTCGACGGCGAGTGACTTGAATAAGGGAGTCAACAGAACGAGGGCACGCCAGCGGATATATGTATACCTAGGTTTGTCTGGTACTTTCTTGGACGATGGCGGTGACCCAGTATTCGACCTGCAAGCTGCAGTGGATGACTGGCTGGGACAAAGCTAGGAGCTTCTGCAGTAAGTTGTTTCCACTCTGCGCAGCTCCAGGAACTCTGTTCCATTAACTGGCCCCTAGTCAGATATTCCCAAGATAGGGTTTGGATAATTGGACCAGCGTGGCTCTGGACCCCTATGAAGGTTCGGTTTGCCCCCTAGGCGCTAGAAATGGCAGACCAGATATGGGTGTCTTGTTGGCTGGTAAAACTCCAGGGGGTTGGGGCCCTGCGGTTTCAGCCCAAAAGACTAACTGGCTGGATGGGGCGATTAAGTCGCCTGCAAGGTGGTCGCAGCAGCTTGTGGCACTGGAGATCAAATGGTCCACAAGATAGCACTTGTTCGTGTTGTTCTCGAGCGTGGGCCGAAGATCGTTGGAACTCAGAGACCGAGTCGCCTGTCTTCAAATCACTGGATTGTTGCTGGCCTCGCAGAAAGTCAATAGAGTGCGATGCAGGGCGGCGTGGGTATTGACTTGTGAAACCAAGGTGGTCTTTCGTCCTCCAGAGAATGTATTTATTATTGTGTATTGCGGAGAGGAATGCAATAGTCGAGGGGATGTAAAGTCTCTGGCAGTGAAGTATGAGGCAAGTTGGAAAGTTCAATAGCGGATGATGATGTCTTTTGAGGAGGCTGGAGAAATCTCGCAGGGAGTAATTAATTCCAGGTCACTGGTGCGTGAAGTATAGTGAGTTGTTCATTTGATGATTCGATATTACAACGATTCACATTATCATCTAGTTCCAGCCATCACGCAGATGCGTAGCAACGTATCACGCTTCATGGAATTTTCTGAACACCGGGCCGCACATGATGAATGCATGCTGTTGATGCCAGTGAACCCCCGTCTTCGCAACAACATTTTCATGCATTCTTGACAATCGCTAGAGAAGCACCTTAGCCACATGATGTGTACGACGTGTGAGAGGCTTTGCAACCACTTGACGTCTCCCTTTGTCACCATCGTTATCCAGAGCAAGCCGTTTGCCTCCCCAGCCTCGAATATACACGAGTTCGGGACATGCGGTACGGTGCCATGCCACTACTCGAGGCCGAAGGGAATTCCGCATCCGAGGTTCTTGCGTTTCCTGCTCATATGCAGCTGAAAACCCATTGTAGCTTGACTGGTATTAAGCTCTCGGTGATGGCGAAGTCCCCCATGGAAAAACAGGTTGTGAAGTGTGGCTGGGTGGTAAGCCAGGCAAACTCAGTGTTCTGAGTATGGCGACAACATAACACATCATTGGCCACGGCCTTCGCCTTTTATGAAACACGAGCACATGTAGGGCAATTTAAATGATTCATCGTGGATCCTACATACATAAAGGGGGCACCGGAGATCAGTATCCAGAAGACGGGTAGGCAAGAGCATGACAAGAATCTGATAGAAAGCCTCGAAAAGGAGACTCTGGCACGGGAGAATAAGATATCGTACGTATTTAGCCTTTGAGCACAGATAGAGTGACGAGTATGATGAATAAAAATGGGTGGAAAAAGTACAAGTTTTACGCGATAACAGATAGGTCGTGAACAGAATACTTACTGGTCATGTCAAAGTTCTGATATCTACATCTGGTCTGCCCCGCAAGCAAAAGTTAATCAGTGAATAGAAGATCCGATCCGATCCGATCCGACCTGGCTGGTTTAGGGGGGACGATAGGCACAGCCTGCCGGGTAATAGGGGCTTCCGTTCCCCCTAATTCCCAAGCTGACTTAACCGAGCGCTGGTCAGGGGCATTTGCAATATCGAACATTATGAACCGTTACTGTTTACTGTTACTCCAGCGTTTGCAGCAACGACACACGATCGCGGCTGATTTGCATACGGCCGATTCACCACGACACCACAACCCATACACTGCGAATGCAATTACCCATCAGGTTCAACGCATTGAGCGCGAGACGCTGTGTCTCGGTGACAAAGGATGGCCCTGGCGGCTGCAACGAGGCTGAGTTGCCTCTGCAGCCGCGATACCCATGCTGGGAGTGCAAGCGCTAGGAGAGCACCCAAACCGTAGCATCATCTCTCTCAAGCGCTTGATCACTCAATGGTTGTCCATACCTCTCTTCTGTTTTGTTTTGAGGAGCGCCGTTGCGGTCATGACTTGCATACCACCGTTTCAATCTCGATATAGATTCTCCACCTGGTTGCAGGAATGGTCTAGGTCGTCTGCTCTGAATATAGAAGGATGGGCTCCTGTCAAGCTGTATTAGTATGAGCGTCTTCCTCCAGAAATCCGTCCATTTTGTCAACTCGTGAGTGCATCCTCAAGCACATCGCTTTTCATTCCATCAAATTCTCGGCACTCATCATAATTGGTGGATGCGGGATGTATACCTTGCTCTCCCAGACTTCATCCAATGTCCTCAAGCTTTGAAATCTGGGGATTGAAGCTAGTCGTATGCCTGTCACTATCCTTTAAGCCTTCTCTAAGAGATACTGTGCATCACATAGCTGCGGTATTCGCTCTTTGGCATGTCTCGATCCTATTATACCGCTGTTAAGAAAGTCCGTGGGGGCCCAATCGAAATGGTCCCGAAACTCTACCAAGAGCACTCTACAAAGCCCGTGTGCTTTCTATGATAGCACAGGATCTACACTGTGGACCAATCCTATACTAAAATGACATCATGTGGTCAGTACTTCAAGCCCTTTGATGCCTTCTATGCTTCACAGGAAGTGGATGGTCATGTAAGCATAGTCAGCTCCTCTCATGCTATAGTTTACTTCCTTTGTCCTCTTTGAATCACGAGCTTCATAGTTAGGATCCGCCTTATGACGGAGTCTGAGAGCAGCAAAGCAGGTTGACACGGACCCATGCATCCTCGACCTCAAAGTTCTGCGTCTGTTTCGAGGATATGAGAGTCTGAAATGAACTTCCAGCTTTTCACCCTCGTTCAATTGCGTGAACCAGAGGTTTGCTTTTTGCTTCAAAGCTAAACTGAAAATTCTTGACGATGTTACCATTATCCAATGCATGAACCACATAAGTAGTACTCATACTACTAAACTGATAGCTTCTCCAAGGTCCAGAAGCAAACTAGGAATCAGCCATCCGGGTCTTCATTCGCGATACTTATTCAACACGCGTTTGAGCTTCTTGGTCCTCTACTCGGGGAAAGTCCTCCGTCTGACATGGCATCAACTTAATTAATTACAATTGTTACACTACTTCTCTCCATCACACATCATATTTACAATTTCTTTTTCTTTCATCGCAATTCTGATCCCGTTCTCCGTCTCGAGATTTCCACACTCACTTTACTCAGTACCGGAGCTGTGTCACTCAATGCTCCGTTTCTTTTTACACATAGCTAAGCTTTCAAACATCATCTGCAAGTGCGTCTGTTTTACTTCCCTCTCCCACAGCATCCGGCTCAGAGCGTTGTCTTGTCTTTTCTTTTCCAGCAGCCTTGCATGCAGCAACGGGGAAGTAAGGGGTCGGTTTTATCAATCCCAGCAGTCGTCAGCCAATACCAAGTGATGGAAGGGCACGATAACGAATGTCACTATTCTGCTGGAGACTTTTCGCCCGAAGGGCTGGTGCAGAATGTTGTGTTGTGGAGAGGGGGTAGTCGCCTCTACCGAACATGATCTGCTCATACCCGTTTCGTCAACATGCTTATTGTTGTCAGGATTTTTATCGAAACCGTTGGGATTGACAAGCCTATCGTTCCATAACTTCTTGTCACGGTTTCAGTGCAAGTGAGTATCCAACCTTGCCTCCGGACCTGTTCTTGCAGCAGTTTCCTGCAATGATAAATTCAACAAGGTTTAAGAAACTAGGTGTATCTATTGGCTCATTCCTTCCACCAAAACGTTTCTGTTTCTCCATGGCGTGCTGCACTGCTGGTTGTGTTTCTTTTTGCCCACCTGGTGGAGTTAGAAAAGAGGAAGCGGGCTGAAGTCACAAGAATCCGCGGTTGTGGGGTATCCAACTTCCTTTTCGTTTTCTATTTACATTACGGCAACAGGGTATTCGCATGGAAATTTCATACACAGAAAGCCTATCTACAGACTCACTCGTCATCCATCCAGCCTCCTTGCTCAACCAGGAAGGTCACGATCTTCTCTTTACATCGTTTGAGCTCGGTTCCTAGGCCGGAGCTCCATAGCTCCTCTACACACCTGACCTTTTCTTTCAAGTCATCGGTGAGGCGACTCTCTTCATCTTTTTCTACTTCGGCAAGTTCAAGCTCTACCTCCACTTCAGCTTCTCCTTGGGCAACACGCTGCGTCCGCATCAGCCTGCAGTTTGCGACCGTCACCCCGCTTTTCACTTCATGTAGCAAGCATAGCAGGTTGGTCTGACTCTCAATAAACTGATACGTGCTCTTCTCGCAATGTCCCAAGAGGCTGTAGAGGTATTGCATGGGAAAGTCGAAGTACGAGGGGTTCTCGTCATATTCCGCAGCCGGAATCTGGATCTGAAACCCCATCAAGTTGTGTGGAACTTTATCCGTGATGCGAGACAAATCTGGCGCGATATCCCAAAACGCGTTGAGTAGTGTTTCCACGCCATCTCGGACATGCTTCTCAACCACATCCATAAAATCTTCCGTCCGCTTCAGGATATCCTGCTCGTTTTGCAGTTTCCGTTGCAAAGCATCGTTGGCAAAGAACTTGACGGCGTTTTCGATTTTCGTGGTGTTCTTGGCTAGTTTGTAAGGCGTAATAATCATATCTCTGTACCGATCATTCCGGTCTGAGAGTAAATCATATACTTCTCGGTGAAGTAACTCTCGAGCCTCGAATATCCATTTCAGCAGTGTGAGCTTTTCGAGCAACTCGGGCTGCTCATCACCTTCTTCCTGGGCAGAGTTTGGATCATTTTGTTGTGCTTCGACAGAGATCTTAGATCGCAACTGCTCAAACAATGATGAGGCACGTTCGATTCTATCCGTAAGAAGGGTGTTCAGAGGCCCAACTACTTGTTCCTGGAAAAGTTGAAATTCTGCTTTCGAGGCCTCCTTTGTTTTATCAGATTCAGAAATCTCGGCATTTCCTTCTAGATGTGCAGCATCGGCATAAGTCATAGTTCCAGACTGGATCTCGCGTGATATTCTCGATCGTAACGAGTTTCGCCGCTGTGACGCTGCTTTCTCGTTTTCCTCTCTTACCCGGCTGCTGTCCTGTATAAATCGAGACTTCGTAGCTTCAACCTCCGTAAAGTCACTCAAACTCCTCACTGTTATGCGTATTGACGTAAGGTCTGGATGGTTGTTGTTAACGGCCGGGTGATGCCGAGGATATGGTGGAGGCAAAGTTACTAGTCGTGAGACATCTAGATGCGCTGGGTTCGGAGTGAAGGGCTGAGGCGAATATGGAATGGTTGATTTAGCGGAGTTGGGCGGCGACTGCTCATGCAGGCCAACTTTCTCTGGTGGGTATTCATCTTGACAGTGAGACGAACCATTACTTGGTCCCGCTGCATTTTCATCAATAGAGTCACCAACAAATTGTAGTTTCTCGCGTAGTTCTTTCGGCACCCCCATATATTTAGACTCTCTTTTAGATCTTTCAAGCCTCTGTGATTGATTACCGTTTGATCCACCATCACTAACTTCCCACCATCGGCTTGATGGACGGCCTCTTGAATCTGACCCATCCAGCGCCTCACTTACGCTCATGCTGGGTATGGGAGATAATGAGGGCTTATAATTGTTCCACCAGGTTGTGTCTGGTGCAGCGGGAGAAGCCTGCCCACTGGATGGAGTGTCGGATTGAGTTTGGAGTTGAGGGATATCAAGCTGCGTGCTCGCCATTATAGAGCTCCTATGAGACCTAGAACCAGGGCCAACCGATGACTCAGGAGTCCAGCCACTTGTGCGTGACGTTGTTGACTCTCTTCTCGAACTGTACGGCCGGAAGATATCACGAGTCAATTCCAAGATCTCCGATCCCATCGCGTCAATAGCAGATGAATATCTTTCACGTCGTAAACGAGACTCTGTAACAATGAAATCGGCAAACATACGAACGCGCTCGTCGTCGCTCTCTGCAGCAGCTTCTTTTCGCACGAAAGCCTGATGACGCTCAATGGCAGCTCGGGCAAAGTGCTCAGCTGCAGAGCTTGGAGCGTGGTCTGACATGGACTGGCGACTTGCAGGTCTCGATGATACCAAGGGTGCACTCGATGGACCGGATTGGTGCATTGGGCGAGCAGGTGAGCCAAGGGCGAGCTTTTGTGGGGGAGGAGTTGGAAGTGCCTTAGGTGGGATGATAGGAGATCCTCCTATGTATGATGATCTGTTAGACAAGCTAGGATCTGGAGAAAAGGGCGGTGTTGGTGCAGCTGGGCGGGAAGAGAATTTTCCTCTTGAGTTGAGCCCTGGAGTTCCTTGAACAGGCGTGCTTTGGTTAGACATTTCACCCGTTCTAGGCGTATCGGTGTGAAATGGTTGCGAACTCCTCGGGGTAGATTTGGTAATTGTTGGACGTCGTCCGAGAATGGTAAGTGGTGGTACAATACTATCACTTGGCGTAATAGACTCCGCCCAAGGATTATTTGAAGGTTCATCCGCAATTCTCTTCCCCGTTTTACTCTCACTCCTCCTCTCACGTATGCTCTTCGGCTCACCCTTTATGGCATGGTGCCTGGCTAAGCCAGATGTGCTCGAACCGGAGTTGGAGTCTGGAGCAGCTGAGCTAGATGCAACGCTACTTGAAGTATCAATAACGAGTCCTCTATTTGGTGATTTGCCTCTTCTTGAAGCATCTTCATCAACCCACCCAGCGGGTGTGGGAGGAACTGGGCCCAGGGTAGAGTTTGAGTATGTGGTGTTTGGTCGTCTCGTGGGAGGAGACGTAATGGCACGATCAGTGGTACGGCTCATACTTTGCGACCTGCTTGAAGGCGGAGGTGGCCCAGGTGGGGGCGGTGGTAATGGCATTCCAGGCGCCCACCTCGAAGTTGAGGAGCCTCGTGGTCGTGGATTTGAGGGAGTAGTACTTATCGCACCGGTTGACACTGCTCTACGTGAAGCAGGAGGTCTAGGATCAGCCTCGAATTGTTGGTACTCCGTTCGGTGCAATGGTTCGGGGGTGAAAGGCTGCGGCTGGACTTGTGTTGGCGTGTGATCTTGGACTATCTCTGGAGACAGGTGAGGAACGGGAACGTCAGAAGTATGCCTCCGGGCGTAAGAAGTAGTGTTATACATTGTTTGCGGCCGCTCAGATGAGTTTGCTGGCCAGGGACGTTGTGGGGGAGGTGGAGGCGTATGGAATACAGCGTTTGCCGATGGTTCTGGAGACGATCTGTAGGGCTGGTTTGGAGATATTCCGGTTGCGGGAGATCCGCTGGAGTGTGATTCATCCATATGTGAAGCGGGTTGACTCCGTGGAGGCGAATACGGCGGAGGAGCAGGAGTCATGACTGAGTCTTGTTAGTGACATTGTGATTGAATTGCACATCGTGAACTGGTAGTTTGGGGCCATGATCCTACCTTCTAGATCTCGCGGTCGTCCCGAAGCAAACTGTGGCTGGCCATGACCATGATCTGCAACTCCACCGGGAGAGGGAGCCCATTGTTGAGGATTATATTCTCTCACGGCGCTGAGAGGAGTGTATGCTGCCACCGGATGATGGCCAAACTGTGCACTCAGTGAATTGGCAGATACGGCAGATATCGGCGTGTGGTGAGCTTGCTGTTGCTGGATCACATTGAGCTGGGTCGTAATCGGATTCAACTCCATTCGCCGACGAGCTGCTTGATCCCTCAACATACTCATGATGGCGTGAACAAGCCGACCGTGCCTCCACAGGAAACACTCGATACGCTGCAACGCTCTCCCAACTTCGACGTGCGGCGCCGACTTTGTCCAGAATGCATCTGAGGGGAATCGAAAAAAACGTACAGCAGTTGCGGCTCGTGGTTGTCCAACGGAGACAGGAGGCCCGGCCACCCTTTTCACACTTATGGTCTCAAGTGGTCGGTCTTTCACCCACCATTTTCCCCCCCCTGGTCGTCGATAGGGACCTCGATGGGCACGGGATTCAGACAGGCACGGGGGACGGCGTGATTGGCCGGGTGGAATGGGTATCACACCCCTGCGCCGCACAGACACAACGGCTATAATTGGAAGCACAACCGGCGACGGCCTGTGATTGGACAGCCAAGACCAACTCTAACTGAGCTCACCAATCAACGCGACTCGTTTGCGTTTATCCCAACCAGCGGGTCTCATCCCCACGTTGCTTTCAGGCTCCACTCTGGGACTCCACTCTGAGATGGGCGCTTACAGGAACAACAAGAGCTGGGTGTGATTGGCCCGTCACATCCACACTAGTACGGCAATGTACGGTACGCGAGTGTACAGGACATGTTCAATCAAGTACAGTATCATTCATCTGCACCACCATGCAAAGTCACGCTGATACACGCCAGGCGGGCACTGGCATGCTCTCTCCAACTTCACACCAACAGAAATCAAGCTTTTCCACAGCGTGTGATGAAGTGCAAGCCATAAGCCTGAGGCGCATTGGATCACCCATCACACCGAAAGCCTGTACTGTACCGCAACAGTACGGAGTAAGCTGGTGGTGGGAACTAGGCACCTGGAAGTGAGCTCACAAAAAGCAGAAGGTTGGGTTGGCGATGCGCATTGAAGATCTGCCTGCCGACCCGCATCTGGAAATCGAGCCGGAAAAGTCTGGTAAGGTGTGTTTCAACCCGGTGGGCAGAGAGGATGATTTGGGAGGGTTCGAAATGCATGTCTCCCACCCGCGTAACACTACATCTTTCTGTACACAATCAAATCTTTATGCAGGATAATTTAAGTTGCCACCATGAGACCACGCTCATGAATCTTGATTGACAGACTGACTAACGGACGGACTGACTGTGGATGACAGTGGATGATTACTTCCGATTCCGGTGAGGTGAAGTGGGCAACTTCTAGTAGTTCGTGGGAGTTGAGATGCGATATGTCGTGCAACGCACCGAAATAAACCACGCTCACCATTATTAGGACGGATTGGGCTAAACCCGAGAAAATGGATCCTGCAAAGACGGGCTGAAAATGGAACAATTCTCGTCACCTTCTAGAAAGCACATCCTATCATCAGCAGGAATGGCTGCTCACTCTCCCAATAAGTCCTGAGAGCAGTCCTTTGTATTTGATATAGAAATATGCCCAAAAATGATAAAAACCAAAAACACCTCCAAGTCTTCTCGGTGGGGTATCCGGTTGTATTTTACATCATAATGTACATTTTGCCCACCATTTGATACCCTCCATTGTCGTTACAATATACCACCACGCCTCTTGCGTACTTTACATCACATAATCCATGTACGAGGTATTAACGAGTGAGAATCCTCTTCTTCATGCCAAAATGTCGCTCGTGTCCAAATTGGTGATGCCGATTCTGGCTTCCGCGAACATAGTCTCCATCCAGTCTCAAATCCAGCCCAGGATACGCTGCACTCTTATTTCTTATCCTCCCCGCCCTTCAATGTCGTTTCCGCGTATGAGAATTCCTCTGGTAGTTCCATGCCCACCCTCCTTGCGGTCAATCTGACTCTCTCCTCCTCGTCCATGTTCATTCCAGGGTTGTACCTTTCCAGTAGGGTCGCATACATTCGCTGTGCCTTGACGTATTGTAAAAACTGCTCTGCTTGTTCGATTGGGGTGCTATTCTCTGATGCAATTGTAGTTCGGATGCGTGACTGAAGCGGTGTCCGTGAGGTGGAGGATAGCGGGCGCGAAGGGAGCTCTCGTAGGAATGAGCGGTAAATAGACCGGAGCTTCGAAGGGGTAGCCATTTTTATAGAATATGAATGATCAGGGTATCGATGATTTGATGACGACCGCGAGCAGAACGTTGATTGTGAGTTGGGTATGGTGTGGTGGTTGACAGATCTGGAAGCTCTGGAAGCTCTGGACTTTTTCTTTGGTGATGATCCCATCCCTTGTTCAGCCTCGGCTCCACTTTGGTTTTCTAGGGGATCATTTTATCTCAAGAATTCCGCAACACACCAGCAATCCAACAACGTGTTGATTGATACTCACCATGTTAAACCCATTGAAACTTCAACCGCGTCTCCGCCTGCGATGTTTCCAGTTCTGCTCTGCGAAGTTTCTCAGCCGGGGCCTCGCCACAACTAGCAGTGCACCTGAAATCTCAACACCACTCGAGTTGAGATTTCCTACCTCACAGCTCTCATATCACTGGGACACAATAGCGCCTGAACCATCGCAGCTCAAACATGCGGCAACATTCTTCGAAAAGAGACCGCCCAAGTTTCTGTGGTCGGCCCCCAAGTTCAAAACCATGGATTATGGCAACAGTCCTGAGGTCTGTTTCCTAGGGCGGTCCAATGTAGGCAAATCCTCGATTTTAAATGGATTGTTGGGAAGAAAAATAGCACATACGAGTTCGAAACCAGGACGGACTAAATGTATGAATGCATTTGCGGTGGGCGGGGCAGAGGACAATGGAACAAACAGACTCGTGGTGCTGGACATGCCGGGTTATGGAAAAGGAGGAAGAGTGGAATGGGGAACACAGGTTCTGAAATACCTTGGGAAGAGGACGCAGATGAAGAGGGCGTTTTTGTTGATCGATGCTCAGCATGGTATCAAAGATAGCGATCTGCATCTTATAGGCTTGTTCAAGGAACAATCCATACCATACCAGATTATCTTGTCCAAGGTGGATAGAGTTCTTTTTGACGGAAAGAGAAACCCTAGTCAAGGCGCTTTGGATTTCAGATTTATTGAGCTGCAGAAAACTATGGGAGCTGTGAAAGAGCTTGTTCAGCCAAACCCGGAAGATGCAAACAGCGCCATAGGAGAAGTCATATCCTGCAGTTCTGAGAAATGGCTTGATGGAAAAAGATTGGGTGTCGATGCCATCAGATTTGCTATGTTGAAAGCTGCTGGCCTGGAGCATCGGCCCAAGATCAAATTGGCAAAGCCAGTGGAAATCATTCCGTTTGACCAGATACCTCCTTTTGAAATGCATGGCAGGAGTGGCTGAACCTTCACATCATGTGAAGCATATCAATATCAAGGCGGGTCTTGAATCAAAACCCACACTCCTAGCCAACACTCAACACGCCCCCAGCAAGACCAAAGGACATTATCATAAAGGTTCTGACATCGATGTCTTCAACCGTCCATTAGGTTTGGGAAGTGTACAGATGAACGCATCAAAAGGCTCTAGGATGTATTAACATACCATAATGGCTGATAATCTGAAGTATCAAGGGCCTTAGAAGGTAACCTCTCTTCTTCAAATATAGTATAATGTATAAGTAAATATATAATGCCTTCATCAACTTTGACTTCAATAACCTTCTCTCTGCGTCGTAATACTTCAACAGTAATTCTTACAAACCAGAAAAATAGATCAGCCATTAAATTTAGTACACTTGTTGTGTGAGCAAATTTAAGTCTACTCTTTGACATCTGCTGCTACCCAGGAGTGGAGATTCTGACCTAGATCTCATATCTTTGCTGAGGTAAAACCTGAAGCTTCTTGAAAAACTCTTCTGCTATCAATGTGATATCCATTGTGTCGTGATGTGGCACCTGTACAATAGGATGTTCGAATTTGACTTCTCCTATTTTGACACTAGTGGTGCAACCATTACGCTATCCACCGCCATGCCTTCTTGTCAATAGCATCGCACCATCTCACTCCAACAATGCAGACCGTGGCACCAATCAGAAGCGCGGCGTCAAATAAAACGACGTTTCGATAGTTTCCCAACACACTCTCTCCCAGGATCTTGCCTCCAACCGGACTGCCAAAAACTAGAGGATAAGTCAGTATTAGATCAGGAGGAATTATGAGCTTGTAAGAGATCGACATATCCTCGGAAGTACTAAAACACTAAACAGTTCTACTCACTTGTCCCTAAACCTCTCATAAAGTACAGGAATCCATTGACACTTGCATATGCCTGGAGACCAAAAACATCCACGATAATCTGTCGCATGTTAGAAAAGTGTGTCTATTATGAATAAAGTCACTCACAGTTGGGAACAAGGCATTGTATCCCCCCGCTGCAGCACCGTAAACCTGTTTGATAGATTAGTACTATACGTAGCCAAGCTGCTTCTCTGAGTGAAACGAATACAAGCATGACTTACCACCACGAAAAAGATCCACAAGATGCGGTTCCCCCCCAAATCTATGCTCCTCAACCAAAACGCCAGCACAGATATAGCGCAGAGCAGCACAGTCAAGACGAGGGTATTTTGTCTTCCAAATCTATCTCCAGCATATCCGGTCGCCACTCGACTAAACGCATTCACACCATTGGAGATAGCCAGCAACGTAGCACCAAATGTAGCAGAATAACCCACCGCTACGGAATACTCAGAAAGAAAGGTCATCGGCAAGCCATGTCCCCCAGCCTGCAGGAAACCTGCTCCAACGCTCAGGAGGAAGGCTGGCTTTATGGCAAGCTTTAGATCCACATGAGTCGGCCGCTTGCCAATGAACCGCGAGGGTGAGGCGGTCATTGCTATAGGAAGCGATATTATGAGATTGGTGAAACATAGTGCCCGAAGGGTCCATCGAGGTCCGATCGAGATGAGCAGAAGTCGAATCACCGGGGCAGAGATCAGACCCCCGATTCCTGCGCCGGAAAGTATGAAGCCCATGGCAGAACCGCGGTGCTTGTTAAAGTACTCGGGAGCTGCACTTAAGATAGGGAAGTAGAAGAGCGAAGCCCCAGTTCCAAATAAGAAACCCTGAGTAAGTAGAAGATGCCAAACCTAAGACCACTTTGGTTAGCCTTATAGCCTCTAACATACACGAACTTGGGAATCCAAAGAGGACAAACCTGAGTGCTCAAACTCGCTAAGCCAAATCCCAGGCTCATGGTGAAAACTCCTATTACGCACAAGGTCCTGGTACCTCTGAGACCCAATCTCGCCATGATAGGGTTTACAAAGATGCTTCCCACCCAGGTCAATCCATATCCGAGGGTACCGACGAAAGCAACCAGCGCGCTCTCGCTTTTCGTAGATGGTGGAAGCATCGTTTGAGTAGAAGAGGTATAGTAACTTTGAAACACACCGTATGACTGATTGAAGCCAATTGTAATACATATTGTCAAAAAACTAGATATAAGAACAATCGTTTGCCTTTGTTTAGTGATAGGGCGAAGTTCGCTGCTTGAATGTCTCGTTTGGTCATTGTTAGCGTTACTATCTACCATAGGTACAGATGTTGGTTCCATGGCGGTGAGGACGTTTGTTGTCAAATCCCCCATGTACACAGTGAAAAGATAACGATCAATGTATTTTGAAAGAAATACAGGCCATTGAAGTTGAAGTCATGGCTTCACTGTATTACGTTGTGTACTGAAGGTGACCAAATATCACATCCGTGTTTCCCCGCCACAGCCTCGGTAGGAAGATATACACGTAGGGTAAAGGAGGAATACTTGGTAACATAAGGTTGAGGTTTTCTATTGGGTTCATTTTAACAATCAGAAGCTTTTCCATTCTTTCACAGAACATCTATTGGTATATTTTATACATCTTACAATACAGTTTTGTACTGCGCAGGCGTGTGGTGACCCTGCAAACGCCGCATCGCAATATCGCTCAAATACAGAAAAATCGATCAACACCTTTACAATGCATCATAAACCGTCCAAAGAATCTGCCTACTTTCTAAAAGCAGCAGCTATCTCGGCTTTCGTAAATTCGGGAATAATATCCCCATCATACACGTCTCGACTTATGGTTAGGATTCTATCTTCAACCTTCTCGTAATGCTTTTCACAATTCTGTTGAACTTTTGTCACCAAGCCGCGACTTAACGCAGGATCATCGGTGTCTCCGAAATGCTTTTCCACTCGCTTTTTGAGCGTCTCGATACCCCTCTTTATCTCCTTCGACTCATAATTAGCAAGGACTTTCTTGAAAGTTGTTTTCGAGTGACTAGGCATCTCTGATATCTTTGATGCTGGCTCTCCAGCTTGGCGCGAAAGAACTAGGCTTTCTGTGCTTTCTAAGAAGTCGAGTAATTTTCCTAGAGGTCTTCTGATAACTGCTCCCACGTAAAGAGACATATGTTCGTCCATCTCTTGGGTTGCGTTTTGCTTCCAGTCTTCCAGTGCAGGATTGGAACGCGTATCTACCTCCTCAAGATAATGGTTCATGTTTTCGATAAGGAGAATCTGGTAATTGAGAGCTTCCTTGTCCTCTGGATCTGCACCAGCTGTTTGCGCGCTAGGATTCTCTCGTGCAATGACTTTGAGAGACTCGAACATGGCCTTGTTGATTCGATGGTATGCGTTGTTGATGGTATCACGAATCTCAAGATTCTCGGAGGAGACTAGCATTGTTTCCAATGCGAGTGAAAACGAAGGGAATATCTTTACAAATCCAATGACTCCCTTGCGCTTTTTGATCTTCACCTTAGTTTCCTCTATGGCACGGATTTGGTCGTCAAGGAACTTGGTAAATAGGGCAACAAGCTTAGCATGCAACTTTTGAAACGTCCGTGCCAAGAACTCCTGGCTTGATTCCTCAAAATCAAGAAGCTTTCGCTCAATCGCAGCGATGAGGCCCACGCCTTGCCTGTGGACAAATGGTTAGCAAATAGAAACAGTTCATGGTCAAATTGCTTACAAGGGATCGGATTGGAGACTCCAATCTACCAGAGATAACAGGTCACCTTGAAGGAACGAGTAGACTTCATCCATAGATATAACAACCTGTTTGGCGAGCTCCCGATTAGGGTCCATGACTTTTGTCCTCCTCAGATCAGTGCCTCGTCTCATATCTGGGGTTGCGGCAGCAACGGCTTCAGGAAAATCATGCTGCTCAAGCGAAGTAACATGAAAGAACTCAACGATAAAGTTTTGTTCCATAGTCACAATTGGAATTATCTCATCGATAACACCACTGAAGACTTCGTGTTGTTGGAGGCGGGCATCTGCTCCTCTGTCGACACCAGTCTTACTACCGTTGTCACCGATTGGAGAACGTAGACTTTTTGCCAAAGTTTGACTTCTCTTGACGGTTAATTTGCGGGCAGTCGTGGCTATACCCTCGGTCTGTTTTTCAATTTGAGACGTAAACAGCACGTCACTTTCGTCACCAGTTGATTTCTTTGCGATTCGCTTCCATGCAAATACAGCATCACGAAACTCGTCTTGATAGAGCGGCTTGGCATTCGATTCGTAGATCTTCAATAAATCCTCCCATTCAGGTCGATTTGCTTCTCGCGTAAATAGCATTAGAGGGCTGTATTTCCATAGAGCATCTCGGGCTAAATCGTGATTCCGAGGATCGAGCTTGACCTTTCCAGATCTGGTGAGATTGCTCCCTTTCTCGCGCTCTAGTGCTTTCCTAGTCTCATCAATCGCTGCAGCGAACTTAACCTGCAAGAAGGGTTTAAGACGACGCAAAAATTGAGCGCTTTCGTTCCGGTAGCTCTCTTTCTTGTCTTGCATAACCCGCATGCTTCCAAGCTCAGTACTGAAGCCAGCTGGTCGTCCAGAATTGACGCTACCATCTTCGCTGGCGCGTGGTACCGACGCACTTAGAGTAGGATCAATAGAAAGCATCGCTTTGAATAGCGTAACGAGTGAGCTCTCTATTTGTTCAAGGCCCCGAGAAGTCTCTAATGAGGATTCGTGCAAAGGACTCAGCTGCTCTTGAGAGATAGATATGGTCTGGAGAAGTGAATTGAGCTCCGCCTGGAGGAGTTTTTGGTTTGCTGCTTGGACTTGAAGACCTTGCGACTGTGCCTCGATGTACGCAACGTCCTCGTTACGAGTCTAGCGGTATTAGTATATAAATAATCAGATGTTGGGTCCAGAACTTACGCTAAGTTCCACAAGGTTCAAAGTAAGTAGGCCATCGAGTTCATCACATTCAGCGATACATCTATCCAGGCCAGCATGAACAGCTGCAATTCTTTCGTCTTCTTCGTCCAGTCTAGTCAACCAGCCTCCAGCCTGGGCTCTACTGAGCTCACGCTCGATTTCCTCTTTCATCTGATCAATGTTCTTAGTGTGTACGCCTTCACCCACCCACCCAAATTCCTCCCATGCAGCGACTAGGTCCCCTCCTCTACCCCCTAGAATAGCAGGATCGACGTTTATCGACGCTAGTTCTTTTTGCATGATCTCAGATGGGGCTTTTGGACGTTTCAGCTCTTTACTTTTGGGCTTCTCAAGTGCGGCACTGTCATCCGATGTCTTTACAGAGCCATCGACACTGGTTGGTCTTTTTGACTCTGGTACTGTGATCTTGACCTCCGGCACGCTGTTGAGATTCCGCGGGGAGTTTTTCTCAACCAGAGTGGCAGTTGGGGTAGTAGCTTTGGTGTTATTTTCGGTGCTCAATCTTCTAACTAAGGAGGGCGCTGGAACAACTCCTGTAATACCATCAGGACCATCGGGGGATTTTTCTGCTGCGGTAGCTGCAGCTTGTCGTAATCTCTCAGCGGCCCCGCCAGCACGTGGTTTAAAGGTATTGAAAGAATTGGCAGACATTGCGGCTTTTAGAAATGTGTTTGCAACATCAGCTTTGGATTTCTTTTTCCTGATCATTGGCCCAAGTCCTGGCCGAGAATCATCTTCCTCTCTCGTAGTATCAGGCGAGACTGGCGAGATTGGCGAAACTGCAGCAGACCTCTGCTTCTTTATCATTGGTCCTAGTCCCGGCCGCAAATCTTCTGGGGGTTCTTCATCTTGAGGTTTAGCAGACAGAGGGGAAATTATTTCGGGCTGAGATATTCCTGTCTTGGGTGTGACAGTTGGGCTTTCAAAACGTTCTGTTTTTCCAATGTCACTTGAGACTGTAACGGGAGGTAAGGGTGCCGGTATAGAGTCAGGAAGGCTGGGGCTTTTTAGTGTAAGTTTTGGGCTCATTTCTCTGTCACGAGTCTGAGGTCTCTCATTACTCCGTACCGGAGGTCGGAGTTCTTCTCTACGCATCCCTGGGCTTGCCAAAGGGGCAGGTACAATGTTATCATTTGACAAGTTCTGACCACGTTGACGAGAGTCCCCAGCTATTGGCATAGGAGGTCTACGTCGCTCTGGAGGTAGTGCTAAAGGTGCTGGTATAGGTGGAGCATCCTTTGACACATCCCTCCCTGCAAACGTATTATCAGAGGTCGTGGCTGATTGTGAGGTTGGGGTAATACTACGATCCTGGAATCTACCAGGACCACTTGGTATGCCTGAAGTTCCACCCCGTGAGCGTGGAGGCAAACTAGAAGAGTCATCGCTTCTAGCAAAAGAGTCCTGACTCTGATTGCTACCAGCTAGGCGGCGCAGGTTTGCTTGGCCATGTTGTGGACCCGGCCCAGAGCCAGTGCGATCCGAATCAAGACTGGTCCTACTGCTTGGGGAGTCTTCACGACGAGCATTCAAAAGTGGCCTAGATGATGACTGCGCAGTGAACGATTGCTGGCTGGGTGGAGGAATCTGACGCTGCATGCGTTCACGAGAGGGGTCCCGCCTCGGAGGTGCGCGATTTTGGGGCTGTCCATATCCTGCCCCAGGTGCAGATCCAGGTGCTGCTCCTGCTCCAGATGGCGACAGTGTTTGCGGCGGTGGTAAATTTCGACTGACCACCCCAAGTAACTGATCTCTTTCCCTGGCATCAAATCCAATAAGCTCGGGTGTTCGTCCTCCAGTATACTTCGTGTAGATCTTCACCAAACTTGCAACAAAGAACTGCTTCTCCTTCTGAGTATTCGCTTGCCAATAGTACGGTTTCCCAAGTGTCACGACGAAGCCAATTCCCCCAGCCCACAGCTTATGTTGTTCCTCTTCTGGCGTAGTAGGATTCATGCCATTATAAGATTGAATGCTGCTCAAATCATCAAGCATCCAGGTTTTTCCAATTGAAAATGTTCCATTCACGTTCTCTCGAGCCTTATGCATGCGGACTCGCCCAGATCTTCGTACCGCGACGATGATTAGGCGCGGTTTCTTCGCGGCGGGATTGGCATTTGGGGGTGGAGGGGTCGATGGGTACGCAGCATCCTCAATGATTCTTATATGAGTGATGTATGATTCCAATACTGCTAGGCAATTAGATCTTTACAACGTAGGCTACCAGTCATGGCGCATTTGGGACAGCTCTTACAGGCTCCATCATCATCCATCCGCCCGAAGCAACTTTGAATGATCCTCTGCTTCTCATCTTCAAACCTTTCCGCCCTCGTCATTCCATTGTTGCCATTGACCCCGCCAGATCCATTCGAATATGAACCCTCCATGGCGGAGCCACGTATTCTAGCGTTCTGACTTTATCGTGTGCTTAGTTGGTCATCTATAGCTGCAGCGACTTGAAAATATGGCACTCCAAAGTGACTCCCGAGAACATGTTTCTATGAGAAAGCTATGTTCCTTGAGGTGATGCTCAGAGGTATTGAGAAATGTTGGCATATACTGTTGTCGCCGCGGGCAATATGTGAAGCTATGGTCTGCCCTGGAGCGTGATGTGGCTTGGGGGTTATGTAAGTCTATGGATTGGGGTCGAGTCCGCCACTAAACTGAACTGGGTAAGACAACTACAGGGGAGACGAAGCTTAGTCGCAATCAATGAGTAGAAGGGAACTCCAGATTTAATGGTGTTATTTTATGATAACTTTGAAGAATGAAGTGTCTATTGAACTAAAATGTTTCCTCCAGAATGCTGTTTAAGAAATATTCATAAGTAATTGTCATTTCAAAGTTTTCTTATTGAGAAAGAGTACTATCACGTGAACAAAGACCCTCACCGTCCCCTGGCGTATTGGGCTTGCCCTTGATAAAAAAAAAAGTTGTACCGAATTCCTATACTTTTTCCCCCTTCAACTTCAGTAACGTCCACAATGTCTGCCAATCCAAACTTAATAAAGGTTGGCAAGAGGAAAGTCCCGGCAGGCACTCAGCAGGCAGAATGGTTATTCCCAGGTGCAGAAAAGACCACTGCAACTCCAAATGCAAGCACTTCTGCTCCTGCTCAGTCCAAAAGAGCCGCAAAAAAAATTGAAAAGCAGCTTGCAGAGGATCTTTTAAAGCGCCGAGATGCTGGAGATTCTACCAACACAACTCCTCCCACAGAATTAGTTGGATTAGTATGCCTATCCCCTGCACTCTTTACTTCAATAGCTAACCCTATAAACTAGGTTGGAGCGTTTCTTCTTGAGAGCGGCTTCACTAGTGCAAGTAAAAGCCTTGCAGCAGAAAACAAGACTGGAGGGAGTGCTGTAGGAATAGTCAAGGATTTACCATCGCTCAGCACAATTTACAAGGAGTGGCGTCAGCTGAAGGATGAGAAGAGCTCAGCTAGTACTACAAACACAAAAAAGGATGTCAAAGCAGTGGCCTCTAAGAGTAGCAGTACTGGTGATGGTGATGTTGAAATGGCTGATGCTGTATGTGTACTCCGGAAATATTTGTCTTCACGATGAGGATTTTATTGATCATTTTCAAACGGTATAACTAACTAGATCTGCAGACACCGATTGTGCCAACCAAAAAGCAGCCGACTCGGAAGCTATCTGGGTCGCCTTCTTCGTCCAGTGGGTCTGACAGCGACGCAGATGATGAGACTGAAGTGCCAGCGATCAAAGCCATTTCCCCTAAGCCAAAGGCCAATGCTTTAAAGCGCAAAGCCAAATCTTCGAGTAGTAGTTCCTCAAGTTCTGAAGATGATGCACCAAAGGTCAAGAAGTTGAAGACTGTTCAATCTTCATCGAGCAGTGGTTCATCGTCATCTTCATCTGATTCTAGTTCTAGTTCTAGCTCCGAAGATGAAAAGAAACTCAAGAAGAAGTCAAAGAAAACGAAGAACGTCAAGAAGTCATCCAAATCCTCAAGCAGTGATTCAACTTCATCTTCAGATTCCTCTTCTTCATCCGGTTCTAGTAGCAGCTCAAGTTCAGAAGATAAATCCTCCAAATCTTCCAGCAGTGACTCGTCGTCCTCTGATTCTGATTCGAGTTCCAGCGCGAGCTCGGGCCACAAGAAGAAAAACACTAAAGCAGGAAGCGCTAGCTCTTCTAGTAGCGACTCTTCGTCTTCGGACTCTTCTTCCGATTCAGATTCTTCTACACAATCACTTGCCAAAAAGACACCTTTGCCAGACTCAGATTCGGAAACGTCTAGCTCCGATAGCGATTCCGACGCAGAAGAAACCAAAAAGCAGGGTTCTGAGTCCAGTGCTACTCTTTCTAAGATGACCCCGTCTTCAGACTCTTCCTCGGATTCAGCATCTAGCGAACCAGCCTCGGCCAAAAATAACACTACTGCGGAACGTCAGCTTTCACCTCCTCTACCACCTGACCCAGTCATTAAAGCCAAGAAGACAAACGTCCCATTCTCAAGAATTCCTAGGGACCAAAAGGTTGACGAAAGGTTGGCCAGTAACGCTTATGTTCCCTACGATTATGCACAAAAAGCCCACGAGGATCTGATAGTTACGAAAGGGAAAGGGTTCACCAAAGAGAAAAACAAAAAGAAGCGTGGCAGTTATAGGGGAGGTTACATTGACGTAGAGGGCAAGAAAGGTATCAAGTTCGAGGATTAGTAGCCACTTTTAAAGTTGGCGTGTCGGCATTACCTATTGCATATTGTTTGTAGGAGTGCTATTGTGTTAAGTAGAACTTTGGGCAATGTTCATTCCAGTGCCTAAGTACTGAAACCGGATGTGTACTACAATGCGACAGCAGGCTAGCAATACTTGATGAGAGACAGCCGTATGAGGCACAATAATACGATAACTTGGAACGATTCCACTTAGATTTTGGGTCTTAATTGTGACTTGGTCCAACGGTGGGTATAGTCTACCTGATGTTCGTTTAGGATGGTCTCCTGTCCCATACAAATACAACTTTGGCAAGCTGCAAATTGCTCAGCCCTTGGTGGCGCATTATTGATCTGGGAGGCTTTGTAACCGTTCAGGTACTCAGCCTTGCAGTATGAATGAGGTCTTTGAGGCGTTAATAACCTCCCCGTTTCTTCCAGGCAGCCAAGCTTCTTGTTTATGTTTTCCAGTTTTAGTCCTTCACGGGAGGACAAAATCAAATTACTTAAGGCATAGCTGCACGTGACCATGTTCAGTAAGACTCAATCAATATGGCTCTATTGATAACTCATGGCTTTAAGAAGAGCAAGATTCAGCGAATCATGAATATCTATAATGTGACCAAAAACTAAACGATTCATTTGGCCTAATTCTTGGCACCTTACACATATGTAAATGCCATCTAACTGTCTCACCGAGCTTAAAGTAACGTGCTGGACAAACTATCTGAGGATTTAGACAAGGGCGGTGACTTGGCACGTCAGCATGGAAATTTCCTTTGTAAATATAAAGCCAACTTATTGACTGTCACAGCACGTATGGTTATTCACCGACCACTTGCCATGATCTAGTTATTATTGTTATCCAGTTAGCGTAGGTATAGCGGAACGGTGTGAAGAGGGGCTATGCAATGGGCAATCTTTGTTCAACTGTTCATAAAACCAGCACTGAGGTACCAATGGAAAACAAACCTCAAACGTCGCCCCATCCGTCAAAGTACAAACGACTTCACAAGATGAAAAGTGTGCGACACTCAGGTCCGCACTCCTTGGATTGGAGAGCCGCCCTCGATAACGGCCTGGAAACCCAAGAGGCGTACGAAGCCGCACGGAACGACTTACAGCGAGAGGAAATGGCCCGTGCCTTTGACGCTGAGATTATGAAGGATTCCTCTAGTATTGAGCGACAGGCTGTTGAGATTGTCAAAAGAATAAGATGGTTTGACAAAGAACAAACATACGGCTCATATGCAAATGCGATACCAAGTGAGAAACGGTCCGCGGGACAGCATTTTCTTGGGAATGTCGATCTTATCAGTCAAACGGAATTGTTCAAGATTGCGAAGCGGATGCCAAAGGGCTCGCATCTACATATTCACTTCAACTCATGTTTACCTGCCGCTTTCTTGATCCGCCAAGCTAGACATGTCGGTGCGATGTACATTCGGAGCACGCGTCCTTTGACATCCCCAGAAAATATGGCCGCAAGCCGAATATCATTCATGGTCATGACCCTACGAGAGGCGACTCATCATAAAGGCAGTGATGGGTCTGAATCCTATGCTCCTCTCGGGGACCTGCTTGACCCCGAATACCGGCCCAATACGTGGATGCGATACACAGACTTCCAGAAGCGATTCAAGATTTTCGATCAAATTGGTCAAGTACTTGAAGGAACGCATGGAGCTGAATACTGGTTGGAAACCAAGATGCAAATCTCCGAAGAAGAAGCTCACAATTCTCAACAAACTGGTCGAGGGTAAGCCGTCGAGTTCAAGTATCATACAATATTGACTAATTATAACAGAATATGGGAGAAATTCAATCATCGAACCCAGATGATGAAAGGACTTTTTGCGTATGAGTCTGCCTTTCGTAGTTACACGCGAGCTTGCATCGAAGACTTTGTAGCAGACAACATACAGTATGCTGAGATTCGGCCAAATTTCATGAGTAATAACTCGTTGAAGACTGATGATGGTTCAAGGACCATGGGAAATGAAGAAATAATGAGAATTATTGATGAAGAGCTTAAAAATACCATGACCAAATTAGCGCGCCAAGGTAAGTATTTTGGTGGAATGAAAGTCATCTATTGCACTCCTCGGAGTTTCAAGAAAACCCAGATTGAAGCTGCTTTGAATGAGTGTATATCATTGAAGCAAAAATATAAACACCTTTTATGTGGTGAGTTTGACATATTTCAATATGTGGATGTTGAGCTAACATTGAGGGCAGGATTTGATCTCGTAGGTCATGAGGAAATGGGTAATGAGCTTCGACATTTCGTGCCTGAATTTCTGTCGTTCCGCCACAAATGCGATTCTCTTAATCTTGATATTCCATTCCTGTTCCATTGCGGAGAGACACTTGACGTTGGCGACAAGGTGGATGGAAATCTTTTCGATGCCATCCTCTTAAAGTCGAAGCGCATTGGACACGGCTACGCACTGGCCAGACATCCTTTACTCATGGAAGTATTTAAGGAGAAGAATATTGCGGTTGAATCATGTCCAATTTCAAATGAAATATTAGGTCTCACCCCAGTTATGGCTGGACACAATCTTCCCATTTTGTTGGCCAACAATGTTCCTTGCACTGTCAATAGCGATAATGCAACTTTTTATAGGTAGATACCTTCTGATAAGGACCAATCTGAGTAGATACTGACTTTATAGATCGTCACTATCACATGACTTTTATCAGGTCATGATCGGCTCCGAGTCCATGAATTTGCTTGGGTGGAAGCAGCTTACGAAATGGAGCTTAGAGCACAGCTGCATGGACGCCGAAGAAATGCAGCGAGTGAAGAGCCAATGGGAAAGGAAATGGAATGAGTTTTGCCAGTGGATTGTTGACGAATATGATTTGAAACTGCAGCAATGGAGCCCATCGCCAGAAACAACAAAGGCGCTACGTTTAGCTCTTGAATAAGACTTGAACAACTAACCAATAATCCACTAAAAGAGGCAAAACAGCTAAGTATTCATGCTACAGCCCTTGTGGTGAGTTACAATTATACTTCACTTCACCAATCCTCGCTGACCTACAGAACGGCATAAGGACTGGGAAAATACGTCAGATCACAGATTTTATGGTGTAATAGAAATTCACCTTAATTTCACAAAATCAGATCCTTGAAAGCTACTTCATTCTGAAAGCCGAGATCAGTCAACCCGCCGCATCAAAGTACTACCATGAGGTATCCTGCGTTCGCAACCAGCTGTAGGAACAACTCAACTAGATTAGCAACTTGGCAAACGCGTAGCAACCTGGCGACCAACCAAATGTTGAAGCTGATGTATCAACTAAATGGAACGGATCCTGCACTCTCAACTGGCTAAGTATAAAATATTCAGGCGCTGGGAGTCTTAAAGGACACCAGCAGAAAATTTCAAAACATAATATCAAGATATGACTACGCTTCGGGTAGCGGTCTTACTATCGATACTTTAATACTGTCTTCTTCTTCAAGCATGTTAAGTATTAGGATCGGTAAATATTACATGTTCAAGAAATACGGGCCTATACATAGCAGTGTTCAACAATACCTTAAAACCCCCAGATCTGCAGTTTAGTAATTTAATATCTGTATGCGTACGTGCGTGGTCTAGAAGTGAACAGCTAACACAACTCTTCAATTGATTATACAAGATTCAGAGACACCTCTAACATTACTTTTAACACGACTCTTTGGTCGTTCACTTGCCCACAATGGCTACTGAAACAATTGACAAGGCTGCCCACCGCAACTATGTTTCAGATCATCCGGGTTCTAACTAGCTCCCAATGGAGAAGTAGAAATACTTCTTCTAAGCCTCAATTGCGGCGTAATTGATCAAGATTTAATAGCGAACCTTCAGGTTCATCCACCAGAATTTATAGGATTCATTTAGACTCATTGAAGGGCGCGAAATTATGTTGTCGAGGGCGGCAACCGATGGGTCAAAGTACAGTAATTAAGCGAATAGAAAGATGGGGCTACCACTAAACTTTAAACCAAAACGCTGACTTGCACAGCAAGTCGACTGAAATGGACCATCTTGAGCCGATATACTAAGCAAATATGAAAGTATGGTGAAAGTACGTAGAAAAGTTCCGTGTTCGGCGAAGGTTAACCGATTTGACCCCTGGATAATTGCACTCAGCCTTAGACCCACTTTTCTCTACGAATAACGCTAAGTTGACCGTATAGTTACAGACGACCCTGTTTCCTGTGTAACTGGGAAACTGAAACGATACAAACATGCCAACTCAGCGTCGTTCTCCTTTCATCTCCTTCTACGAAGTTCCCAGACTCTAGCTCCCTACAATCCATTTACGCCGGACGTTGCTTCTACTTGCTAGAGAGGAATTACTATTCTTCCAATTATACACGATAGACAGCCTTGTTGAATTCTGAGGCCTGTACCAAGCGAATCCTGGCAACTCAAATTATCGGCACAGCTTATAATCGAAGAGTAGACTGATACAAAAGCAATTATATTCTGAGGGTGGTATCGTCACTTTTCGAATCCGGTGACTGACGACAAATATCACAGAAAATGACCAACTGGTTTCCCATTGGGAAGAATGGAAACTCAGAAGGATGGCGGTTAGATATTGTCTCTCTATTAGCTGTAATCGGAGAATCATCGATTGAAGAGCATTCTCAAGCTTTAACTTCATCTTGGACCTGTATGCTACCTAGAATCATACCAGCGCCACAGGCATTACTCAAAGCTGCTCGTCCTACAAGATTACCGCAAACGAACTCTGCTGTGGTCGGGATCCATAATGGGACATTAGTCCCCACTCTCAACTACTTTGCGAACATTCTTCATCCTCTTGATGATCTACCTCGTTTTGGATTCAAGGTATGTGATCATTTTCCATTTCATCCTATCAACATGGTAACTTGGTTCTTCGTAGCCTGGTGGTTCTTCGTAGCCTGGTGGTTCAATATGGAGCAAAGCTTGCAGAATAATCGAATCATAAGCCTGCGATGCTAACTTCAATAGGTGCTTGCAATAACTCACAAACATAACCCCCACAAAGTTGCACCACCAGAAGTGTCTTCAAAAGATGCAAATGGCTCTAGTAGTATCGAATTAGGGGATTTGGAAAACTGTCCTAAACCACGTGTTCGTAAGCAGTCTACAATGCGACAACTTGTAAATGCCACATTCAGGGAACAGAAGCGAAAACCGCGTGTACCACCTCATAGGTGGTCACCTCTGCACATACTCTCTGTTGGGTCATGTGTACTTACGATCGGACTCCTCATACTTGCAGTTCTGATTAAAGACGGTACAGCATGTATAGCGCTGGGAACAATCTCACTTTGTTCATCAATTGTGGGTTACGCCTCGTTATGGTCCCCTCTCCTAGAATCTAGAAGGTTCCGTACCAAAGTGCCTCCTGGAGACGTTGCTATTCGCACGCGAGAAGGTGCATTTCTCATTGTTAAGTGTGATGAAGTAGTAGCGCGAGAGCTCTACGTGGGGAGCGAGGAATGTAACTATCGTGTTGAGACCTGGCAATACCGAATATTAGTTGGTTTTGGAACACTACTCCTGATGGTCTCAGTGGTCTTGCTAGGTAATTGTGATTTCACCATGCAAGCTGCAATCGGTGTTTCTTATATGGTCCTCAACGGATTATTCTGGGCTGCATCACTGATCCCCAAAAGTAGATTTTGGGATCTATCAAGTTATGTCGTCGAGGATATCACCTCCAATGACGCCAGGAAAGCAGACCAGGTACAGATTCAGACTGAAAATCTTGAAGAAGTTCCTAGCTTTACGCGAACCTTGTGGTATGCAATACGTGAAACTAAGAAAATTGGGTGGGTGAAGAAATGCGGTGCCGCACCAGACACACCGCAATGGGACCAATGGCTTAAGTTGGCTGAATCGAACGCAATTGAGGGAAACAGAGCGTGGGATGCAGTTGGCATTCTAAAGACCATCCTTGACCAGAGCACGGAAATTACCGATGCCGCTCAGCAGCATGCACCTGCTTATGATATTCCTGTTAATCCCACGAAATGAGCAGATCTCCATATCACAGTATGAAGAGTGAGAGTGGTGAGGAAAAACAGTCTTCGCAACTAGTCGAAGCACTAGCGAGTTGGGCTTTTTTTTTAAACAAAAATATCGACCTATGACTGTGTTGAGAGAAATAAGGACTTCAGGCCTTTATCGCAACCTTTCCTCCTCGAAACGTCTTGTTATTTCAATTACGCGCTTACAAAGTTTCCCATCGCCGTCCATCTGCTTGTTAGAGACTGAACCCGAAGTGAACAACAAGTTGTACCCTGAAGGTGGCAATTATCTGGATAGGATTTGTCACCCCGGAGCGTTTAGGTCTTGAATGTGGTTGTATTACCACAGAGATTCTAAGGGGTCGGGAGAGATTTTTTGAATATCGTGTTGCAAATTCAAAGGCTGTTTGGCGCTATGATAATCTGGCCAATGCTAGATTTCAGGTGGGTTTCTGACGCAGACAGCGAACATTGCCATGTTCACAGGTGAAAAATTCTGTGAATGTGAAGGAGTATCATACTAGCAATAAATATACAAGTACATATTACCTCAGGAAGCATTTATTCTTTTAAAAATTCTACATCAATAACATTATCATGCTAGAGACCTTCAAATTATAAATCAATTTACAATGAAACGAGGTTAGGAGTCGCAGTGCATCTTTTATATATGATCAGAAGTTCCAATATATTGTTACGGCCCTTGATCGCCAACCGTTTGACAATAGCCAGATTCAAGGCATGAAACCCTAGCTTAGGAACTGTATTTCTTCCAATATCACTCCACCCTTCCCTTCTGTTACATATGCAAACTTATTCCGAAACTATTTGTAAACAGGTTGATATAGCGCCTTTGGTAGCTAAAATGACTGTGAATTGCTTTTTAAGAAGGGTAAAAATTCATAATCAAGAAGTAATGCAATAAGCCGTAGAATAGGATATTATTGAATCGAGAATTATCTCCGGGCTCGCTTAGCTGTTTACAGTTTGATAAGTTCATGATTGGATAGATGGTTAGTCAGTCAGACTGCTTATAACAGGAAAGATGCACGATTCATGATAATGACTGTGGCTTATGGTGTTACGAATTGGTGGGGCATTTGTAATGCTAGATATTATATAGTTATTGCCAGCCTCTTTACGGTTGACCGAGTGGGATCATGATGTTCAATTACGGGTGCTGATCCACGCCAAACAGGAGGCCCTGGAATATTATATGACTTTTGATCTGTCAGTAAGTGTCTCAATGTCCATGGCGCTGAAATCATCTCAATAGGAACCCCCAAATTCGCAGAGTTAAACTGCATTACTCACAGTGACATTTTTGTTCGACTCAGAATAAACGTCGATATTGATCTCAGGTTCTGTATTTCCACGTTAGAAATGACTGAACTACACAGACGAGTAGAACTTACGGTCCATAGACCAAACCCCAGGTAACTCAGTATAATACTCCTCGCTAGGAGTCTCGGTACCATCACCTAGCACCTTCAATTGCACACACTCAGGATAGAACTGCGGCTTATTTGCACTATGTAATGCAATGATCTCGTGCCTCATCAAGTAGTTCCCTGGCTTCAACGTCATAGGAATCGTTTCCGTCCAATTGCTGGAAACCCCATCAAAGTGCTGTGAGAAATCCCTCTGGAACCACCATCCTTCATCTAGTGTCCCCCTTAGAAGGCCCCTCTCAGCAATCTTGAACCATCTTGCATCCTTACTATCGAACTCAGCGCAGTTTCCTCCGCAATCTGCCATCCAGACTAACATGGGTCCGATCGTGTGGACCCAGTAGTAGTAGATAGCTGTAATGGCATCCCCAGCACTGATGGGGATTTCAGAAGCAGCTGGAGTGCCAGGTACGTTACAAGCGATTGAGATATTGTCTGGCTCAAATATTGGGTTGATAGAGAGCCACTTACGCCCCACCATCCATGGTTGGTCATCCTGTTCTGATGCTGGAATATCGGGGTCGTATCTAATATTATGTTAGGATGCCATCTTATGTTTGAGCTATTGGGGTTTTCAAAACCCTTTGTACCAGTTGTTTCCTACAGCATAGCTCTGCACGCCTCCATGGGAGAACACGACAGGTACGAAACTGGTTGTCAGAAAAAGAAGGGAGAACTTCATCGTGACTTCTTAGAAGTGATATGATTGACCCTTTTCATATTTTCGAGAGTTAAAGTGAATTGCAAACAAGCTTTCTATGCACATAAAGATTATGTCGTCTGTAAAGGTGGCAAGCATACTGTAAGCTACCTATCAACTCTATTTGGCAGAAGTCATTCACCAATAGGCTGTATCTATGTATGCCACATTTCAATACCGAGAGAAATAGAGTGTATGCGGGGAAGAGTTTGTTGTATCACTTCTGTTCGGTATGACGGTAGTCTAAAGTGGAAACGCTTGACTTTTCCCACCAGTTTAGCCTATGATGCAGACACTGTCTTAGCCCGGCATGGTTCTTTGCCATGTCTCTTCTCTTACCTAATATTTGCGTTATTCCTAACTAGATCTTATTAGACAAACAATTTTAAATTCTATGATATTAAGTATTATAAGATAGCGAGCTAACAAAAAGTGTGATTAAATCCTCAAAAGTGTTCAAATTATATTTGACCAAGAATCTTGATATAATTCAGCCTAGAAACTTACATACTTCTGTTTTTAAAATTCTCTAAGCTATGTTTAATCAAGAATTCCGAGTCACTCTAGCCTAGAAAGCTACATACCTTCATTTTCAAAAAGAACAAAAACTTGCCTTGCGCAGACCCCTTTTTAGCCGAGAAATGTGGGATTCGCACTCACCTCAGGGTGGAGAGAATAAAGAAGGCAAAAGCGTTAATTGAATCCTAGAACTACTTCTGGAATTGTATTTTCTATCAGTTTTTTTTGTTTCTTACGGGCGCCTAATTATTATTTTTTACCGATGCTAATATATGTATTTTTCCAGCTAAGCATTTACGAAAATGGGCAAGCGACCAGGTGGCAGTTTTAGCGATCGGGAAGGACTCAGTAAAGCGGCTTCGTGTGCTTGGCGGAATTGTTTGCGTTCCAGCGTTCCAGAGTTCCAGAGAACTTTTTCTTAGTCTTCAACTGTTGAACTGTTTCATTCTTGTTTGTTTTTGGAAACCAAGCGATCAATATTCCAGCAGCAATTATTCACATTTCTTTATATACTAACTACTTCGTAAACACTAAAATAAAGCACGAAGACGAGATGGGCGCATCTGCTGTCGTGCACTAGAAGATTAAGCGAGATGCCCGCACACAACAGTATATTTTTATACTCGCAAAAGTTCACCGTATAAATCAGCATCTTTGATGGTCTAACGGTCATGATTTCCGCTTGTCAATTGTTTACAATTAACAAGTTCGCGGGAGATCGGGGTTCGACTCCCCGTCAGAGAGTCATCTCTTGAGTTCACGACCCTGAATTATAT
>Ga0247810_10000686_pt1 | contig 30169 bp, 26 predicted proteins | sample UWRJL119311C1_FD_179918 | JGI IMG/M metagenome (GOLD analysis project Ga0247810, IMG submission 179918) | Plant litter microbial communities from Arlington Agricultural Research Station in Wisconsin, United States - UWRJ-L119-311C-1 | ecosystem: Environmental > Terrestrial > Plant litter >... | reverse complement strand
GTTTTGTCTGAAAGCATCTGCGTGCTTAATTAATTATTTGTAAATCTCATTTAGTACGCCTGCAAGGCGGATACCAGCCTGCTGGATACGTACCTCCATTGTAGGCAGATGCTGCTGATAATAAGCCTCACCAATTTTCCTGCTGCTCATCTGGTCTACTTCTGCATATAACTTACTGCTGATTTCATAGCTTTCCCAAACCCATTTAATCAATGGGTCTTTCTGCCATTGTCTGATTGTTTTTGCCGGTACATTATCATATTTAACAGCCAGCTGTTCATAGCTAAGCCCTTGCTGTTCTAACATTTTTGTATCCCAGAGACTATGGAGGTTGGTACCTTTGTCTTCGTAGTTTAACTGGATCGTATTGCCTCCTTTATCTTCTGCACGGCTGATGTGCATCGGCTGATGCAGGTCGCCTACAAAATGCACGACAAACTTAAGGGCTTCTAATTTATTTTCCTTTGTTGCACCGGGATCTTTTAAAGTCTTTTCTGTTTGCAGCAACGCACTGTACACATTTTCATCCGTCATGTTCAATACCTGTTTTTGAAAATCGGCATAATTGAGGCCGAGGGGTAAATTAAGGAAATGCCATGCACCCGTTTTGCGGTAAGCTTCCTGACCGCGTACCTCATCTGCCCAGCTGCTCACATCTGCAAGGCTTTCATTACCTAAAAGTTCCTGAACTGCGGCTTGCGCCTTTGGCGTAAGGTGGTTTCCGGCAATTTTGCCTATAGTGCGATGTCCGGTTTTACCCCAGGATACCAAAACCAGGGAAACAATAATAAATGCGAACGACAACAGGTATTTACTCTTCATTTTATAATTTAGATTAAGCACCGAAGTTCGGCATCAGTTATTAAATGAATAAGAATAAACAGTAACATTTTAGCTGAGGTTATACGGATTTTATTAAATGATTACTCGATGATAATTGATCTTAACCAATAATAACCATCACATTTATGATAGTTAACTATAATTTATGCTATTTTAATAATAGAGTGATTACCCGTAAATTTGTACTGTAATCAATGGGAGAAGCAATTGAAGCTTTACCTTTTAAATTTAAAGTACAGCACGATGAAAAATATATTTGTAATAAACGGCGGACAAAAATTTGGTCACTCCGGCGGCAGGTTCAATGAAACCATAACCGATGTAACTGTGAAATTCTTCCAGAACAATCCTGATTTCGAAGTAAGGGTAACCAATGTTAATGATGACTATGATCCGCAGCAGGAAGTTGAAAATTACGTATGGGCGGATGTTGTAATCTATCACACACCAATCTGGTGGTTCCAGTTACCTCATGGATTTAAAAAATACATTGACGTTGTATTTACAGTTGGCCACGCAAACGGTATATACCACAGTGACGGTCGCCGTTCTGCAAATCCGACTAGAAATTATGGTACGGGTGGCATGCTCCATGGAAAAAAATATATGGTTACCACTTCATGGAACGCACCTGAAGAAGCTTTTACGATCCCCGGAGAATTCTTCAATGAAAAATCTGTAGATGAGGGACCGCTGTTTGGTTTTCACCGTATGAATGCTTTTACGGGAATGGAGCCGCTGGAAAGCAAACACTTCCATGATATTGAAAAAAATGCAGATGTAGAGCGTGATATGGCGGCATATACAGCGCATTTAAACAAAACGTTTATTGGAGAACTGGCAGGAGTATAATCCCTTCAAAATAAAGAGGGGCGCCTTAAGGAAAAGCTCCCCCTCTTCATTAAACTATTATTAACTAAAACTTATCAGCGGCATCCACCGGGATGATAAAAACTTGATTAAACAGGCGCACCAGCCTGTTTAATTTCTAAAACTTATTATCGTTAAGCCCAAAAACGTGCCAATAAAACACAACACTGTTAGTCAGCAACTTAGATAATCAACTGTTCGATATTGAACGCCAAATGTTCTTTAGCGAACAGCTTTGATAAAAACTACTTTACGGGAATACTAAAATCAATTTCTGCTGGTGGCTGACAGTGGTTATCTACTTTAGACGGCTAATGGGCTGATAATCTGAAAACTCTGTATCTGGCGTAAGGTAACCGGCTTTAACGGGTTCTTCCTTCATTAAATCTGTACTTAAGTATTTTTTATTACTATCAGAAAAAATAGTGACTACACAGCTTGCAAAGCCCAGCTCCTGTTGTAATTTGACTGCTCCGATTACATTTGCACCAGAAGAAATCCCTACGGCCAGACCTAGCTGACGCGCCAGTTTCTGCGCCATCAGAATGGCATCGCCATCCTGCGCCTGGATTACTTCATCCAGTTCATCGAGGTTTACAATTTCGGGAATGAATTCATCTGAGATGCCCTGGATCCTGTGACTGCCTATTTTATAACCTGTGGTCAGTGTTGGTGATTCTGCAGGCTCCAGCGGATGAATCTTTACAGCCGGATTTTGTGACTTCAGATACCGGCCCACTCCCATAATTGTTCCGCCAGTCCCTACCCCTGCTACGAAAGCATCAGGAACAAGGTTATTTAATTTAAGCTGTTCAATAATCTCTACCCCTGTAGTCTCTTCATGGGCTTTGGGGTTATCAATGTTTTCAAACTGCTGGGGCAAAAAGACCGTCGGATCATTTTTAGCCATAGTTTCAGCCAGTCTGATACTCCCTAAAAACCCACCTTCTTCTTTACTGATCAGGATCACTTCCGCACCCAGGCTTTTGATAATATCTATTCTTTCTTTACTTAACCAGTTGGGCATAATAATCCTTACCGGGTGCCCCATAGCTTTACCGATGGCAGCGAAGGCGATACCTGTATTGCCGCTTGTAGCCTCCACGATTGTATCACCTGCTTTGATTTTGCAGTTTTTGTAAGCATTGGATAAAGTAAAAAGTGCAATCCTGTCTTTGATACTTCCGGTCAGGTTGTAGTGTTCGCATTTCACATAAATCTTACCCGGATTACCCTTATAAGTATAGTGGAGTGCCAGCATTGGTGTATTACCAACAAGATGCCATAAGTGTTCAAATTTATTCTTAAGATCTGTTGTTAAACAGCTTTCCTTTTCCAGTTCTTTCAGCATAATTGTATTATCTAATTGCACAGCAAAATTCAATAATACAATCTATACTATCAATGATTATCAATATATCCATAAATTTTATGGATATTATATTTATATATTTGTTTTTTTACGGAACATACCACTTATAATTCCGGAATACTATCCGTTTTTCCACCCATTTTTTACCATGCACACAGAACTCGACCCAACAGATACCGAAATTTTAAAACTTCTCCAGATTGATGCTACGTTAACAAATAAGGAGCTCGCATTCAAACTGAACAAATCCATCGCTACCGTACACGAAAGGATAAAAAAGCTAAAAGAACATGGTTATATCAAACGTATCGTAGCGATCCTCGATAAGAAGAAAATCAATAAAAGCCTGATTGCTTTTTCGCAAGTTCTTCTTAAAGAACATACAGCAGAAACACTGGTCAAGTTTGAAAAAGAAGTGGCAAAATTCAGTGAAGTAATGGAATGTTACCAGATGACGGGTGCCTTTGATTTTATCCTCCGGATTGCCACCAGTGACATGGATGCCTATCATCTGTTTTTAAGGAACAAGCTGGCTACACTGCCGGATATCAGTACCGTTCAAAGCTTTTTTGTACTTTCTGAGACTAAAAGTGATACGGCCTATCCACTATAATTCTATTTTTATCAGCTTATTCTATGTAAAGTTAATTATGCAGATTTTCCAGACGCAATACTCCCTGTTATCATCAGCAGCATTGAATAATTACATCAGCAAAAGTTATGGTTTTAGCGGAACGTCCTGCGGGTTTTATTTCCATATGCAGAAGGCAGGGTAGTTTATGACCTAAGCCCTGAGCATCTTTCTACATCCACTTCTTTTTAGAGGTCTGTTCCAATAAAATTTCCCAGGAAAAAGCAGATGAAAAGTTCGGGGTATTTATTGATGCTTATCGTACAATACGACCGCTGTCTGATCAGGAACTCAAAGCTATTCCTTATTTCGGCTTCGCTTTCTGGATTTTCTATTTTGAGTTCCATTACGAACATTTGAAGACTGGTCTAACTTTTTCTTCGGCCCAAAGTTCATCAAAGACCGGGTGGCACTGATTAAACAATGGACGGCACGGTATTGTACAGACATAGCTTAAAAATGAAAGGCCTGTTCAACTGAACGAGGCCTTCATTAAAAATTATATCTGATATGGAGCCTCCTAGAAACAGCCTATCTGCCTGCTTCCAATCTTTTAACCTGTGCTGCTGCATTTTTATTCTCCGGGTCGAGTTTCAAAACGCGTTTATAGTTTTTCAGAGCGTTGGCCGTATCACCATTCATATCCTGTATTTCTGCTAAACTATCGTATGTATTGCTGCTTTCCGGATACAAGCTGGCATTAAGTTTAAAAATAGCCAGTGCCTCTGTAAGTTTTTTGTCTGCCAGAAGCTGGTAACCCCAGCCATTCAGATCTTTTTCATCCAGTATAAAACCAGCATCCTTCTTTTTAAGTGCTGCTGCTGCAGCGGAAGCTTTACCAAAGCCCTGTTTCATTAATTCCGCCCTCAGCTTTTTTGTTGCCGGCATCAGACCAAATCCATTGGACACATGCATATCTGGCTGATAATAAGCTGCAACTTCATCTGTAAACCTATCGGGGTCAGCCCCGTTCAGGTTTGTCAAAATCACGACAGCCAGATCATCTTCAGGGTAAATAAAAAATGTAGATCTGCCGCCACCCACAGGAGCCACAGCCGGGTGCTCAGGTCTGGATACTGTTGGAAAGCCTAATGCGTAACCATTTAACAAACTGCTGAACCCGCCGGTTTTTCCATTAGTCAATATTGCGGGCGACCACAGCGTCTGCAGGCTTGATTTATCTTTTAATAATGTACCGTTTTGCAGGGCGATAATCCAATTGGCCATATCTGCGGAAGTGGAAAGAATCCCCGCAGCTGTCCTGAAAAAAACAGGGAACTTGATGTATCCTCTCCCCAGCGGCCCGCCTCTCGACCATCGTCCGCCCACATTTTGAATGGTGGTATAAGCACCCGCATCATTTGGGATAATATCAAAAGAATCACCAAACCGGGTAAGCTTCATACCTGCCACATCAAATTGCCTGCTCTCAATAAATTTTGTAAAATGCATGCCACTTAGCTTCGTAATAATCTTACCCACGAGCACATAACCAGTCTGGTTGTAGCTAAACCGATCACCGGTCTTAAATTCCATTGGCAGGGCCATTACAATTTTTAAGGCCGACTCCTCTGTACCATTACCTACTACATCTTCTTTTTCATCGAGCATATCTGGCAGACCGGAGGTGTGGCTCATTACATCTTTGATTGTAATTTTCTGCCAACCTGCAGGTAAACTATCGATGTATTTTGAAATCGGATCGGTAACCTTTAGTTTCCCTTCTTCCGCTAACTGCATAACTGCAACGCCGACAAAAGCTTTGGTGACAGAGTTGACTGAAAAAATACTTTCCGGTGTCGCAGGTATGTTCTGCTCAACGTTCGCCATTCCATAAGTCGCCTTTTTAACCACCTTGCCATGTTTAATCACTGCCAGCTGCAGTGCGGGAATGCGCTTTTTGGTCATCATCTCTTTGATAAAGACATCAACACTATCAGGAGTGGACTGTGCCTGTGCAGCGGAGGCAAAACTAAATAACAGGAAAAATGCGGATCTAACAATATACGTCTTCATTACAGAGCAATTAAAAATATTTATACCGTTAAGACGACAGATTCCCCGTTATAGTTACAAACAAATTAAGAATGTTTTAAAAACGGATAATCCGTATAGCCTTTCTCTGCCCCGCCATAAAAGGTATTTCTATCATATTCGTTTAATACCGCACCTTCCCGGACACGTTGCGGTAAGTCAGGATTAGAAATAAACAAACGGCCAAAAGCTACAGCCTCAGCCAGTTTCCCAACAATAGCTTCTTCTGCAGATTCTGGTGTAAACCCATCCGCAGCAATTATATTACCTTCATAGATACCCCACAGTTCTTTTTCATTTTCTACCAGGCTCTGATCTATCACTTCTATAGGACGATACCTTATCAAATGAATATACGACAAGTCATAAGCTCCCAATGCAGTAAAAACATAATTGTAAGTCTCAAAATATTCAGGGTCCTGGTTATTATAACCGGTAAAAAAGGGAGAAAAGCGAATACCTATCTGATCTGCTCCCCATACTTCCACCAGCACATCAAGCACCTCAAACAGTAACCTCGAACGGTTCTCTGCACTGCCCCCGTATTCATCGGTGCGCACATTTAATTCCGCGTGCAGAAACTGGTTCAGTAAATAGCCATTTGCACTATGCAACTCAACTCCGTCAAAACCAGCTTCTTTCGCATTGATAGCAGCCTGGCGATAGTCTTCGATAATTGATTTTATCTCTGCAATGTCTAACGCATGCGGTACTTCGAAAGGAACTGACTTCCAGTCTGCCGTTAATGCGGTACCAGTTGCGGCAATGGCAGAAGGTGCAACCGGAAGTGCCTGATCCGGCTGATGCGAAGAATGAGAAAGATGACCTACATGCCACAGCTGCATAAATATTAAACCACCTTTTGCGTGTACTGCTTCAGTTACTTTTTTCCAGCCTTCAATCTGGTCTGCGCTATAAATCCCCGGAGTGGCAGGATATCCCATCCCTTGCTGTGAAATCTGCGTTGCTTCAGTGATGATCAAACCCGCTGATGCACGCTGTGCATAGTATTCAGCATTTAAATCATGAGGAACGAATTCTGATCCGGCACGCATGCGGGTAAGCGGTGCCATAACCATTCTATTTTTAAGTGTGATTGCGCCCAATTGCAATGGCGTCAGGAGTTCTTTGATCATAGTTTATGAGATTGAAGGACAGATTAATAATATATTTAGCAACAAGTACAACCCGTAAAAGTTCGCCAGAAAGAGTATAAGCAATCATTAATTCGAATAAATAATAAAAGTCTTTATAGTACCTTACTTACTCTTAAAGGTGATGAATCACAAAAAAAAATCCCCTCAAATAAATTCAAGGGGATTCACAGTTCAAACTGTAACGTCATATTATGTTACAACTGGATGCTACATCATTCCTGTAGCCTTCAACATAAAGTTGTGCAAATCTGTATTTTTGACAAATGGCTTCAGCATTTCTGATCCGGGCCCAAACATAGCCAGTTCAACGTAATCTGCCGAATGCCCCATAGAGCCCCATCCTACAGATGTTTGTTTAAATTGTATTTCCGAAAGTAATTTAAACGGCAGCTTTTTAGGATTATACAATCCATCACTATCTAAAGTATTGTAATGCTTCAGCAATTCTGCAGCTTCTGTTTCGCTGATCACCAGCTTTTGCGCAGCTTCGATCCTCTCAATGATCTGGCGGGTAGAGTCTGTTCTTGCGATGCCGTTCAGGATCCAGTCGTTCGTGTGTTTAAAAGACTGCAGTTTATCGAAATTAACATTCACATCCCCGCTAACTCCAAATAGACCCGGATTTGCATTTCCATGGTCGGTAGTAATTACTACCAGCGTATCTTTATTTGCCTCTGCAAAAGCTAAAGCAATTCCTATTGCATCATCAAACGCCAGCTGATCATGAATTAGTCCGCCCACATCATTCGAATGTGCCGCCCAGTCTACCTTACCGCCTTCTACCTGTAACACAAAACCTTTATCATTACCCTTCATCAGGTCAATCGCCTTCTGCGTCATTTCTGCTAAAGTAGGAATGGATTCTATTTTAGCAGGATCATTATCTCTATCCAGCGTAAATGGTAACCCATCTTCGTAGAAAACACCTAAAACCGGTTTGTCGGAAGTTAAATCTTTGTTCAATAAGTCTTTACGGTGGCGGACTACAGTAAATCCGTTTGCAGCAAAACTCTTAAACAGGTCTTTTTTATCTTTCCTTTTATCAGCACTAAAAAACTCGGCGCCACCGCCCAGCATTACATCAAACTGAAGATCAAGGTATTGCAAGGCAATCCCTTCCTGATCGCTTCTCGCATCGCTGTTTACACAAAAACCTGCGGGTGTAGCATGGGTAATCGGAACAGTAGTTACACAGCCTACAGATTTTCCTGCTTTCTTAAATTTCTGCAGGATCGGTTTATGCAAAGTCCCGTCGGCACCCACATTGAGCGATCCGTTATTTACTCTCACACCACCGCCCCATGCGGAGCTTGCTGCGGCGGAATCGGTAACCAATGCATTGGCAGAAGCTGTATCCATAAAAGCACGTGCACCTTTTTCTTTCAGGTATAAGGAAATCCAATTGGTATCACGGCCATCTTTACGCTGACGAAAAAGGTTGGCCATATTCAGTGTTCCGGTACTCATTCCATCACTCACCAGGAAGATAATGTTCTTGGCCGTTTTACCGCCAAAACTATATTTATCATTCGTGGTAGTAAATGCGGTTAGTGGTGCAAGAGCTGATCCTGCAACTACAAGTGTACTGTTCTTAAAAAAGTCTCTTCTTTTCATCTGTATAAATTAAATCGTGTGTTCGTGTTATAAATGGTGTGTATTCTTATTATTTGTATGCTTAGAAAGAATAAAATAAATGCAGTCAAAGGTTATACTATATCGCCTCACCAGCAAATAAGTGAGGTTATCAAAAAGTTATCATATTGTATATATAGCTTAATATCCGGGGTTCTGAACAAGGTTTTTATTGAGGTCAATTTCACTTTTAGGGATAGGGAAAAGCTCCTGTTTAGCAGGGATAAATTTCCGCCCAAGTTCATTGATTGCGTTAATTTTCTGGCCGGCAATTCCCAGCGTAACCAGGTCGAACCATCGCTGTCCTTCAAATCCCAGTTCTACCCTGCGTTCATGGATCACTTCATCGTTAAATTGTACCGCTGTGATGCCGGATTTAACAGCTGGCATATTTACGCGGCTTCTTACCTCGTTTATTGCGTTATAAGCAGTTAGCGTTGGGCCATTTACCTTATTTTCCGCCTCAGCAAGTAACAAGAGCAGATCAGCATAACGCAGCACGATTACATCCAGCCCGTTATCGGCAGCACTTAATACAGCATAGGTATATTTTTTCACCGCAAAGTCGGTTTCCAATGATGCGTTGCCCGCTTTTCCTCTGAATACGCCAAAGAAATAAGTATTCCCCGGTAAGTAGATCGTAGCTGATAACCTCGGATCACGGTTTTCGTAAGGTTTTAAAGGGTTAAAATTAGAAGCGGCAGCAGTAACCGGCAAACCATCTGTACCGTAAAAATCATTTGCAAAATTGGTATGTACGGAGATCCGGGCGGTTTGATTAGCCTGGTTTGGCGCATAGTTGCTATGGAGGGACTGGCCCTGACCAATAGTGGCATCAAACTTTACCTGAAACAGGATCTCCTCATTGTTCTCCTGGCTTTCTGAGTAGATAGCTTCATAATTAGCCTGCCCATTGGCACCTGTACCGGTTTTCATTAATTTTGCACCACCGGAAACTGCAGATTCTGAGGCACCTTTTACGGCTGCCAGTGCATCTCCCCAGCTTCCTTTTCCCATCCTTGCTTCATAAACCAAGACTTTCGCACGCATCCCCAACGCAGCCTGGCGGGTAAGCCTTCCCGTTTCCCCGGCGTAGGGTTTAACAGCGAGTTTCATACCGGCATCGCTTAATTCTGTGGTGATAAAGCTGATCAGCTCTTCTCTGGAAGGCTGTTTAAGTGCCATGGCCTGGGCCCTGGAAATGGAAGTTGTTACTAATGGTATCCTTCCATAAAGATAGACAAGCCGCATATAAGCCATGGCACGCAATATCCTGGCTTCAGATTCGATAGCTGTACGCTCGGCAGCGGTGATATCACCAGGCGCACTTATATTATCAAGCAGCAGGTTAGCACGCTGAATCACCTGGAAGTTGTATAGGTAATATTCCGCAAGTTTCTCGGTATTATCTGTAATGCCCACGCCTTTAGAAAAATTGATCAGTTCGGCAGCCCTCGTGTTCAATATGGCATTGTCAGAAATTCCCTCCAGTTCTATCGGGTTACCGAATACCGCGCCTTCACGCAGGGAACGGTAAACCCCATATAGACCGGGCTTTAAACTGGCTGCATCAGTATAAAAAACTTCCGGTGCCAGGGTATCTTCCGGTTGTTTTTCTAAGAAATCTTTCTTGCAGGAAGTACTTGCAAGCGATAATAGGAGTAAAATAAGATGTTGTAGTTTCATGTCTGTAGCGTAAGGATTTAAAAGATTACGTTGATACCGCCTGTGATTATTTTAGCTTGCGGAAGAGAGGTTGTTACATAAGCCTCTGTATCCAATCGTTCCGGATCAAAGTCTTTAAACTTGGTTTTAGTCCACAGATTCTGCCCGTTCACATAGATCCTGATGCTCTGCACCGGCAACCTTTTTAAGGTGTTTTTACTGAAGGTATAACCTACCTGGATGTTTTTAAGGCGCAGGTAGTCTCTGTGCTGTACCCAGAAAGAAGATGGTAAACTCTCTACAGTTTTACCATTATATCCATTCCTGTCTACCCATAATCTTGGCATTGTCGTGCTTGGATTTTCCGGTGTCCAGCGGTCTTCCCAAATTTCCCTGATCCCCGCTCTTGGAAAAGGCCCGTTTAAACGCGAGATAAATGCATCAGCTTTTCCGATTCCCTGGAACAAGGCAGAAAAATCAAATCCTTTGTAGCCGGCACTCAGGTTAAAGCCATATAACCACTTTGGCTGGCGGTTACCCATAACAACCCTGTCTTTTTCGGTGATTTTACCGTCTCCATCAGTATCCTGGATCTTGAAATCGCCAGGTGCAGGGCTGCCGAACAGGGAATGATCTGCCGCGCTCCTGATCTCGTCGGCGTTCTGAAAGATCCCTTCTGTAACGTACCCGTATATCGAATTGATAGCTTCTCCGCGGATCAGGTAAATATTATTGATAGAACTGATCTCTACACGGTCATCACTACCAGATAAAGCTGGGTTAATAGCCAGAACCTTGTTTTTGATGTAAGTAACGTTTGCACCAATGCCAACTGTTACCGCTCCGATATGGTCTTTGTAGCTGAACATTCCTTCCACACCTTTGTTCTCTACCGAAGCAGCATTAACGATAGTGGGGCTCACTACACCGGTAACCAAAGGGTTGTTTAATTCGGTCAGGATATCATCTGTTCTTTTATTAAAATAATCAGCTTCGATGGTCAGCTTTGAATTGAAGAAGCCCATTTCGATACCGATATCAGTTGTTGTAGTGGTTTCCCATTTCAAATCCGGATTACCCAATGTAGCCAATGCAGCACCAGACACCTGCCCGCTGCCCAGAACGTAATTATTTTCTAAGGATACCTGCGAGGCGAAAGGGTACAATGCAGTATTCTGATTTCCCAGCTGCCCCCATGAACCCCTTAATTTGAAGTAATTCATGATACTTTTATTCCAGAAGTCTTCATTGGACGCAATCCAGCCACCAGAAAATGAAGGAAAAACTGCCCAGCGGTTGTTCTTCCCGAAGCGGGATGAGCCGTCTCTGCGGATGTTCGCTTCTAACAGATATTTATTGTCGAATGAATAGTTGATCCTGCCAAAAAAAGATCGTAATGCCCACTCCCCTTTTGTTCCGTTAATCGCAGTAGTTTGTGAGCCTTTGCCATAAATGATCTGGCTGGGTGTCGCAAACCCTGTTTGTGACAAGAGGTTGCTTTGCTGCTCAGAGGTTTCCTGGTTAAAGCCTGCCAGTCCTTTCAGGTAATGTTTACCAAAGTTTTTTTCGTAAGTGGCCTGCAACCAGCTGGTCACGTTAAATTTACTGGACTGCACATCGGTAAAAGTGCTGCCCGGGTTAGACACGCTTAACTGTTTTCCTGTAAGCCAGTCGTATTGTTTAAATTCACTGTTCGAGTCTTCCGTATGCCGGGTCTGACTATTAAAGGCAACAGTACCTTTCAGTTTGAAATCTTTAAATATTTCGTAGCTTAAAAACGCACTTCCCAGCAGGTCGCTGTTTAAGGCCCCGGTATTTTGGTGGTCCAGTATCGCGCGACCGCTTGCACGGTCTGCCCGCAAACCCAGGGCTTCTTCCGGACCGGCATAGCGGCCTTCGCTATCATAAACCGGTGTTAAAGGATGCTGTGTTAATCCGCCTTCAAAGGCAAGACTGCCTTTGCCGGTCAGCTCTCCTAAGACTTGCTGACTCGCCAGGGAGCTTTTTCCACGTGAGTAAGAAAATGAAATCCCGCCGTCCAGTTTCTCAGCAATCTTCATATCCATATTGAGGCGGCTATTAAAACGGCGGTACTTCTGGTCGCCATCCAATAAACCTGCCTGGTCCAGGTAAGCGGAAGAAAATAGATAGGACACTTTTTCCGTACCTCCGTTAACAGATAACGCATGCTGGGTTATCGGGGCTGCATCTCTGAAAATCACATCGATCCAATCAGTAGATGGCAATTTCGCGTAACGTTCAATATCTGCATCCGTATAAGAAACCGTACTTCCGCCATTGGCCTGTGCTTCACGGTAAAGCCTCAGGTATTCGGCATTATCTGTAACCATTTTGGGCAAAACGGTCGGTGTAGAAATACCACTGTAAAAATTGTATGATACGGCAGTTTTCTGCCCGATCTTACCTCTTTTGGTAGTCACCAATATAACCCCATTTGCTGCTCTCGAGCCATAAATAGCGGCAGAAGAAGCATCTTTCAAAATACTGACCGATGATATGTCTGATGGATTAATATTATCCAGCGGACCTTCAATACCGTCGATCAGGATCAGTGGATTCGCATCATTCAGCGTACCCGTACCACGGATCCGAATGTTCGCCTGGTCGTTACCCGGTTCGCCTGTATTTGCATTGATATATACCCCCGGGGTCAACCCTGTAAGTGCCTGCGAAGTCTGCGTAACCGGTCTGCCGGCAATCTGCCCCTCCCTGATCACCCCGACAGCTCCCGTCAGGTTTTCTTTTTTTTGCGTACCGTAACCAACAACAACCACTTCGTCCATCTGCCTCGATTTACTATCTTCCAGTTTAACTACGATGGTTACTTTTTGACCTTCCTTTACTGCATATCCGCATCGGGTTTGTGTTTCCATCCCGACAAAAGAAATAGAGAGGCAATAGTCTGTATCCTTTGGCAAGGCAGAAAACTGGGCCATCCCTTTAGGATCTGAAACTGATGCCTTTGCCAATGTCTTCGAAGAATTGGAAAGGTTGACTGATGCACCTGGCAGGGTTTCTCCTTTAGTTGTTTGCACAATCACGGTAATACTCCCCGTATCCTGGGCATACAACCCTGTACCGCAGCATAGCAGCAGGAACATTATTTTAAAGCACTTCAGCAGCACAATTTTAGTTCGTTTTTTAAGCATTTTTTTAATTTTTTAACAATAATTATCCATTACAGCCCATTTCAAAGCTGTTTAGCATCTGCAGATGCCTGTTTTTATGAAGGTTTGATTAATCCGAAATAATAAATGTGTTATTTGATTTTTTAAGCACGAGCCCGTTTGCATTTACAATCGTATTTAAAATCATTTTTACATCGTCCTTTTCTGTATAGGTACCATAGAATGTCATCGCTTCTATCAATTGCGGATTATATTCTATTTTGATATGATAATAAGATTGGAGCTGGGTAAAAACTGATGTAAGTGGTGTGCTGGTAAATACCAGTGCTGGGTTGGCTGCAGTTTGAACAAGTGGTTTGCGAGCTATCAGAGATGTTGTGTTACTGACTATTGCGCTGGTATTTGATAAGTTGTAGACCAATTGCTGACCAGGGTTCAGGTAAGCCAGCGTATTTGACAGTCCGTTTTTATAGTGTTTGATTACGACTTTACCAGTAACCAGTTCCACTTCAATTTCTCCCATGCCTGGTTTCTCTTTTACCCAGAAGGAAGTACCAAGTGCCGTGGTAGAGATATCACCAGAAAATACGATAAAAGGTTTGTGCTTGTTTTTGGCGACTTCAAAAAATGCCTGACCGGTTAATTCTATTTTCCTGATACTTTTTGAAAAGGGCACTTCCCAAAGCAATGAACTTCCGGTTTGTAAATTCACTTCAGATCCATCTTCCAGTTTAACTCTCGCAGGTGCATTTCCGTTATTGATTAGTTTTTTAAAATGCTGATGCACAATTACCCTGCTTAATGAAGGCTCAGTATGATGACGGTCACCGTTCACATCAAATAACAGACCCGCTGCGGCAGCAATAAATATACTGGCAGCAGCGTAAATTACAGGACGGAAGAAACGGACTGTTTTTGATTTTTTACCCATTCCATTTGCCTTATCAATACGGAGTTTTAACATTTCCCCCATATCTTTCTGCAAAGACAGCTGATCGGGAGCCAGGTCAAGCTGGTTCATCCACTTGAAAAGAAGTGTTTCTTCTTCCGGACTGCAAGCGCCGTTAAGGTATTTATTTATCAGCTCTGCTAAGGGCAATTTTTCTGGTTGCATATACCGGGTAGTTGCAAGAATCCAGAAAAGTACCAGACAAGCGGTGTTAAAGTTATATTAAGAAATTACACAGTTAAGATTAAGCGCACAGCCACCATACAAAGAGCGAAGCAGTTGCTCCCGGCACTTGCTGACCAGCAGCCTTACGCAATTTCTGCATCGCATTAGAAAGCTGGTTTTTAACCGTCTGCGTAGAAATCCCCAATAGTTCTGAAATCTCGCTGATACTTAATGCCTGTGTATGTTTAAGATTAAATACTTCCCTCATTTTTTCGGGCATTTGCTCGATGGTATCCGCAACCAGTTCAACCAGTTCCGTATATTCTGCCTCCTGCTGATCGTCATAGCCTGCCGGCACAATTCCCGTCTCTAGCTGATCAAGGTAATAGGTATAATTTTCAAGATGTTTTTCTTCCAGTCCCCTTTTTCTAAAATGCATAAAGACCTTATAAAAAAGAGAAGATACCAGGTAAGTTTCAACTGATTTTTCAATTTTAAGTTCTGCACGGCGCTGCCAGAAATCAATAAATAATTCCTGCACAATGTCAAGTGCATCTTCTTCTGTCCCTACTTTAGTACATGCTATTTTATAGAGTCGTTTCCAATACCTATGATACAATTCACTATAGGCGTCATAGTTTGATGCAGTGATCTGATCAATAAGAAATTTGTCAGATTGTTCCTTCATGGAATGGGGCAGGCGTTTAAAATTCGTGTACCCAAAAGTACTCCGCACTTATTAACCCATTGTTAAGCCAGTGATAATGTTAGCCTTTCTTATACATGCGATAAGAAACGGGCATGCAGCAAGCGTAAACTAAACCGGTTAATCTAAACAGACTAGTTTTTGTTAAGATTTAACCTGCATAAGATTAGTTTTTTTAAGATCTGAACAAGAATTGAGTACTGATGAATATCAATATAAAACCAAATGAAACCATCATGATCTTTTAGATTACAAAAATTAATAATCAGATCATGATAGCTTCATTACCGATTAAAATCAATATAAAACCTAATGAAACCATCATGATCTTACAGATTACAAAAATTAATAATCAGATCATGATAGCTTCATTACCGATTAAAATCAATATAAAACCTAATGAAAATCACTTATTTCTCAAATATTATTTGTAATATTTGTATAGTAATCGACTGATAAACTGCCGTTAAGCTCTCCAGCATCAATAGATTAAGTTTAACCTTTTTAAATTGAATTGACATGGCACACTTTACACTAAAAAAACACGAAACACCTCATGCAATGACTATTGATATTATTGATGAAGGGAACAACATCCAGCAAAACACCCATTGCTGCGGCACATTAAACCTCACCTGGATCTGGGATGGTGTGAAAGATAAAACTGAAGAAAAGAAAAGGCTGCTGAAAGAGATACAGCAAGACCTGATGTATGTTGAACTCACTTTTGGCTGTGAAATGGCAGAGGCTATTCTTGATTTTTTAAACCAGAAAATCGACACAGCGTACGAAACCACTATCCATTGATATCATTTTTACTGGTTATCGATCCACTCTTCTGCTGATGATATCTCGGTAAAAAACTGTGTAATTATATTATTCATTGCAACGTCAACACTCTTTTTTGCAGAGAGCTGACTAAACACGCTTGCTGAAAATACCCAGGCCAGGTATTTTACACCTGCTTTTTCCAGCATCGGAAAAAAATGCTCACCAACCCATTCTGAAGCATCTGACCAGGTGCCCAGAACCTGCCGGTTATCATTTACAATTTTGGCACATTTAAATTTAATTACCATGTCCAGCATCAACATACAGCTCCGTTGTACAGATTCCCGATTCTGAAAACCTGTCCAATCAGCTTCTATACGATGCTTTTCCGCATTATATACCAGCGTAATTGCATTATCCTGGTAAAAATCATCTTGCATAATTGCGGGTTCTTCAGCTGCAGGCTCATCAATTGGCAACCTGAAATAAAAGGTAGATCCATGTCCCTCTTCACTTTCAATCCAGAAACTACCATAGTGACGCTTAAGGATTTCTGACGAAATGAACAGCCCCAGGCCAAGACCCTCGAACTGCATTTTTGCATTGTCGACCCTGTAGTACCGGTCAAATAACATCGGCATGCTTTCTGCCGCTATACCGATCCCAAAATCCTGTACAGAAACGATAATACTTCCCAAATCCACACTGCTGCTCACCACTACTTTGTCACTGCCCGGCGAATATTTAATAGCATTCAATAAAAAATTCTGCATCACCTGTTCCAACCTGAAATGGTCGCCAGTATAAATTACATCTGCTGTTTTTTCAATGACTATCTGGTGCGAAGGTTTAGTATGCTGGATATTTTCAATACTATTCGCCACCATTTTACCGAAATTAAATGGTTCCATTGTATAATTCATCTTGCCGGCATTGATCTTTGTTACATCCAGCAAATCACTGATCAGCCTTTCCAGTCTCAGGATATTTTCTGCGGATTTTTTGATAAATATCTGCTGCTGATCCACACTTTTAGTGCGCTGCATCAACTGGTTAAAAGCTTTGATCCCAGTTAACGGGGTCTTCAATTCGTGGCTGGCAATAGAAAGGAACTCATCCTTTTTATGTTCATTTGTTTTCTGTATATCAATATTTGTGTTTGTGCCCAGCCAGAGTTTTATTTCCCCGTCTTCAATAAGGGGCAGTGCCCGGGCGAGATGCCACCGGTAAATCCCATCCGCAAATCTCAGGCGGAACTCTACCATATATTCATTACCAGTCTCCAAAGCAGATTGCCAAACGCTCAGACAGCCAGGTAAATCATCAGGATGTACGAATTTGTACCATCCCAATCCGGAAATATCTTCTCCTCTCATTCCAAAATTCTTTGCAACGATCTGGTTCACATAGTCCAGTCTGCCGTCCGGTTTCGCGGTCCACACCTGCTGCGGCATAGCATTTAACAAAAACCTGAATCTCACCTCAGTTTCTTCCTTTAACCCTCTTGCTTTCACTTCTTCTGTGACGACTTGTACCACCAGCATAATAGCGGTAGTTTCACCATTGGGGGCTTTAAGCGGGTGGCAGACAAAATTGGAATACACTTCTTCAAGTTCTCCGTTCAATTCCAAAAAAGCCTTTACTTCATGGCCATAAAAAGGCTCCCCGCTCTGATAAACTTCGTCTAATTTGCCCAGCAAAGTTTCACCAACCATTTCTGGCATCGCTGTATGCAGGGATTTTCCTATAATATCCGCTGTTTTTCCCCAGCTTTCCAGCAGCTTATTATTCGCAGATTCAATGATATGGTCTTTGCCAGCGAATACGCCAATGGCAACCGGAGCATCAGAAAGGAGATAACGGGCCCTGGCTTCGCTCTTTTCTAACGCAGATGTTCTTCGCCGCACCCTATCTTCAAGTTCAATATTTAATTGATACAGGTTTTCCTGTGTATGCTGCAATTCATCGTTGATTGCGGCTAATTCTTCATTAGAAGTGGCCAGTTCTTCATTGATGAGCTGTTCTTTTGCCAAAGCTGCTTCTTTCTCTTTGGCTTGTTCTATGATTTGCCGGGATAAATTACGCTCGGTTACGTCGGTTGCAGTGTGTAAAATACAATACACTATACCCTCATCGTTTTTTATTGCCCGGTAACTAAAATCGAAGTAATGCTTCTCCAATACACCATCAATCATCAGGTCGGCAGCTGTATCGTTGGCATCAAAAGTGATCCCGCTATGCCATACCTGCTTTAGGATAGCAATAAACGGCTGCCCCTGCAGCTCGGGCAATGCAACTTCTAATGGACTACCTATCACTCCTTTATCTTTGCCCCATAAATTAATCATTGCATCATTTGCACTTTGGATGATGATATCACCAGTAGTATAAATTGCGGTTGCATTGACAGACATTGATAAGATATCAAGTAATTCTCTGTCCGAAAGAGGGCGGTATTCACTCATTATGATAATATTATAATCGATTGGTAACAAAACATGTACCCATTATTTCTTTAATCCTGCTAAAGACCATCAGACATACATTCCGCTCTATATACGTAATTCTACCCACCTATAGGTGTTATTGGTACGCGAATTGCAAATGCTATCCTACTTTACAGCAAGACTACAAGTAATAGAACTTTTCACGTACATACTAAGATGGAATATGCAGGTAGAAGAAATAAAAAAGTTGATAGCGGCATCAGAGGAAATGCGTACCAAATTATATATCTCACACAAAAGACTAGCTTTGAACAGGACACCAGAAAACCTGGAAATTTTTAAAAAGACAGTAGATAATTATAAAAAAATGCTTTCTGAAATGGGCGCCTATAATTGTATTTACGCTTCCAATAAAGCATCCTGATCATAAACTCTATTTACATCATCCCGCTCTAATTTTAATATGCTATTTTGCAGGCCTTAATTCAGATGGTATGGATCAGTATGCATTAATAACAGGCGCAAGTAAAGGAATCGGAAAATCTATTGCAACTGAACTTGCCGGATTGGGCTACAACCTCATGCTTGTGGCCAGATCAGAAGCGGAACTCAAATCACTTGCCGGACAATTACAGCAGGAATACAAGATTACTGCCAAATATTTAGCTATTGACCTGTCTGCAGAAAATGCGGTATCTGATGTGGCAAACTGGTGTAAAAGCCAAACTTCATCCCTCAATATCCTGATCAATAATGCGGGGTATGGGTTGTGGGGCAATTTCGAACAGCTTGCCATAGCCGATCAGCTGAATATGCTGCAACTAAACGTTAATGCCGTTGTAGCACTCACTCATCATTTGCTGTCTGTACTGAAAACGCAGAAGCAGAGTTATGTGTTAAATATCGCCAGTACGGCCGCCTATCAGGCTTTGCCCACACTAGCGGTTTATGCCGCCTCCAAAGCATTCATATTATCCTATAGCCGCGCATTGCGCTTTGAATTACAAGACAGTACTGTTTTTGTAAGCTGCCTTTGTCCGGGTCCTACAGAAACCGGTTTTGCAAGTCGCGCAGGTATGGATGCACTCACTGCCCTTGCAGAAAAATTCAACACCCCTCCGCAGGCGGTTGCGGCGGCAGGGCTAAAGGGTATGTTTAATAAAAAAGCAGAGATCATTCCCGGATTTGTGAATAAGATTTCTGCAATCGGTTCTACCCTCCTGCCAAAGTCGCTGATAGAAAGCATCAGTGCAAGGCTGTTTAACAATTAGACCTATCGGATTAATAACCCAATGATTATTAAGACATATTAGCGGGGATAGCCGATAAAAAACCGATCCATATAACCTGCTGAATAAATTATTCAAATAAATATTTTATTACAGATAATTCATACATTTGTAATGACTACTAGATCAGTAGACTATATTTAAAATGATAAACACCCAACATAAAACTTCCGCATTCCCGATGCGAATGCCCTTTTCTCAAAGGGCCCTATGTTGCTGTTGTTGTTAATTTCTACCCCCTTATTTATTCATAATTCATTCTTGAGCCGGTTACTGCCTGCTTAAGTTCCTTTCACCGTATTCTTAAAAATTTGCAGCCATGGAAAATTCCTATGTAAAATTCACTCTAGGTAATGAAATCACTACCGAACAAAAAGATTTTTTTAATCAAAATGGGTTTATCCACTTTAAGAACTTCATCAAGCAGGAAACTGTAAACGATATTGTCAATGCATCCTTACAAGTGCAGCAAAAATGGATAACAGAAGAAAAAATTAAAGTAAACGGCATTCCAATAAAATATGGCAAAGACCTCGATGGCACACCAATCGTACAGCGGTTTGCTTTTATCAACCAGCACCATCCTGTGTTTTCTGAACTTACACACGATCCACGGTTTACAGTGCTACTGGATCTTATTGGAAAGAACGCACGTCTTGGAACAGAAGAAAAAGACGGTATGGTCTTCAATCATTATGTAAATGGACTTGACAGTAAGTTTACGCAAATGGGCTGGCATACCGATGGCCTGCGTGACATATTTCAGGGACAGAAATTAAACCCGATGCTCAATGTTGGTATCCACTTAAGCAATGTAGCGCCAGAGAACGGCGGATTGAGGGTATTGGCAGGAACTCATAAACAGAGTCTGTACAATATGCTTTTCAGAAAGAAATATTTTCTGGACAACAAAGCTGACGCCCAGGAAATTGCAATTGCTCCCGAGGCGGGCGATCTTACGATTCACGATGGCCGGTTATGGCACCGGGTGGCGCAATCTACTGTAGCAGGTGAAGCCAGCCGGCGTCGTGTAATTTACATTCCTATTATCGCAGGGAAATACGAGCCTAAAACTGAAAAAAGTCCCACTGCCCTATATCAGCGTTTCGCTGGCCTTGTAAAATAAGCAACAGATGATCATCGCCTTAATTATCACTTACCTGGCACGCTCAGGAAGACTAACTTCATTAAAGAAATTACAGGATGCAAGGCTAAAGCGGTTATTTTTATGGTAAATATAATGCCATCAAATTAATTCGTCCTTGCCCTGTTTTTCTCTTCTTCTGCGCTATTACTGGTATACATTCTTTTCGCACCCGCTTTGCCAAAGCGATAGGAGAAATTCAGTTTATATACCCTTGAATCTATCCTGACATCCCTGGTTTCAAGGATACTACCCGTGCTGGAAGTCCACCTGTAATTTTGCCGGTGAAAAACATCCGTAACATTAAAAGTTAAGGAAGCCCGTTCTGCGAGCAGCGAAGTTTTGATACCCAGACTGAGATTGGAATTCGGCAGGTAAATTGAAGATCCGATTTGTGATTTCCCTGCATAGCGGAAATTAGCTTCTGCAGCAACACGGTCTGTAATGGAAACCGTATGGCTGGTAGAAAACATAAACGACAGCATTCCTTCGTTATTGATACTATAATTATTAATAACTCCTTTATAACCAACATAAAAAGCAGTAAAACTATTATTAGTTGCCCACCATTGATTTATTTTTTTGAGCACTACAGCATTCAAAGTATAGGAAGAAGCTCGATCAATATTAACTGGTCTGGAAACTACAACATCTACCGTGTTATCCTTAGGATCCAGTTCAGGAAAAACCCAGTAAGTCATGTAGTGCGAATAAAAACTGCTGCCGAGAGTAAAAAAGAAAGTGTTATTATAAGCATAGCTGATTTCGTTATTATATGCCATCTGCGGCTTCAAATTCGGATCGCCCTGGATATATGCCGTCGAATTTACAAAGCTGAGTAAAGGATTCAAATCCTGATAGGCCGGGCGGTCAATTTTTCGTCCTGAACTGAGCTTTATTGAATTCCTGCTATCCAGTTGGTATTTAATAGTAAAGGACGGAAATAAGCGTGCGTAATTTTGCTTAAATAACTGATTAGTTAACAGCTGGTTCCCTCTCCCGTCCGTTTGCTCAAAACGCAAACCAGCCTGGTAGCTGATATCTTTTACAACGCCGCTATACAATAAATAAGCTGCGTTTATATTTTCCTCGTATTTGAAATTGTTGCTTCTGGCTAAGTCTGCCATTTGTTTACCTTCCAGCAAGTCATAGAAATCACTTGTACTCTTGCTATCCACATAACTTGACTTTATACCCATTTCCAGCTTCGAATTGCTAGTCAGCGGATGTACATAATCGGCCTTTGCCGAATAAATATTTAACCTGTTCTCCTGGTCAAGGAATAAGGATGTCCGTTCAATAAAATTACCAGCCGCATCATTCGTACTGTTGTCAATATATTGATCAGAGCGGTTGTTATATCTCGAATAGTCGAGGTCCGCAGTAAACTCCCTGCCATCTGTATCAACTTGATGCACCAGGTGTGCGCCGGAAGAATAATTGCGCATAGGATTCCTTTCATTATTGACGAACCCTAAATTAGCCGTTTTCAGATCATTCTGGTCCAGAAGGTCCGTAAAAGAATCAGAACGTTGCCTATAGTTCCTGATCTGCCCGTTTGCCGACAGGGTGAGTGTGGTTACCGGGGATAAATATAGTTCCAATCCGACATCCGGAACAAAGGTCTTTTGTGTTCTGATATGGAAATTTTGCGCATCCAAAGTTCCCGTTTTTTGCGTTCCGTCAAAAAAAACAGATAGCGCATTGGCATTGATATACGTTTTTTCTGACATCGCGGCATTGTTTAACAACAAACTAAACCGGTCGTTCTTAAAACCAATGTTAAAACTTCCATTATACCTGTCATACTTGCCGCGCCCATATCCTAAGGCAGCAACACCATTTAAGCCATCTTTGCGGTTCTTTCGCCTGATTACATTAATAATACCTCCACTCCCCGCAGATTCGAATTTTGCGGATGGATTGTTGATCAGTTCTATTCTTTCTATCCCAGAAGACAGGATGCCGTCCAATGATAACAGCGTAGGTTTTCCATCGATAAAGACACTGACGCCCGACTTCCCGTTGATTGTTATTTTACCGTCTTTGTCCAGCTGTACACCAGGAAGCTTGTCTACCAGTTCAGCTACCGTAGCTCCTTCGCCAATAATGCTCTTTTCAACGTTAAACACATAACGGTCGTTTTTTTTCTGGAGTAAAGGACTGCTGGTTACGATTTTCACCTCCTTTAATGTTTGTCCCCCAGCTACAAAATCAGCTTGCGGCAATTGACCGGCAGCAACCGTATCTGTTCCAATCAAACCAGGAAAATGATGCCTATCTGCAGGATCCGCTGAGTTTCGATCATCCTGCAACTTAACTATGGAATAGTTCTTTATATCAATTTTTATCCAGGCCAAACCTAAGGGATGCAGAACATCAGTTAAAATCAGCTCAAGGTTTTTACCCTTCACATTTTTCACATCAAATATGACCGCTTTGCCACTGATATTAGTTTCCTCATATAAAAAATTAACGCTGTATATATCTGACAGCTGTTTTAGCACCGCACTCAAAGGCACCGGATCAGTTTTAATTGCCGCCGCCCTAACCTGGAAAGTCAGGCTAACACTCAACAACAGGATCAGCAATAGATTAACACCCGGATGTAACAGCTTCATAAGATTTCTTTTTCAATCCGATTAGCAGCAAAATCCGTTTTTTACCCCAGCACTTATAAGTTTTTTCACAAACAAATCACAATACAATCATTATCAAAGAGATATAATTTACGAATTATAAGGAACGGACACTTGTACCCTAAAATACTTCTGCTGATATACACCATATTCAAACGTGGCCTGCGCCCCATAAGTATAACTTAACCGTTTTGAAATATTTGCCATTCCCGAGCCTAAACCGCTTGCATTCGGATAGTCACTGATCAGGTTACTAGTTATAATGGAAACATGGTTATCCTCCAGTTCGATAGTGATTTGGGCAGGATCAGATTCGATATGCAGATTTCCATGTTTAAATATATTTTCTACGAGGGTAACAAGCATCAGGGGGATAACTCTTGCCGCGCGGATATCTTCATCATACCAGAAACGCAGGTGTAATCCGTGGTTCTTACGTAACTGATGCAGATTGATCAGGTTTTCGACCTGGTCGATTTCTTCCCCAAGTTCTGCATACTCCTCCCCTTTTACATGACCAACCGCATGGCGCATCATTCCCGAAAGAGATAAAATCGTTTCTGCCGCAACAGGCGAATTTTCCCTGGCATGCTGATAAATAAAATCAAGTGTATTAAATAAAAAATGCGGATTGATCTGGGCTTTGAGATACGCATTTTCTGACTTTGCCAATTCAATCTGATTGTCCATCCGCTGTGTTTCCAGCTGCAGCGTCTTCCTTTTTTCTTCAGATAACTGAAGTATAAAATAATACCCGGTTGAAAATCCAATAAAGTAGATGCACCTGAAAATGGCACCTGCTACGATATAGCTGGTCAGCTCAAAAGATTTACCGCCACCAAGATCAGTAAATTTAAACAACAGGATACGCATCAGTATCATGACCGCAGTATAGATCACCACTTCTGCCAGGATAGTTAAAGGTACTTTCCAGAGTCTGCTTTTCCTGTTACCACCCAGTATCAGATCCAGGACAACCTTGGCATGGATATAGAAAAATGAGATGTTGAGCGTATAAAACACCACATAATTGAGCAGTGGGGCAAAAGAGTTACTCAGGTAACTTGCCGAGACCGACTCATACACCATAAAAACAATCCAGCTGATGAAATGGTATTTGTAGGTACTAAGAATATAAAGGGTTTTTGTTTTAAAACTGAGCAGTTTGCCTTTTTGGAATATCATTGGATCAGGTGCGGCTGGTTTTAATCGTTTTCTCAGCTATATAGGCATTTACGGCATCCTTATAACTGTTTCCGATATTGATAATTAAGCCATTGCTCATTCTAAGCGTATTACCTTCAACCTTTTCAATATGGTCTCTTGATATAATAAATGAGCGGTGGGCCTGCATAAACTCAGGATAATCCTGAAGAATAACTTTAATTTCTGATATGCTGATATAAGTAACTACAGACTCTGACTGGGTATAGATCCTGATATAATTCTGAAGGCTCTCTACGGCTACCAGTTCCGCGTATCTGATTTTAACGAGACTGTTGCCATCACTTTTATTTCGAACAAAAAAATAGTCTTCTTCCTGTTTAAAACCAGCAGGAGGTAAAACCGCTATAGCCGGATAAAACCGGGTAATTGTTTCTGCAAACAAGGCAAATGTATAAGGCTTTAACAGATATGCATTGGCATTAATCTCAAAAGCTTCAAATGCGTATTTTGAATGTGCAGTGGTAAAAATAAGTTTATCAGTTTTATGACGGATTGCCTTTGCTAACTCCACACCCGATATTTTTGGCATATCTACATCCATGAAAATAATATCAACATTTTCAGCTGAGCCTATTTCTTTTAATGCCTGTAAAGAGTCCGAATAGCAAGCCACAAGTTCGAGGTTTTCCAAAGAACTGATGTATGATTTGATACCTTCCATAGCGTGTACTTCATCATCAACAACAATACATCTTAATTTCATCTGTTTATTTATTTTTTTTTACTGCTGAGATGGAGCCTTTGCTGATTACAATAATCATAGCCCTTTACGCTCTATGATTATTATAATGACCGGGTATTGATAACACGATTTATTCGGTTATTTCTGCAAAATAGGGCATGAAGACCTAATTATGAAATAAAAAAACGTTTATCACGGAAATAGTATCATTCATCAAGGATCATATACGTTTTAACTAAATTTATTGGATAAGGAGAAAATATATTAACCGTTGTAACACACAAATCTGTAGACCCTCATTCTTAGGAATTCTTTGTATATCGCTGACAGGGGATGACCTGATGAATTAATCTATTTTAAAAAGAGCTTTTCAGCAAAAAAATTTGAACCATCTAACAAAGTATTTACGTTCAGGAATGTTTAACTTTAGCACAAATTACTGAGCTTTGAAACCTATTCAGCAATCCCCAATCCTTTATTCCTGTTATACGGCCAAAAGCCGTTCGGGAGAAAACTTTGTATCGGAACACTGTATCTGTTATATACAATCTGGCGTACTTGAAATTCAGTTGCCGGAAGAGAAGCTATCTTTCAATGCAGGTGAAGCTTTTTTTGTAAAAAGGAACCTTTTAGCCAAATCTACAAAACACCCTGCTGAAGGTGGTGAATTTACCTCTATCTCAATTTTCTTCACACAGGAAACTTTAAAAGAGATTGCCCTGGAGAAAAAACTGACCAATGTGGAGAAGCAGCGCAATGTATCTCCTTTAGCTAAACTTCAGGTTGATGGTCTGTTTAAAAACTACTTTGAATCACTGCCTGCTTACGAGGGAGCTGCCGGTGCAGAATCACTGATCAGGCTTAAAGTAGAAGAAGGAATATTGTTATTGCTTAACCGTCATGCTGAACTCAAAAATACGTTGTTCGATTTTAGCGAACCGGGCAAGATAGACCTTGAATCATTTATGAATAAGAACTTTCGGTTTAATGTAGAGATGAAACGCTTTGCTACACTTACCGGCAGAAGCCTTGCGACGTTTAAACGTGATTTCGCAAAAATATTCGCGCTTAGCCCAAACCGCTGGCTGCAAAAGAAAAGACTGGAAGAAGCCCGTTACCTGATTAAAGAGAAAGGAAGAAAACCGTCAGAGGTTTATCTTGAAGTAGGTTTTGAAGATCTTTCGCACTTTTCTTTTGCATTTAAAAAGACTTTTGGGATACCGCCGTCTTACGTGTAGAAATGTGATATGTTGTTAGTACCTTGGCTTGTACTCTAGTCAATTGTGTTGCTAACTGATCAATGTTTGTATGCATTAAATACGCGATCAATATAAATAACATGGAATATAAATTTATTCCTCAGCCCAATAAACGGCGCCCTTCCTAAAAATCTTAATGCGAGTAAAAAGCTGATGTCTTCAGTGATAATGGACGGTAAAGATGGTCTTATTGAAGCGATTGAAATCTTTTCAGATCCTATTCCATGCTTAGGCGCTGCTTGAATATTTATCCATGTTAACGTACTTAATTTAACCATTTGTTCAACCAACGCAACTTTCTCATCTGAAGTACAATTATTAAGGTGAAAGTCACTATGAATGTATTTAAAACAGAAGATTGGATGGTTAAAGTCTTCAACATTAATCATTCTTCTTTCCTTAATTAAAACTCCCTTAGCTGGTTTATTTTTAATTTTCATCAGTCTTCCAATTGAGTAGAAAAATATTTAATAAGTTCCTGGTGAGTGATCACACCTCTAAGCAGCGTATTATTATATGGCGGTTCCTGATGGGTCATATTCATTAATCTAATAGCGGAAAATTGTCCAAACACCATGTTGATCTCTTGCAGTACATCCATTTGATTTTTATTGAAAACACTAAAGTCAAATGCATCATCTACCGGAATAGCTTCAGACCCATACCTTTTTAAACTTGAATAAACTGTCGGGACAACGGGACCGTATTGCCACTTGATGATATCTTCTTCAAATAACGGCTCATTATATACGGCCAGATAAATACCCTGAGCATAATAAAGTAGTTTCTGGACTTTCAGGTTTGATATGATATCTCCTTTTTCCGGATCTGAAAAAGCGATAAATGCATTCGCAATAGTTATAGCTTGAAACATAGGTATAAAATCAAATTAAACATTAATCAAATGTAATAATTAAAATTTTAAATGAAATATTATTATTTTAAATAACAATAACTTTCCATAAACAAGAGTATTTACATATTAAGCTGCCAAACTGTAAAATTCTACCAATTGAAATAAAATATACACTTCAATTACTATTTAGCCTGCATGAACTGTATAAGACAAGCCTGCATGAACTGACAAGCAGACAACGTATAAGCCAAGTACAACCCAAAGCTGACAAGGGTGTGGCAGGTATCTGACAAGGGGTTGACAAGGGTCCAGCATCATTTACCCTTGTCAACCCCCTGTCAACACCGAGGCACATCCTTAAGAAATATAAACCAAACTTAAGATAAACTTTAGCCACCTATTGTTTCTTTCAAAGAGAATTAGTAACTTGTTTATTATTTAACTCATTTAATACTAACAAATTATGGCTATTTTACCAAATGGAATTAACGGACCTTTTATAGGCCGTATCGGAAACACGGTTGGTTATCTGGACAAGTACGGTACCAACATTATCAGGGGAATCGGAGAAAAAACATCTTCTAAGGGAAAAGAGTTTGACAATCAGCAGCAGACTGCTTTAGTTACTGGTTTATTAAAACCTGTAAAAGAGTTTATTAAAGTAGGCTTTCGCAACGCCCCTGCTGAAAAACGCTGGGATTATTATTCCTTTGCGACTTCCGTTAACAAACCAGGAGCGATCAAAGGCATTTATCCGGACCAGGAAATAGATTACGAAAAGGTACTATTTTCCCTTGGAAACATTCCTCCACCCAAAAACCCAGCTGTTGTCTTGAACAACAGCATATTAGAATTTAGCTGGACTAGTGATATGGACGCAGAAGGCACAGAAGCTGATGATCAGATTATGTTAATTGCTTATTTTCCAGAATCAATGAGAGCACTTCAGCTGCTTAGTGGTGCACGAAGAATTGAGCAAAAGCAAACACTCAGGCTGCCAGTATTTACAAAAGAAACAGTTATCATGACCTATATGTCTTTTATTAGTGATGACCGTAAAAAATTGTCTAATTCAGTATTCACCGGCCAGGTTATCTGGGATAAATTATAAATCATTATGGGAAGGATAAGAAAAGGGATATTAGGCGGGTTCCGGGGAACCACAGGACCTGTAGTTGGATCGTTTTGGAGAAGAATGGCCGTTATGAGGTCAAAACCCCGGAAAATAGCAAAACATAAAAAAAAACTGTTACTTCTCCAGCAATCTAAGCTTAGTAGTATGTCAACTTTTCTTACGATGCGGAAAGAGTTGATCGAAGTTGGATTCAAGAAAAAAGGCAGTAAAAAGACACCGATGAACCTGGCAATGGAATATAATATAGCGCATGCCTTTTCAGAAACAAGCGGAGTATTAGCGATTGATTACAGCAAGATCAGGCTTTGTAAGGGCAATAGAGAACGTGCATGGTCGGAGCAGATATTTTTTGAACCTGGTTGCAAAGTAAGTATTACATGGGATGTACCAGAGCTGCTCAATCATAAACTTATCGGAAACGATACCGCACACATTGTTTTTCATAATGCTGAAGACTGGTACATGTCTCCCAGAACAGTATTAGGAATCAGGTCAGAAAAGTCTGTTCTGAAACAGCTGCCTGCTAGTATAACAGGTCATGTTATACATGCCTGGATCTATTTTGTCTCTCCTGATGGTACGAAGATTTCGGACAGCGATTATATCGGATCTGGTGTTGTTATCGCTTAGCTAAATATTGGTTTAACGGGCAATCTTTAATGGCACGGACTCCCTCTACTACAGAAAGTGCATTTAAGGTTGCCCCTGCCAGATTTGTATGGGTATGGTCTCCCGGGAAAAAGGTCTTAACTTTATCTGGTCCCAGTAAGTCGTATTTATCAGCTACAATCCGGTTAAGGTCAACAAAACAAGCATGTTCTTCAGCAGCTACTTCTGCCGCCCATTTACCAAAATCCTGGTCGGCACGTATCACTTTCCCATCTCGGAATTCGTTTCTTGGAATCATAGAAACAATAATAGCCGTTGCCCCGCTGGCTTTTGTTTCCCGTACAAATTTGCGGAGGTACCATCCGTAGGTATGTACTGTTTCTACATGCCCATCCGGCCAGGTCAGCACCCTTGTTTCTTCACCAGTGCCCCTTAACACACCCCTTCTTCCGGTTTTTGTTGTATCAGGAATACTGCCTTCATTATGTCCGAACTGCATCGTTACAAAATCACCCGGCTTTAAAGATTTTAAAACTTCAGCCCATCTCCCCTCAGAAAGGAATGTACGCGTACTCCGGCCAGCCATAGCATTGTTCTCTACATGGATTTTTGTCGTATCAAAAAGAGCGGCTACCGGCGTTCCCCATCCCCAGGTCTCTTTATTGGAATTACGTACTGTAGAATCCCCGATCGTATGCAAAGCAGGTTTATCTTGCCCAACAAAGGCCGAGATAATTACAACCACTATAAAGCCAGCCAGGATCTTGAAGGATGTATTACGCATATTTAATAATCGGGTCAGGTACAGATTTAAAGATATGATTTTCCGGAACATAAAGGCTTGCCAGTTTTTCTACGGTGTAATCAATTTCTTCATTTGTGTTATACCTGCTAAAAGAAAACCTGATGGTACTGCGCTCGAAGTTATCGCCGAGAGC
>Ga0247810_10000685_pt1 | contig 30268 bp, 22 predicted proteins | sample UWRJL119311C1_FD_179918 | JGI IMG/M metagenome (GOLD analysis project Ga0247810, IMG submission 179918) | Plant litter microbial communities from Arlington Agricultural Research Station in Wisconsin, United States - UWRJ-L119-311C-1 | ecosystem: Environmental > Terrestrial > Plant litter >... | reverse complement strand
GAGAGAGAGAGAGATACATATAAGCATTAAAGTATACAAGTATGGAAAAGCATCTATGCGTATCACGGCTCCGTTCCAGCTGAAGGACCCTGTCGTCCGTCCCGTAGGGAGATATATATATATATAAATATATATGTATACATGATGTGTGTGTGTGTATACCATACCGTATATAGCGCTGCGTCGATCTGGCTGAGGCTCTTTCTCAGCGATTGCCAGGAGTGGTCAGGGGTTCTGTTACCATCCGGTACGGTATTCCATTTGGTGGTGGTGGTAGTGGTGGTGGTGGTGGTGAGTGGCTGATGTACTGACCGGAGTATAAATGGTGTGGGAAGCAAGTAATGCAGCACCAAGATAGATCGGATGGACGACACTCGCCCACCAGGATCAGACTCAGGGTCAGGGTTCAGGGTCAGGGACAGGGAAGATGGGGGACAAAGAACACTGTAATGTGCTGTAGTGAACAGTACTGAACTGAGTATAGTAGTCAGAGTCACTCGTGTATACTATCCTGTCGTGTCGTCTCCTCGCTGTATTCGTGTCCCTGGACTCTTGGAAATTTGGAAATCTGGTAACTTGTTGCGAGAATCTGGTCTCCCATCCGGTCTCCCATCCTCACCAGGCCATGACCGCGCATAGAAACCTGATGATTAGCCTCGACTTGCTGTATTCCCCCTTTCATACAGTAGATTTTGATGGACTTCACGTCGTCCCTCGTACCAGGAACGTCAAGCCCAGGCAAGTGGAGCGCTGCAGCACTGCAAATATTCTCCGAGCCGTGCTGAACAAAATCATCGAATCTGAATGTAATGTTTGCTTCCTCTACACGTCAGCGGCGTCCATCCCGGGCATCTCCCTCTGGGTAGGGTTCTCATTCTCTGCCCATCTCATCTAACTATCTCATCATATCATGACATCTCATCCACATATCCAGGTGGCGGCTGTCTCTTCTACGCCTCAATATACTCAGATTCCCGTTTGATCAAGTCCTACCACATTGTAAAACATTAACATGACCACACACTTTAATCATGCTCGACGTTTCGTCCCAACATATGCGTGTAGAATGCGATGCAATGTCGTCGGTCATCCGGCACCTATTCTGTGACTCTATCCAACTGGCCCAGCAGAATCGTGCCTACCTTAGGAAGAGTGTAAACAACCAGTATTGTGGTTAATCTCACAAAAGAGCCGACAGAATCTCCGATATCCCAACCGGCCTACAGCTCATCATCATGCGTAGATATCGTAGATACAATTCAAGAGTCTTTGGGAGTATGCAATTGGTCAACAGCAATCCCGATCCGTGATGATTGATGATCCATTCTCATTGCAGGTCAGCCACCGCAGTCCGGCACGTCAACCATCCTGCGCTTCCAATATTGCAACCTTTCCGATCGTGAAATCTCCGTCGTCTCGAAGAAGTCAAGCTCGTCATTTGCTCATCTTGAGTGATACACCTTGAAATGATTAATGGGCTTTGTGGTTGGATACGAACGTAGAAATAATTTGATGTAGTATAAATTGGATTTAGCTTGATTAAGCTTGATTTGATCTGGCATGACTTGGCTGGACTTGGCTTCATCTCAGTTTTGATTCCATGCTTGCGGAACCATAAACATGTCCCGGGGAAAGTGCGGTATCCCACAATAACTCGGAAGAGGGACCTGATTTTGGTGTGGTGGTGTGCTCGAGCTGAGGCTGTACAATGTACTTCGTACCGCCGCCTCGGCGTGATGTGATTGACCACAAAGTATCACTTCGACTTTCCGCGGTCATCTTTACCATACTAGATTTTGACAGGACGTAGCGGACACCGTAGCACCATCTCCGTAGCTGATCAGGTTCCTTTGGAGATCGATTCTGACAGAAAACGATAAGTGATATATAATTCGGTGAAGCACCCAAAACTCACTCAAGTCACGTGGTTACAAACTTCCTCTCTTTGACAAGGCTGAATCACGTATAAGTTCTCATCATCCATGATCGATATAATGTTGGCCAAACTCGTCTGTTCTCTGGTAACTATTTGCTTCTCTCACTTCCACGAGAGCAGCTAAGATTCTGAATGAAGAGAACACATATGCCCACCATCAAGAAATATTCTCAGACCTCTGATAGCACCTGGACATCCCATCCCATCCCATCTCAGCTCATCTGGTTATCAGTACTCACGATCTAAATCTCCCCCTCCCCAAATCCCTCTCTCCGCTGGTAAACAAGACCAAGATCAATATCGAGAACAAAGAGCAACAGAAAGAGAACGCAAAGCAAAGCAACCAAACCAAACCAAAATGTCAAACTCACCCCTCCAGCCCAGCTACGTCCTGCGCGGCCATGCATCCGCCATCCACGTCGTATACTTCCTGCGCGGCTCAACCACGCGCCTCGCCACCGCCGATGCCGACGGCTGGCTCGTCATCTGGGACCTGGCCGTGAAGCGTCCGACGGCCGTGTGGCGTGCGCACGAGGGTGCGGTTTTAGGCGTAGGCACATGGGGCGCAGGCTCGAGGGAGAGCGGAGGAAGGGTGATTACGTGAGTGAAGCCTGTTCTATTTTTTGACCTCATCATTTTTCTATGGTTTTGGTTATGGTTTCGGTTTTTGGTAATGGGTTTCTGGGCTTCGAGTTGTGAATTTTGGGAGTTGGAGTTTTGTTATATTGTACTATCTTTTGCTTATCAGGTTGTGGGGTTTGTGTTTAGTAGGGAGGAATTGGTCAAATCCTCTTATTGGTTACTCTTACTATCTACATGTTAAAAGTGTCTAGATACCAAATAGAGGGAAGATACATGGGACAAATCCTCCATTGACTATACATTTCCTCTATGGGCCCCTAAAAGGCAAAGAAGCTTTTCCACAGCTCAATGCCAACATAGTAAAGATGTAGCTACTATTCTACACTCACCATTTGTTACCCTCAACTTATAAGCAAGCAAAACCTCTCTCTTATGAAGCAATATCAGATGTCAGAGAACACATCCATATAACTATACCTAGCACCTCCCAATCCATGTACTGAATTTCCCTATACTTGTTTGCCATTCACATTCACCTCAGTTTTGAAGCATCCACTGATCATGTTTTACAACAGCCACGGTAAAGATAATAAACTAATAGTCTGGAAACTACCTCCCGAAACCGAATCAAATCTAAGCACTGTCCTTCCCGTCGACTCCACGCCCATACCTCGACCTCAACCATGGCTCTTGCACATGTTGCACGTCAACACCATGAACTTTTGTTCCTTCGCCTCCCACGAATCACCCTCGTTATCCACCTCAAGCTCAGAAGATGAGCTACTAATCGCTGTTCCTAATACCCTTTCCTCCGAGACCGTATGTTTTCAAAAGTCCCTTCGAGCCTCCAGAGACAGCGAAGAGAAGCCAAAAACTAACACTAATCAGATCGACATATTTCACCTCCCCAGCACCAACAGAATACACACCCTCCCGCCACCCCCATCTCTTCGTCCCTCGCCCAGCAACCCTTCCGCAAAAGGCGGTATGATAATGGCCCTTGCGCTTTTCACGCATCCTGTCTCCAACCAGCTAAGCGTAGTCGCCGGCTATGAAAGCGGGCATACGGTCGTCGCAACCCTTTCGCCCACCAATATCTGGTCAACAATATACACCACCCATCCACACACCCAACCCATCCTCTCCCTCTCCATCTCCTTGTCCAGCAACTGCTATTTCACCAGCAGCGCCGACGCGATCCTCGCCAAGCATCCTATCCCGGCTGCAGTGCTGATAGATGACGACGTTGAGGAAGTCAACCGGGAGGGTATGGAAAGCGGCGGGGGCACGGAGCTGAAGGTGGTCAAAACCGGCCATTCGGGCCAGCAGAGCTTACAAGTGAGAGACGATGGCAAGATCTTCGCGACGGCTGGCTGGGATGGGAGGGTGCGGGTCTACGCGGTCAAGACGATGAGGGAGCTCGCGGTGCTCAAATGGCACAAGGAGGGATGCTACGCGGTTGGTTTTGCGGATGTAGAAGACCCGAAGCAGCCAGGGGATGTCGGTGGTGAGAATAGCGAGGAAGGAAGGATAGAAGAGAAGGGAAAAGAAGTGGCTAGGAAAACAGGTACGATGACAGTCAAGCAGGAAAGACTACGTAAGGCGGAAACGACACACTGGTTAGCGGTGGGGAGTAAGGATGGGAAAGTGAGCTTGTGGGATATCTACTAGACTTGACTTTTCTGGGGAAAAATGATTGCATGTATACAAAATTACTCTCGCTTCAATATCAATATCTCAGATTAGAAATGATTCGCAATCAACATAGCAGATTATTTAGTTGATACTAAATATAGACGTCATTCTTGTAGTTTTTTTAGAGCTTGATTTTCAAAAAGCACTATGAAAGTGCGAAAATAGAAAACCGAAAACAGACGCCAAATCCTCCCAAATATCAGGATAAAATAAAATGAAAATATGAAAAACCTAACTAAATTCTCTACACTCCTCTGCAAAACCTTCAACCATCTGCTTCGCAACTTCATCGTCCAATTTTTCAGCCGGTGCAAATATGCCCATGTCAATCTCCGCGCTCTTCTCACCGTCACGGTAACGGATCTCTACATCGACCGAAGGCTAGGAAGTCTCTGTTAGCTGCGGAACTTTATAATAGAACTCAAAAGATAAAAAGAGCAGGTAACTTACTAGGTATGCTGCAAAGCGTTCATCGATCGGAAACTTCTCGTCGACATTCCTACCGATTTCATGATTGTTCAACTTATCTAAAGCATCATGCTCTACCGGTATGAACACTTTGTCAGTTTCTTTAGTTGAAGAACCAACATTAGAAGAGGCAGCGTCTTTCAAGATATTCACAAAGAAATCAACGCGCACCCCGGTCCACATGTAAATATCAGCCAGGCTGGCACTGTTCATTTCCCCGCTCCCGATCAACTGTAGGTCACGCTGGATATCTACAGCAATCTCACCAAGAGGCCGGGAACATGGGTCTGTGATGCGGAGTGGGAGAATATTGAGAGTTGGCGCGGCAAGTGTTGGTGCCAACCTGCGGTTCGCGAGGTAGATGCCAATCGTGATGTGCTTTGGCTGGTGTGAAAGAGAAATAGCGTGGGTTTTGGAAAGCGCGGCGAGGAGTATGGCATCGATTGTTACCCCTGCTGTCTGTGCTGGTGGTTTTAGAGATGGTATTGGCACCGATGGATGGAAGATCTCGGTTCGTTGGTTGAGGTTGACGGGTGTTGGGGTGGAAGGAGATTCCCCAGTATGGTCCCTTCTTCCGAGATACTCGGTCCATTTATTTTGTGCTATTGTCTGGTCTTTGATATTAGATGACTGGTTCGAAGCGCCTATCGACCTAGCAACGAAAGTTTTGAAGTCTGAAGTTGGTGAAGCTAGTGATTGTTCAAGATAGAGTGCTTGTAAATCATAAATCAGAATTGGAAGACTAATTCCATCATACAAAACATGGTGGATGTGAAGTTCAATGACTGTAGCTTGTCCTTCTGTCTGAATAACCACTAAGTGCAAGGGCGGCTCCCCCAAGTCGTGTGACGGACTATGTCCCACTATCTCGGAACCTATTTGATACTCAACCTCATTTTTGGAACGTTTAAGAATTACTTGGACCATGCCAGAGCCACTCTCAAAGAATCCTGTCCTGAGGATTTCGTGCCTCGCCAGAAGGTGTTTCCATGCGTTCTCTAATCGACTTTTGTCAAGGTCACCTTTCAAGGTGTACGTGAACGAAGGATAGAACAACGTTCCTTGCGATCGTTGCCACATTCTGATCATATAAAGTTGGCCAGCTGTGACTGGCAGGCAGCATTGCACATCTCCAATATCACAATCTCCAATAGCAGCTACTACATCGATTTTCGCGACTGATGCTGCTAGAATACTATCTACATCTAAGGGCTCGGCTTTAACAGCCTCAATTTGGGCAAGCTCGGCCATTGCAGCTACAGTCTGAGCTTTAAGAATTTCTGAAACGTTGAGCTTAATTCCATAATTCCTAAATAGCGCAGGCAGCTTGAGAACCAGGATTGAATCAAGCCCGATGTGGAAAATTGTTGACTCCTTGTGGATCTGTTTCTCGGGTATACTAGATATTTTGTGCAATGCTTTGCGGATCGAGATTTCGGTGTCATTCCACACCTCTTCGAAGCTATGTACCGGGCTAGACTTTGGTTTTCGTAGCATCTTCTCTGGATTTTGGAACTTTGGTAGCTCACAGATAGAGGTACCTTCGCCGTCTACAACAAAAGCTGGTGCCCCTGGCACAGATACCACACGTTCAAGTACGGTATCAAGCATTGTGATGATATCTTCGGTCTCCTGTTCTGTCCGAACAATGGATTTGCAGGCTGTAGTCCAGATCAAAGACCTATCAACAATCTCCATCTCAACGCAAACCGGGAATTCTACTTCAGAAGCTCCGGTGACAGACGTGTATAGCTCGTCTTCTCTTACAGAAACTTTTCGGCCTTGATAAATGAAAAGAGTGTCAAACAACGTCCTGTCAGCCCCTACCGAGTCATTGTCTCTTGAGGCTAAAGCATAAGCCTGAGCAGTTCCCAGAGGAAAATGTTGAAACTGACGAGTGGTGTCACTCCTTTCTTGCATGTATATCAACATTTCGCTTAAGGTGCCGTGGATTATTGCTCGAACAGCCACGGTATTCATTAAAGGAAACATGACTTCATGTGCTTCTTCAGAATCGCGGCAAGAGATTACACCGCCGAATACAACATCTAGCTGGCCCATAAGATAAGCAAGAACAATAGTCCAACACGTCTGACCTAGAGTCTGCAAAGTAATTCTCAGATTTTTACAAAGAAGCTCGATATCCTTTAGAGAGACTCTGGACTGTCTGTCCTTCCGATGGACTAAAACATTGTTATCTGAATCCGAGAGCGCCTTTTTGGGAAATTTTGCAATAGGAATATTTGAAAGTGTGCTTTTCCAGAAATTCTTTGCTTCCTGAGTCGTGGATCTAAACACTTCTTCTAGAAATGGGTGGTAATTTGGGCTCGTACTAGTTCTTTGATTATAGACGTCTCTTATTTTGGTATGAAGGAGGCGAATTGAAGTTCCATCGTACAGTGCATGAGCGATGGCCATTATCATCAATGTGTCTTCTTTTCTGGTCACCAAGTGAACCTGAAAAAGCGAGCCTTGGGCCGCCAATTCGATGGAGCCTTGTTTGAACTGCTGGAAAAGATCATCTATAGGAATTTCTCCCGAAGATTCAGTACAATGTAAGGAACGGTCGTGAATGACCTGAGCAAAGCTCACAGATGAACGTGGGTCATCAACAGAGACAAAAGATGTTCTTAGAACAGGAGAAACGTTGAACACATTCACAATGGCGCCTTTCAGCTTATGAAGATCAACGTCTTCCTTCAGCTTAAATAATTCGAAGTTGAAATACCGCTCGTAATTCGATTTGATCATCTCATTGACCATACTCTGTTGAAGTGGGGTTGCAGGTAAAACCACTTTAACATCCTGAGGAAGCTGTCCACATTCCTTAAGGTGACGAATGAGATCTTGACTCGTCTCTTGTATGATGCTTTTGGTAATTGGAGAGAACTCCGGATTCTTCAAAGATATTTTGCGCATTATACTAGCGATTGTTTGGTTTCGGATGATGGCACTGACAGATATATAAATATCTTGCTTCTTGAGACGAGATGCCAACTTTATGACATCGATACTATCAAGTCCAAGCTCGAAAATTGATGAAGACTCAAGAATCTTATCTACAGAGATATTTGCCAAGGAGGCAATCTCTTTGCGGATGATATTGGATTCTGTTGACCACTGGAATGAAGAGTCTTCCTCGTCTCTTGGTGTAAGCGCAACTGTGTTGCAATTTGGAGTTGGCCTTGAGCTCTGTAGATCATTATCATTATCAACAACGATGTTCTTGCCAGAGCTTTGAATAATAGCAAGAAGAGCTTCTTCCATCTTCCCTAATAGATCAGTAGCATCAGATTGGGTCACCATTGCACCTTGAGCAACAATAACCAGTTTGAGCTTGCTATAAGCAGTAATTGTCGCTTCGAACGCAAGAGGATACTAAGACTATTAGAATTTTAATCGCTTCATGCAATGGAATTTTACTTACATCAGCAACATAACCACTTTCTTCTTGTATCCAGACACCCTGCGCAAAGTCTTCTTCAGCATCTTCCTTTCGAAACACAAACAAAGCATCGAAAAGTGATTGTCCTGGCGGGGCAGGGCTCCACTTCTGGATGTCTTTTAGAGGTGTTTGCTGGAAATCGCGCATATGCATCTGCATGTTGAATTCGTGGCAGGTTGAGATAAGTGAAGCTGCTGTTGTGCCCGGTTCAATACGGATATTGAATGGCACGGTATTGAATAGTGGACCAACGACCTTGTCTGCATCTTGCAAATCAATGGCTCGACCTGAAGTTACAACTCCAATAGTTAGGTGGGTACACATAAAATTCTGAAGAACTGAAAGCCACGCTGCTTGAATGAGGGCTTGAGGAGTGACCTCGAGCTTTTTGTGTAGAATCTCAAATCCATCAAGATCGTGGATAGTCCTCGTAGCTACGACATCTTCAACAACATCTGACCTCGCCATGAGTGGGTAATTCGACCATTGCTCAAGGTGTTTTGTCCAGAACTCTTTCGCACCTGTAACACAGGCAAGCGGTCCATACGCAAGTGATGAGTGGAAAGAAGGTCCGTAATAATGATCGATAACGCCACGATACTCATCAATAACATGACGCAGTAGCATAGTCATACTATTGCCGTCATAAAGGCCATGGAATATTTGGACTAAGAGAACATTCGCCGGCGACAGGCTTAGACTGAAAGGATTCCTTAGCGCAGCTGATTTCTCCATTGAACTGTAATCGACAGGTTGATAAATATTTGAATCAAAGCTCTTCATGACAACCTGCGCATAGCCGTCATCAGTAAGCACAAACTTTGTCCGGAGAATCTGAAGTTGCTGTATAGCATTGTTCCAAGAATCCAGAATTTTTCTAGGTTCAACACCTTTATCCAGGCGGAACTCAAATCTGTTGAAGTAGAGTGCACTCTCATTGTCGAGGAACTGATAAATCATCCCTTCTTGCATTGGTGTACAAGGTGATAGGCATTCCACATCCATATTCTCAATCCCAAGCTCCTTACAAACCTCGATTTTATGCTTCTGTGAAAATACAGCTATGTTCTGGGATGCTATAATATAGGTGCTTTCTATTTCCTGTCCCACAGTTGCCTCATTCAGCATGGCTCCAACCAATGCGCCAATATTTGGATGTTTCTTAACGATTGAAAGCTTAGCATTTTCTAATCCTGCACTTTGAAGGCCGCGGGAAAATGCAATTATCGATATAGAATCCATGCCTAACTCAAATATATTTGATGAAGGAGTGATTGCTGATATATCAACATCAATAGCTTTTGCAATAATTCCCACAACTCGCTTCTCTTGTCTAGACCATTCTTGGACATGCTTCGAGTGGATAAGGTTCTGTAAATTATCTATGCTCAGACTATTATATAATGTGGCCAGCTGCTTGGAATCTGCTTTGTTGTTTGCGTTCAGAGGAAGACACTTAACGGGGACGAAATGTGTAGGCACCATGTATCCTGGAAGTTTGGCTTGGCAAGCTTCTTTGATAAAGGAGATCAGACTTCCAATATCCTGCTCGCTTGAAGTGGATGCAGAGACTAGAAAGGTAACAAGCTGTTCTTTCTGTTGAGTGATGTGCTTGAGGACAAGCGTTACAACCTCATCCAGTCTGTCAGTGCTTTTCTTGATGACTTCGTTGATCTCACTGAGCTCCAGCCTTTGTCCTCGCAACTTAATTTGATCATCTGCTCGGCCGAGGAAAATGAAAGTACCATCGTAGAGAATCCTAACAAGATCACCAGTACGGTAGACTCTTTCTCTGAATACTTGAAGAGTTGGAAATCGTTCGGTGGTCAGTTCAAGGCGATTGAGATATCCCTTTCCAACCAATTTTCCGGAAACACAGAGCTCACCAATCCCACCACGTAGGACTGGCAGTTCAGTGCCTGGCTTCAAGACAAAGGAACCAACATTATCAAACTGAGGACCTATATTTGCAGGCTTGCCGTTCTTAGGGACTCGTGGATACATTGTGCAGCCAATGGTAGCCTCAGTCGGCCTACATACTTCAAATTAGTATTTATTTCGTTCGAAGGCAAACACGAAGTAAGAAGCTACAAATACTTACCCATAGCCATTGTAGATACAACTCTGCTCTCCCCATTCATCAAGGATATCTTGCCGGAGTTGTTCACCTCCCGTTATGAAAACACCTTTGCAAAGACCTGGAACATCCGCGGGCTTGATTAACCTCGCGAGACTCGGAGTTAGATCGATATGAGTAATCCTCAACTCCCGAATTGCGCTTGCAATATCTTCAAATATGAGATCCCTAGGTGCAGAGGCAACACAAATACCCACGCTCCAACTCCAGAACAGCTCGAGGACGCTTACGTCGAAGTGGAAAGAGGCAAACTGTAGCCATTTTGACTGAGAAGTCCAGTGACCAGCAAAGAGGCGTTGGAAGGATAGCATTGCCTGTACCGCGTTCTCGTGGGTGATTAGACAACCTTTCGGCGTTCCGGTTGTACCAGAGGTATAGAGACAGTATGCGACATCCTGGGAAACAATTTGTCTATTAATTTTCGGTGGCATAGAAGAATATGCATGATATGTGCTTGGCATTCCCAAATCTATAACTGTCAGGGTAGAGGATGTAACCTTTTCGGCGGCCGTTCCGAAAGTAAGAATGAGCTTCGCGCTCGAATCATTCAATATGAAGTTCAAGCGTTCAGAAGGTGCAGTAGGATCCAGAGCCACATAAGAGCCGCCCGATTTGAGAACACCAATGATCGCAAACGATGCCTGTGGACATTTATCAAAGCAGATTGCTACAATCTCTCCGGGTAGTATACCAGAATCTAAAAGTAAGTTGGCAACTCTGTTAGACTCCTCGTCAATCTGTTGGTATGTCCATGTTTGACTAGTAAGATTTCCAGGCTCGAGGCACGTTGCAAACTCTAATGCAGTCTTATCTGGCCAAGTCTGAGCCCCTCTCTCTACGTACTGGTGTAAAAGCGTAACCGAGTCCGGTAGTGTGCTTTCTCTAGCTGGAGTTATTGCTAGAAGTTTCGAACCAATATCGGGAGCCACATCGCAAGGGTTCTGTGGATCTCTGATGGTGTCAAGAAATAGCGCATCATATTGCTCTAATATTAGCTCAGCATGTTCAATAGGTATAAGATCCTCTTTGAAAGTCAATCGAAGAGCTACTTGTCCATGCTCCGTTGGCTGCACTTCCATTGAAACAGCGTAATCAACTGAAGCTTCTTCCTGAATAATTTTCCAGGGCGGTTGGTACTCCTCCTTTTTCTCTGGTAGTTTTTGATACGCAAATAGGGTATCAAAAATCTTGCCCTCGTGGAAACCAGCCCACTTCTGAATGGACGTGAGAGGTGTGAACTGGTGGTTTTGCAATGCTCCATTACTTCTCATCGTTCTTGCTAAGAGTTCTTTGTTTGATCCTCTCACATCACAAGTGACTGGAAGCGTGACAATCATGGGAAAGGGAACGCACTCAGCATCTTCATTTATCGATCGACCTGACAAAGTCATCCCAAAAGTTGTTGAGGCTTCCCCAATATATAACGAGAGAAGTCTAGCCCATGCTGCTTGACCGGCAGATTGCATAGTAACGCTAGACTGGCGACAGTATTGTTCGAGCTCTAGAAATGAGCATTTAGAATAGATTTCTTTAACTAGACTCTTATTATTTGAAATGCCCAAAGGTGTAAGATCTGGAAATCGGTTGACAATAATTTTGTTCCCCTCTAATTGCCAGAAGTCTCTCCTTGTTTCCGAGTCTAATGTTTCCATCAGTATTGATCCTAGGGACGATGTGATTGGTGCACGATGTGGTATTCGGCAGTCATGAAAAGTCAAAGCTATGTCTGAAAGAATCATTTGCATCGATTGAGCATCATATAGAGCATGATGAGCTGTCAGTCTCAACACGCAGCCAGAATCTCCAACTCTTACGGCTACATTCCAGGGGCACCGAGTTAAATTTTCAATTACCAAACTTTTAGGTTGGTCATCCTTCGCTATTGCATACCACGGCAGCAAAAAACTGTCTTTGGTGTAAGTTATCATCACAAATGGGTGTGTTGCGTCACCGGTCTGCGCAAACCCAGTTCTCAGCATTTCGTGCTCCTTCACTACAATCTCCCACGCCGACTTCATTTTTGACAGTGACATTTCAGAATTTACTTCCAGCCAGACACTATTTATATAGTTCTCTCCCTGTGAATGTAAGCTTTGGGCAAGCATACCCTGTTGGACGGCAGTGCATGGTCGTATAGCTTCCACTTGGCTTCCAAGATCAAGTTTTGAGCATATTCGGTCTCGGTAACGGTGCTCAAAAGCCGCAAAGTCGTAGTCCTCGAGTTCTGATATTACAGAAGGCCGGTCAGACTCGAGGAAATCACTTAGCTGAGTAATTGTTGGGTGCTGCAAAATGTCACTCGACTTGACGCTGTATCCCTTCTTTCTCAGGCGTGCCGCCACCTGAATCGTTGTAATACTATCCAGACCAAGTCTAAATATGCTTATGTATTTGTCTATCTTATCCACCGGAACATCCGTAAAATCTACAAGAATATCTCTGATCCTTATCTCGGACGTGTTCATCGCACTGACGCTTTGCTCAGCTACCTCCTCTACATGCTTCTGCTGAGTGGCAATATTCGTAGCAATGAGCTCTTTCACTGCTGGAGAGAGTAGTTGGCGACGAGGATTCTCTAAGGCGGACTGCAACATCGTATCAAAAGATTCGAGAATGTTAAGACAAGAACTCTCATCAAAATAGGAGGAATGGCAATGGACAATAATTTCAAGGGTATCTTCGCTATGATTGGGTACTGCCTCACAAACAAGAGGAAAGTCCATAACACCATCATCTTCTATGATGGTCCAGATGGAAGAGTCAAGAGCTCTAGTGGGTTGTTGTAAAATGAGAAGGGTATCAAAAAGGCGGGAGCCATCAGGGCTGTATTTAGACTGCAAGCGACGCAACGGCGTCAGCTGAAAGGGAAGAGAATCAGCATTCAAAGCTTGAAATTTTCGGAAAGCCTCCAAATAAGAGATTTTGTGAACGTTCCGGAGACGCGATGGTAATGTGTTGAAGCAAGGGGCTACGAGCCGTTCAATACTATCGAGCGGAACTGTACGGCCACTGACAACGTTTCCGAAGCAAACGTCTGGTTTTTGATGTAGTTCGGCGATGACACTCGTCCATATTGTCTGCATTACTGATAAAAGAGATGTGCTGTGTTTTCTTGCGTTTTCTTCAATCCAGCTAAGAGGCATCGATGTGACTCTTCTCCGTATTATCACATGGGCTTCGTGTGATTCTGGTTCTTGTATGTTCCGATGGAACCTTTCTAGTCTACAAGGCAAGTAGTTTGCAAGAGCTACAGACCAGAATTGTGCAGACTCTTCGAGTTTGCCAGAAACCATGAGTCTCAATAATGGTTCAAAAGAAACAGGTTGTGGGAGTGTCTTCCCGAGTAGTAGATCCTCAACCTCTTGATATAGAACAGAGAGGGCAACACCATCATAAAGCGCATGATGCATCGACATGACCATTTTTGTTGACTTTTGGTCATGTATGAAGTTAATTTGATACGGTGGCTCAACTTCACCGGATAAGTCTGCTATCTTGATCTCATTGGCTGATCCAAACTGGACTTTATGTTTTTTCAGTATCACCTGAACAAACGGGTAACGAGGCATGTCTGTACTGACAAAACAGGTCCGAAGAATCCCGTGCCTTTCAATCATTTGAATCAAGCTATCTTGAAGCTTAGAAACATTTCCCGTAATATTGAATGTCACATAGTTACAATACATGGTTTGGGAAGATGTCTCTGCTGCAGATAGCATTGCTTCTTGAAGTGGCGTACATGGTAGTATGCTTTCTATAGCTTTGCCAGCTTGGCGAAATTTTTCTGTTATTAACTGTTGGAAATTTTTATCGAATCCAAAATCGAAAGCGGCCGCTAGAGGCACGATAACATCGATTTTCTTGCTCTGAGTTGATAATCTAATAGCAAGTCTCAGTATAGTTGGGTATTTCAGAATGTCTGATATCTCCAAGCTCTTTCCTGTTGTGTCACGCAAGAGCCGGGCAAGTGGAATTGCAGATATAGAATCTATTCCAAGATTGAAAAAGGATGTGTCGATCCCAATATCTTTGACTTGTAGATTCAGCAACTGAGCTAAACTTTTCAATATTTGCAGTTCAAGATCTGACCAGTCGTGATTTATGGAAGTATTGCCGAAGGTCTGAGAAGCTTCCCTCAAGTACTTAGCATTAAGCTGGTGAAAACGCTGCTCAAGTAGTCTTTTATTAATTTTACCCTGTGCCGTACATGGTAGAAGCGATACCGGAATAAGGGCCGACGGTATCATATAAGTTGGAAGTGATGATTCTAAATGCTGGTAGAGTTTAGAAATTATGGCTTGGTCGGGTGTCAAGCACTCTAAGATTTCCGAGATTGCCAATTTTGTAGTCCAAAATGAAATAAGGCGTTGCGAGCCATCATTTCCACTAACCACGATAGTGACAGAGTCTGCTACATGTGAAACCTGTATTAGGACTTTAGTGATCTCGCTCAATTCGACTCTCTGTCCCCGAATTTTGATCTGATCATCTTTTCGACGCGTGAATGCTAGTGAACCATCAGGCATCAAGCGACCAAAATCACCGCTTCTGTAGAGACGTCCATATTTGGGATGTTGAACAATCTTCCCGATTCCCTGAGATGGGTCAATGTATCCCCGGAAAACTTGAGAACCTCCAAAACAAAACTCTCCCTCCCCACCTCGGAGAACTGGTGAAAAATCCGGTTCTTCGGAGAGCACGAATGCAGAAGTGTTTCTGAAAGGTGGACCAATGTTGTTGATGAAGTCGTGTTGGGTAACTCTAGGTCGAACAGTGCAAATGTTTGTGGTCTATATTCCTTCAATATCAGTATATCACCGATAGAAACCTCATTTAATTGTAGAGATCTAGACAAAACATTGAGTATTGGATTTTTGGGATAATTTGCTTACCTCGCTTGGTCCATAACCTTGATATAAACCACGACCGGCCCATAGCTTGTATACCTTCTGGGTAACAGCTTCCCCAGCTGTGACCAAGAACTTGACATTTGGTACATTTTTCGGATCAACAAGTGCTGCCACGGTAGGTGTCAAGCTCAGATGAGTAATGCCAAGGACTCTTATTGAGTTCTCAATGTCTTTGAAGAGGACATCCTTCTCAGCTGAGCAAAGACATCCACCAATTCTCCAGGTATAGAAAATTTCAAATACAGAAACATCAAATGCTTGGGAACAGGATTGAAGGAGCCTGGGATTCACAGCTTGGGGGTATAGCTCTTCTAGAACTTCCAAGTTGCTAAGAAGGTTTCCGTAAGTTACCAAAACTCCTTTGGGGGCCCCGGTTGAGCCAGAGGTATATATGCAGTATGAAACATCATTTGGGTGGAAGATAGGGACCGGATTTCTATTGGAGGCGATGCCTAGATCAATTTCGTCAATATAAATGACCCTGATGTGTTCGAAAGACTTAAGAAGCGGCCGTAACGACGTTTGAGCAACAATAATGTTAATTTTAGACTCCTCAATAATATGAAGAAGACGCTCTGGGGGAGTATCTATTGTGGCAGGCAAGTATCCCGCTCCCGACTTTATGACTGCCAAAATACAGACATATAGGTCGATGCATTTCTCCATACATATAACTACAAGCTCATCAGGTAGCACGTTCTGACTTTGAAGGTAGTTTGACATCTTGTTAGCGCGTAGATTCAGTTCTGAGTATGTCAAGTGCTCCTCTCTAGATTCCTTTCCATCTATTGAGCTTGCGAAACATATTGCGGTGCGATTAGGATCCTCGACAGCAATTCGTTCAACTGTGGAGGTGAGTGTATCGGTTCGAAACTCTATCTCTGGATCTTTGTTTTCAATAGATAAAACCCCATCGTCGAGATGAGTGTAAACCTCAATTATAGGGGTTTTTCTCTTCTCCACAACAAGTCGTGCAACCTGTTCAACTTGGTGTAATAGCAATTCGACCTGTGACTTAGGAAACAGAGAAGTATCGTAGTTTGCTCTCAATTCGATGTAACCATCCCCTGGAACGACCTCCAGTGTCAGACTAAATTCTAAATTGTCGGAAGAGCCTACCAAGGAGACATGCTTTCTCTTGTGGCTATAGCTATGCAAAGTCTGCTGCCATATGAGTAAGGTGTCAAATAGCGGCTGACGAGGTTCAATGTTGCCCGCCAATTTTATGTCACGTAGTGGAACCATACTGTGGTCCAGATGCTTCCTATTGATGGAATTCAAATCTTGTACCAAGTCCATTAAGGTCGCCGAAGTTGAGACATCAACTCTAATGGGTAACGTTGAAATGCAAGGCCCCACAATGTCTTCAATTCCTACCACAGGCATTGTCCGACCAGAAAATACAGTACCAAAACAAATATCAGGAGTGCCAAGATAGGAGCTCAGTATCAACGCATATGCTGCTTGGAAAATGGTCTGCGAACTTGAGAAGAGACTTCTTGCTGCTGTCTCCAACTCGGAGGTCAGAATTGAGGTGTGAAGGCTCGCAACAGATAACTCAGTTGTTGACTGCTTTTTGCTGTGAAAATTTGGGATTTGACGTGTTTCCAAATGCGCGAGATGGTCCTTCCAGTAATCTTTGGATATCCATGCCTCGGCAATATCTCCATTTGCATACATGCCTGAAACTCTGCTATAGGGCGGACGCAATTGAGGTGAGTTGCCTGCCAATAATTGATCCAAATCATCAAGTATAAGCTCTAAGGACCAACCATCGTACAGCGCATGATGTAGGTGAACTAACAGCTTCATGCTCGATGGTGATTGCTGGATTTGAAAGCGAATAGGGTGGCTAAGAGTTTGGTCCTTCATCTCATTATACTGATACTCAAATTGATCGACTTCTTCGATCTGGCTGTCCAGAAATGACTTCCAAGTTATCTGGGAATAGCCTTTCGAGGTTTGAGACTCTATAAATCCTGATCGCAATATGGTGTTCAACTCGGCCAGATCTCGTAAAGCAGAAGATGTTTGATTTAAGTCCTTGACGCCAGAGATCTCAATTTCGATCCAGTTTCGATATGCTCGTTTATTGACCGATGTCTCTGATAACATAGCTGATTGAAGCGGTGTACATGGCATTAGAGACTCCACATTTCTTGCATTCCCGTTCAGCATGATCATACTCTCTAAATCATCCATTTGGGTGAGCTGAGTGGATGACCTTGCAGGGATTAACTCTAATTTTTCACACTTGACGGATAACTCTGCCAAGGTCTCTGCCTTAATCACATCAAGTGTTGCAATCTTGAAGCCGACTAATCGGAGTGCAGATGCTACCTGGATTGATTTGAGAGAATCCAAGCCTACAGAGCTAAGTGGTTTGCTTGATGGGAAATTTCCTAGAATCTTTTGAAGAACTTCTTTTACCGTACGCTCAATTAGATTCAAGGAGCTTTCGGTTTTGCTATCCCAATCTTTGTTTTGATAATCCGCTATAAGTTTTCTTGTGTCAACTTTTCCAGAAGGAAGATATGGTAATTCTTGAATCATAATGACCTCAGTCGGCACCATGAACTGTGGAAGCCATCTTGCGCAAGTTCTTAGAGTATCTTGAGCCTTTACTCGAGAATCACTTGACAATGCGAAAACAACCAAAGAACTTCCAAGGATAGCAGCCACAGCCAACTTTATGCCTGGGTGTCTGTAGACCGCGTCTTCGATTTCTCCAAGTTCGATCCTTTGACCACGAAGCTTTACTTGACCAGAAACTATACGACCCAGCATTTCAACCGTACCATCCTCAAGAATTCTTGCCTTATCACCTGTTCTATAATACTTCGTTTCTTCTGAATGTATGAATGCCGTTTTATTTTGTTCTGGTCTATTGAGATAACCTTCAGCAAGCTGTGGGCCTCCTAGGACAAGTTCTCCAATATCACCTGGAGGAAGAAATTGAATGTTTTTGTTTTGATCATCTGGGTTTGCTGCCGCAATGAAGACTGCGACTGTATCAAGAGGGGACCCAATATTTCCCGGTTTGGCACTCGACTTCATCTCTGGATGAATTGTGCAATGAATTGCAGCCTCCTTCACATCACAATTAGTATTTAAGTCGATGAAGACACATCCAGCAAAAGACGGTACGTACAGTAGGTCCATACATGCCATAGAGCATGCTTTTCTGAGTCTCGGAGCCACCAAATTCTTCCACAATTGGCCTGGTAAGCATTTCACCAATGGTTAGCAGCAATTTCAGTCCTGGAACATTAGCCCTTTTCGGAAGAAGTGCTCCAACTACCGTTGGAGTGAGTTCAGCAGCATCTACTTCTAAATCATTGATCATTGCTGGAAGGTTATTTAGAAGCTGGTTACGGTTACACCCAACTAATGTGGCACCTCTCATCATTGGAAAAAATATCTCGAAAATCGATACATCGAATGAGGGGGCCGCGAACTGAAGAAAACGTCTGAAAATCGGGATGTGTCTTTCATGAGCAAGTAAAGACTGTGATACAGCATGATGGCTTACTGCTACACCCTTCGGTGTTCCACTTGAGCCCGAGGTATACATGATGTATGCAAGATCTAGGGGCTTGGATATCCTCGATGTAAAATCAATCTTTTTATTCTGTGGAACGACAGGTGATTCTTCGACTATTATGACTTCTGGCCCATCTTCCCAAGTTACGGCTTCTCGGAATTCAGGCGTCGTAATGATGAGCTGCGCAGAAACATCACCAACTACAAATCTAATTCGGTCTTTCGGTGCATCGAGGTTGATAGGACAAAATGCACCTCCCGATTTTAGAATTGCAAGTTCTGAAAGGTAGAGACCCGGTGATTGAGGGAGAAGAATCGGTACCACATGTTGGCTTGTTCCAATGGTGTTGTCTAGTTTCTCTTGTATGCGCACCACCAAATCTCCCACACACAAATCAACTTCTTCATAACTGTAAGTTTTTCTTCTGCCTTTATTGGTGAAATCAATAGCACAGGATTGGCTGTTTTTCTTGAAATCAAGCAATTCATGTAGTAGTCGTGGGCCATCAAGTATCTGGGGGGTTTCGTTGAGAAGAGAGAGTTTATTGGCCATGGCTGGCGTCAAGATGATTGCTTCAGTACTGGCATATTCAAGCTGGGGTTTTCTTCTATGGTGCTTGATTTTTCAAAAGAGGTCACGGAGTCATAAATGTTCACGTGCTGGGAATGGATCTGACCAGCCTGTTTGCTCACTGCAAGCTGTGGTTGTAGATGAGGTATGAGCTGAAGAGCTCTGGTTGACTGGCCACAAATCCGGTGATTCATTGTAAGAAGGAAAAGAAGCTCAGGGAGTAGGAACTAAGTGATGAAATGCTGTTTCTGTCATAGTCGATGGAGAAGATATCATGGTGTGGATCAGTCGGGATTTTCAAAGCGGCAACTCTTCCAGGCTTGGCATGGATATTTCCCTAACTTGCTAGACGTGACGTAAATGATTCTCATTAATCACCGACATTGATCTAGAATTTGATGAAAAGTAAAAATTCCGTCGAATTATAATGCCATTTTAATGCAAATGGCACGACTTTTCCTTCCTTTTGACGTTTATTCGGATTGCTGTCCGGTCCCTTATTTCGGATATATCAACATGGCCACCTGCCGAAGTGTTGACTTTACATAACACCTACAGTAAAACTCTTCCCACGCACGCGGCAGGTGCATAATATGACATGCATGCATGAAAAATCTTTTCTAACAAGTCTGCATCTAATCTTATCAATCTAGACTTGAAACCCACTTCCCCACTCTTCTCTCGTATCCACTTGCCTAAAGCTAATTATACATATATTCTTGGACAACTCCAAAGTAGAGCCCTTGTAAAAGAGTGAGTAGATCTCTCTTTTGTTACAATATGTCTACTCTAAGCGGAAATGCTGCTCCATATCTGCTATTGGACCATATCTAGCAACTAGGCTCACTGGACACGCGGGTATAAGGTGATTTTGATCTATTCCAGCTCCTCCGGCATTTCCAGCGCAAGGATATCTCTTATTACATCGATATAGTTTTTACTTCAACATGTAAAAACTCTCTCACGGACTTTGAAGAAGATATAGTAATTTTTTAAAAATTTCACACTTTTAAAGTTCCTCTTGTACTGCACACATCAGGCAGTGAGGCATACGGAGTACTTCCATGTTCACTTTTCAAGTAGTTTGAGAACGATGTTCAGCTTTACTGTCAGCACTGATTACGAAGCCACATTCAGGACCTCCTAAGATCATATGTTACCCAATCCAAAACTTCACAGTACCCTAATGCTATGGTGTGGTTGACCCTACCAGTATCTCATTAGCGTAACATTATTGTGCACTACCATGGCATGGCAGACATATGATTGCTCGCTGCTTTTTACACCCAACACTCGAAGCCCGGCAGTGAAATATGCAGGAGCAAATATTATTTCCCACGAATAGCACTACTGGTATTAGATAAAATGACTTAGCGCTATATCCCTATTTTCCATACGTGGTTTTTGTCGACAGTTAATATATACCGAGCTATAATAATTACGTTCCAGGCCACGAAGACGTTTTGACATTTACTTTCTCTTGACATAGCCCTGATTTACGTGGCACAAACTCCAGCTGGTCTATTATAACCGGACACTGGTAAATTCCTGGCACTTAAAGCAAATGACTCTATTTCGTGTCTACAATCAATTATATGTTGGAGCTACATACTCTGAAAATGATGCTAGTAGCTGTGATAACTTATCTGAGGTATTTTACAGTGACGAACAAGCACAAAATTTCCTGAGTCCGCCACGTTATTTAGTTTGACATATCCTTCTGAGATTCAAGTATTGATTGTGCCGGCTAGAATAATTAGTTGCTAAGGTAGACCCTCCCCTCGAAGGCCTCTAAGGCTCCGTCCTTCCTCTTCTCATAATTCCATACAGCGAGTTCCCACTGTCCGCTTATTTGAGGAAACTCAATTGGTTGAATTATTTTAGAGAAATTCAACGCAACGAAAGCTTTCTTCTCGGCACTTGTTTTCGTAAACATAAATGTGCTCTCATTCTTCGCATCCACGATATCAAAAACCCCGTAAACAAAAACATCAGCATGCTCTTTCCGAAGTCTAAGCATTTTCTTCCAGAAGGAGAGCACGCTAGCAGGATCCCCACTCTGTTTCTCCACATTAATCTCAGGATATAGATCATGAACACGCATCCATGGTTTCCCAGTCGAGAACCCGGCATTTGCTGTGCTATCCCACTGCATTGGCAAGCGTGAATGATCCCTTCCCAAGATTTGCAAGCCATTTCTCACAATTTCGAGTCTCGATGGCACCTGGCCAGGATTCTCCTCTGAGTGTTTTCGTGCCTCCTCATAATAGTTCTTGGCCTCGACATCTTTATACTCCTCAATCGGCCACGATTTGGGTGCATTTATACTCCCAATTTCCTGTCCTTGGTAAACAAAAATTGTCCCTGTCATGCTGACTTCCATCATGGCTAGCATCTTTGCCGACGCTTCTCGATACTGTGGCTCGTCCGATGCGTATCGGGAAACGCAGCGGCCGTTGTCGTGGTTTTCAAGAAATGAGGTCGTCCAACCATCGTTGCCCTCGATGAACTTTTGCCATTTGCTAGTGGCAGCTTTCAGGGTTGGAAGATGGAATGGTCGGTGATCATATTTTGTTTGTGTACTGTCTCCATGGTCCAGGTTTCCTACATCGATATGGAACACCATATCTAGTTGTCTGAAAAGATTTCGTTAGCATTGATCAAATGGTGCATTTTATCTTTCCACACTACGCATGGTAGTCGGATAACATACTTCTCCTTCGCGCCTACATAATCAAGAACATGCTTTGGGTTTGGTGTGAGTGACAATTCTCCCACTGTCATTATGTCGTATTTACTGATGACTTCGTCATGCATCTCTTTGACAAATTCATGGATCCGAGGACCATTACAGTAAATATGTGCTGAAGGTTGCTCGTAGTGGTCAGGGTCGGTGACTAACACATCTTTGAACTCAAGTGGCTTGCTGTACTTGTTCACCGTGTCAACACGGAAGCCATCAATGCCCCTATCAAGCCAGAACTTCATTGCGCTATCATAGATTCCTTTCCGAGCTTCAGCGTTATTCCAGTTCAGGTCTGGTTGTTGTGTAGCATAGAGGTGCAAATAGTATTCTTGTGTGGTTTCATCCCATGTCCCTGGAGATGGTTAAATCTCTGAATAAAGGAAATAGAGTATCTAGGGTACATACATGCGCTGCCAGCAAAGTAGCTTCTCCAATTCGTTGGGGGAAAGCGTTTACCAGCACCATCATACCGTGCCGGTCTCCAGAAATACCAGTCACGTTTAGGGTTGTTTTTCGACGAGCGTGACTCTTTGAACCACTCGTGTTCATCTGATGTATGGTTTGCGACAAGATCTAGAATCACTCTCATCCCTCTCGAGTGGCATTCTTTTGTCAACGTATCTATATCCTGTACTGTCCCATATGGAGGGTAGACAGCTTCGTAGTTTGAAATGTCGTAGCCCATATCATGTTGAGGACTATCGAACATTGGAGCTATCCACACAACGTCAACACCTAATGAATGGAGATAATCTAGTTTACTGATTACTCCTGGAATATCACCTAGTCCATCACCATTTGAATCTTTGAAGCTCGCAGGATATACCTGGTACACGACAGCTTCCTTCCACCACTTCTTAGTAGGTGAAGGGAGAGTTGAGTGAGGCATTTTGATTTCAGTAGCCAGGCAAAATACAATGCTAAGTTTGATGATCAGAGAGCAGTGTGAAGCAAGAAGAGCTGGGAGACGAAGGAAAGGTCGAAGTCGCGTCTAAATTTTGAGTGAGCCGAACATCTACCTATTAAAGTGTCCAAACCGTAATCGGACAGAGTTTGCTAATGTTAGCTTCATCAAAAGAATCTAAAGCCATCGGAGGCAACTCGGATATGACTATACACCCCCATCTTCACCCCTTTCTAAGCGAATATGGGGAAACCAAGGGTAACAAATCCGCCAAGCCTCCGGGATGTCCAGGAGTCCAATAGTTGGTTGATGGCGTATAAAATAGGTATCCACTCCGAATAAGCTCCGCACCCCATACTTCAAATCCCCATTCTCTTTTTGCCCGTGTGCTGATTTCCTCCCCTGTTTTGTGCGCTCCATGCTATCGATTTCCGGGTGAACCAGGCAATGCTTCTCTCTGGGGACCCCTCAGTTGTCGGATTACGTGAACATGGAGTAGTTCTTTACAATTAGCGTCCTAGAAAACCTAGAACTATTGAAGTCATAAGAATATAAAGTCTCATCGGATCCCAAAGCAAAGAACCTTTAGAACCATTCACTCAAGCATATTCGGCGCTGGGATAACAATACCAGTTATCTCGCCATGCATACTAGCACCAGTCCACCAGCAGATAAGGCGGAAGTCATTTCTCAAGAAATTGACCAGAAGCATATGGGCATGGATCATGATGAAACTATACCCTCGAAAGATGGTGCTCATCAAGCCTTGATTCAAGAAAAGAACATGAGTCTCTGGCAAGCAGTAAAGTTATATCCCAAAGCAGTCGGATGGTCGATGGTTCTTTCCACAGCTCTTGTCATGGAAGGATACGATTTACTCCTCCTCAGCAATCTTTATGCATCACCTCAGTTCAATAGAAAGTATGGCACACTTGGGAAAAATGGCACCTATACGGTAACAGCACCGTGGCAAAGTGGATTGTCAAATGGAGCTCGTATTGGTGAAATGTTAGGACTTTGGCTCAATGGTCTTCTTGCGGAAAGATATGGGTGAGTTTAGACCCTGTCCGAGGTTACTATAGCAGAAGACTAACAAGAAAAAAAGATTCCGAAAGATGATGCTGGGGTCGCTCACTGCAATGATTGCATTTATCTTCGTGCTCTTCTTTGCTCCAGATGTCAAAGTTCTCCTGGTTGGTCAGATCCTCTGTGGTATGTGCTATTCATATTCCTCCATCTTTGACCCAAGCTCTACAAGACACAAATACTGACAAATGTGCAGGCCTTCCTTGGGGGGTTTTCCAAACTTTAACAACATCTTATGCTGCGGAAGTTGCTCCAATTGTCCTCCGACCATATCTGACGACATATGTCAATCTCTGCTGGGTCATGGGCCAATTTGTCGCCTCTGGTGTCCTTCGAGGATCACTTACCCGTAACGATGAATGGGCCTACAAAATTCCATACGCGGTTCAATGGGTGTGGCCCATCCCACTTCTCGTAGGAGTTTACTTAGCCCCAGAATCTCCATGGTGGGAAGTGCGACGTGGAAATCGAGAAGGGGCTAGACGAGCGCTGGAACGTTTGACAACCAAAGGAAACCCAGACTACAACGTCGATGAAGTTCTCGCTATGATTGAACATACCAACAAACTTGAAGAGTCGCTTTCTGAAGGTACTAGTTATTGGGACTGCTTCAAGGGAGTTAATTTGCGTCGAACAGAGGTTGTTTGTGGTGTTTGGCTCGCACAAACTCTATGTGGAACAAACATCATGGGATACTCTACATATTTCATGAAGCAAGCTGGTCTCCCGACTGTTCAGTCTTTCAACATGTCTCTTGGCCAATACGCATTAGGAGTTGTGGGTACGCTTCTTTCGTGGTTTCTTATGGCTCGTGCTGGACGACGTACTATCTATTTTGGGGGAATGTGTACATTGTGCACATTACTAATGATCATTGGGTTTTGCTCCCTATCTAAAACTACAGGAGCTACATGGGCAATTGGAGCTATGCTGTTGGTTTTCACATTCGTATATGACTTTACCATTGGTCCAGTCTGCTATTCACTTGTTTCCGAACTATCATCTACTCGCCTGAAGACTAAGACCATTGTTTTAGCCAGAATCGGATACAATCTCAGCAACACTGTGATCAACGTACTTACGAACCATCAATTGAACCAGACAGCGTGGAACTGGGGAGCCAAGACCGCTTTCTTCTGGGGTGGGACCTGTTTCATCTGTTTGATCTGGGTGTTTTTCCGACTACCAGAACCAAAGGGTCGCTCATATGGAGAACTGGATATCTTATTTGAGGAAGGAATATCACCAAGAAAGTTCAAGGCGACTAAGGTTGATTTGTTCAGAGAAAATGCAGTGCCTGGTATAGCGAAAGTGGATTCAGTTTAGATAGATATTGGATCAGAAAGAGACTGACAGAGTCTTCTTATTTACATCAAGTTTGACCAAGACCTCTTTTCAAAATAATAACATGTAACAATCAGAAGAATACTCATCCTGAATAAATTCTCTCGGGTCATAGCCTCAAGAAAGTGTAGTTATCTTCTAATTTTGAAAAGATAGAGTATCAAACTTCGCGCATTGTCAGATGTTTCTGAAATCGCTTCCATCGAGCTTCCGCATGCCTCGATGTGCCACACAACATATGTATCATAATATTTATGTTGGTGATCCTTGGCTGTTGACTTAGAAATTGGTAAATGTTGTAGATCTTGACAGCGTGTTGTATAACGTCCTTTTGGTAACTCCGATATGCCAGCTCCTTGTAGCTTAGAGCGCTGTGCTTTGGAGAAGCGAGAACTTCGTCGTGTTTGGAGATTGTGGACTTGGTACTTGAGATTATTTGTGCCGTCTAAAGCTGGCTTCAATCAGCTGCAACTATCAATGGGCCGTCTTTTGTCGGATAGTTCCACACTGCCGTGGAGCAGCTCCAGAAAATATTAGACCATGCGGCGCTCTCATTCCAATGCTAATTAGATTAATTTTACAAGAAGATCTTGACCAAAGGAGCCAACTGCATTGAATTTTCGCGCCATGTTGCGCCAAGTGAACAAAGATGGCGGCTTATTAAGTGCTGATCACCTTTACCAGTCATACATCTAATGTAACAACACCTGAAGCCAAATCCATTCACTTAGGTGGAAGCTCTTTAGAAGTGGCAGCACGTTACTTTAAGTTGACTATGCTACCAACAGACGATGAGTCTAAAGAGAGCATCCTTTTGTAAGCTGATTTTGGTGCATTGGTGGATGAACTCCCAAACTCTATGCACCAAATATCTTGGGATCTTCTTCCTAAATTCAGAATAAGTTGTCCTTTGTATCATCTCCAGATTTCACGCTGAGTGAATCGGGCGGAGTGGATGGTGGAAACGAAAGTAATGGCATGGGTAGCGGCTTGCTCAGTGCTTCCATGAGGTTTAGAGATGACTGTTCAAGCTTGGTTTCGATGAGTGGAATAAACCTCTCTTCCCCTCCGCGAAGCTTGCGAATGAGTGACACAATGTATGCCAAGTACTCTTTTGGTGAAGTCTCCCCCACCAGAGCAACTAGGTCTATGGACGATGTGTATGTAATTACGTCTATTAGCTGATAACATATGTCGAATAGTTTCTCGACCTAAAGGGGAGGTTAACAAAAAATCATGAGCTGAGCAAGCTAGGAAACCAGGTACTCACAAGACCAATCCCATGGATTTGCATACTGTACTCGGATATATCCCATGTTGATATCATTAAATCACGAGCAATAATTATTGGATACCAAAATGTAAGCGACTCGTGTTTTGCTGTGCTTGAGAGATATCCAAGTTGTGTACATAACTGCCAGACAATCATCCGTAACCATTGCTGGGAAACAAGCAGATCAGCCATTTGCACTTCAGATAGATCCATAGAAACCGAAACAGCTTGCTGCAGGCGAGTTTCAATGGATATGACCTGATTTGTGGAGCAACTATTGCTCGTTCCATTCCAGGATCCTATGAATACCTCGTCGAAGGGTTCATAGAGTTCAACCAGCTGCGCAAAGCCGGAAGTTCGCAATCTCAAGGAGAGGCTTTCAAAGTTCGGGCTCGATGCTGAGATTAGCATTGTTAACGGTCTGTGTTTTCGGATGCTGTATGCCCTGTGATATATTAGTAATGGCGAGTGAGGTTCTACTTGCTAAATCTCTTACCTTTCGGTTGAAAGTAGTAACCAATATATCTGATTGGATATTGGTGAATGGCTCAGATCAGAGCTTATGTCTCCATCAGAAGTTCCAGACACATACAAGCTCGTTGCCTCTCGCAAGAAGAACCAGGTTTTGTTCTGGTCATTTAGAAATCGATAGCAACCGTAGAGTAAAAAAGATGTAATGACAGTCCGTACAGAAGGTAGCACAATTGGTCTTGTGTCTCTTCTCGCCTCAAGGGCCTCGTAAAGCAACATTTTGCCGTACCTGATATCTGCCAACAACAGACTGTTGTCCGCTGTTGACTTCGAACCGTGCACAACGCCTGTCTGTAATATAATGAAAGCACAAAACGACAGCAGTAAACAATATGTGTCATTATCCGTTTCCAAAAGATCACCATCGAACTGTAGAATATCATCCTCTATGATCGGAACCGATGAATGAAATTGAGAGAAGTAGAATTCCACGCATGCCTTGATTGTTTCTACTGTAATCAGGCCAGAGGTACGGGTATTTGACCGCACAGGTAGAATGGCCCTGTTCAAGTTGGGCCTGTCGGAAATACTCCCTTGGATATTACGGACCTGGGAAGCACGGAGTTCAGAGATCACGTTGGCAGTCTGGCCATGTCGGCCTTTTGGCTGTGATGGCGCCAGAAAGGTGCAGGATATCAATGCTGAAGTGCATCCAATACAAGGCTGAGTTTTATCACAGCGGATCTTACGCCTACGGCATGCATCGCATGCGTACTTGTGGATTGTAGGCATGGTTTGTGAGGAGTGAAAAGGAGAGGAGATGTTGATACTACAAAAGTGGAACTATCGGCTCGGCTATTCGCAGCTCTATCTGGACCGGTGCGGGTTCTCGGCCTTGTGAGATAAAAAACGGGCCTACGGAGTATATACTTTACCATTTCATAGGTCAACCCGATGAGGGATTATGGACCATCTGGTGTAATTCTGCATGAGTGCCGCCTTTATGAAATTTAAAGAGCCAATAACGTATGATGTAATGGTCATCAACAGTGTCGTTCATTTTGTATCACCTTCCCAATTCTAAATTGACCAGTTGGAGTTCGTGGAGTCTTGGTCCTCCCCAAGCTTCCGTAGTGCCTCGCTTATTCAGTACCGAGAAGAATAACTAACACCTAAGTGAGTCTGTCTTCTGTAGTATTGGAGAATCGCGACTCAAGTGATATATGTAGAAAAGGCGTGCCGCACGACATCGTATGCAAGACACGAATGTAATCCTCAAGGATATGAGTAAACAGTCCTCTGGTCCATAAGAAAATTAATTTGGACTCGAGGAAGAAGTCTTCCGAGCCGGTGCAATTTATGGTTCTCATGCATCTTGAAACTAGGTGCCCTACGGGACTTATGGCCTACAGTTGAATTCACATGTGCAATCCAATGGTTAGATTACCTCGCAAGGACCTAGTGATAACATCAAAACTCTATGGTACAGGTATATACACTCCTTCCAGAAGTATCAGGTGCAAAAATGTAGAAGCACAACATGTGTAACGTTGAAGTTAGTATGTTAACTACTTAATGTGTGTAGAGCAGATTTGACAACAAATTTCATTGGCAATTTATAAGCCCAGTGCTTCCATGCAATGCCTCCATGAGAAGAGGTCGGCTGTGATCTCATTGCCTTACTACATAAGTAGTTCCCCAAACAACGTTTCTATGAGTCTAACTTTGAATAACGAGGGCGGAGGAATATCCCTCCACAACTAGGGGTCTATGAAGTTGGGGGCCGCTTCGCATCTTTTGTGTATTTCATTTGTACTCTTCTTCGGCAGCGCTTCCGGACTGTAGCACATTTCCGGAATATCCTCGTCGACATATTAAGTGGGGGAGCTGACAGGGAGTACTAGGCTTGAGGAATGGCCAGGCCATATAGAAGTTTGTGATCAAGCAGCTTTGGACATGCAAGAGATATTTGAACCAAATTTTCTATCATTATCGGCAAGTAGAAGTGTCAACGCATCCCTAATTAGTATAGTGGTGAGGCGTGTCAAATTTTAACCAAATTATCCGCTGTTTTGAATCTTTGCCGTCCGTGTTGAATTATTTTGGCGTCATCCCCCTCACTTCCCCATATCAAAGTTGAAGCCTTCCTCTATTGCACCCGTCATGAAAGCCCCTCCAAACAGGTCTTCTAGTGAAGGGAACTCCAGATCACTGAATGACACGGTCGAATATTCTGGGAGGATATTGTCGAATATATGACCCTGGTGCTGTTCCGTATGTGTGGAACTCTCAGGTATTGCTTGTTCATTCAATCTCCGTTCGAGCTTTGCAACAGCAAACTCTGCTGGCGCGGAAGGTAAAACATTGGCATCTTTACAGAATTTCAGAGCTTTGTGGAGAAGTGCCATTGTAGAATCTTTATCAAGTGAGTCATCGTAGTATGTCGTAATGATGATGACGGAATATACGTAACCTAGAACGAGATAATCTGGCATATCTTCTGCAGCGTTAGGCGTGAGGCGTGTGATAGTTTCCACTACTCTTGTTGCATGTTCAATTGACAACATAACATATCTATTACGTTCAAGATCAGTTCCTGTTTGTGATTTTGGCGTAGTTTGATCCATTGGGGTTTGAGCAGCAGAATTTGATGAGGTAGAAGTCATATTTTTAAGCGATCTTTGTGATATAACAATATACCCAAAATGATAACTCATGCGAAATACCAGGGCCCGACTTGAATTTAGTTCTGTAGAAGCTATTAACGATACTCGTTTAATTAGATCAAGATCACCATACCTAATAAGTGTCCCCATTTCTCGTGCCATTGAACAAGTTCTTTCGGCTTCCCACTCATCGGCATGGGTCGTGAGGCTTTAAGAATCTTCAGCAGTATCGAGTAAAGATGAATCTCGGCTACTACAATACCATCTTGGATGGTTGCATCGAAGATGTTTAGTATGGATGAACACTGATCAAGATATGCTTCCGCAATGATAGATGGTCGTCCAGTTCCCACAGCAAAACTAGCACAGTTAGCAAGTCGATTGTTGTTTATGGACTTGCGGCATTGATCATCCTTACGCACCATAAATGTGCTGAGCAAATATTGTTCCATAGCCTCAGCTCCAGGTGATTCTTCCGATTAGTCCGTCCA
>Ga0247810_10000683_pt1 | contig 30318 bp, 27 predicted proteins | sample UWRJL119311C1_FD_179918 | JGI IMG/M metagenome (GOLD analysis project Ga0247810, IMG submission 179918) | Plant litter microbial communities from Arlington Agricultural Research Station in Wisconsin, United States - UWRJ-L119-311C-1 | ecosystem: Environmental > Terrestrial > Plant litter >... | reverse complement strand
CATTTAATGGTGGATTCCCGATAAAGTCGGATATATTCACATTGATATTCAATGTTACCTGATCATCTCCGGATACCACTGGCCTGATATCAATCTCAAGATTCGCATTCACCTCTGTAAACTGTTGCGTCACTACGGTTTGCGCGTTTAAAGAGGGAATCACATTTTGTGTACTCTGACTATAATAACGGGAACTACCGATGCTTAAATTCGCTTTATGCCCGTTCAGTGTAGATAGTTTAGGCACCGAGCGAATCTCCACATTACTGTTTGTTTCTAAAGCACTTAGGCTGACATAGAAATTGGGCGTCACGCGACCGAGGTTGACAGAATTATTACTACCCAAACGGGACAGGAATCTGTTGATGGCCCCAGACCCAAATGTATAATCCAGTCCGGGGAAAACAGTACCGCCAGTTTTAATACTGTCTGATACACCGGCAGAAATACCTGTCTTTACAGATTTCCCTTTACGCACATCAACGAGTGTGACTTCAATCAGTACCATCGGTACCACCCGGTCAATCTGTTTAATAAAACTTTCGATTTCATTTACCTGAGGTGCAGAGCCTGATAATAATAAGGTATTCTGCTCTCTGAATTCTTTGATCTCCACTCCACGTTTCCATTCGTTAGGAATCATCATTTGTAAGGTGTCAATGGAGCGGTGCTGTAATTGCACGATGCGGTTAGTCCTTAGACCTTCCAGCTTCCTTTCGCCCACCAGGTAAATGCCACCATCTTTTTTATAAGTATATTCTGTGCCTTGTAATAAAGCAGTGAGGAAGTTTTCATAGCTGATGTTGTTCAGATGAGTAGTCACATTTCCTCTGATATCTGAATAGATAAAATAGTTTACTCCAGCTTCCACTGAGGCCGATTTGATCAGATCAAGAATCGGTGTGTTCAGCGCGTCGATACTCACGGTCTTTTCACCTTTAGGATCCCTGCGACCAGAAATATTGAAATTACCCTGAGGTGCCCCGCCGCCATTATTGGCAGAAGGCTTATTGTTTCGTTTTACAGCGGTTGTATTATCACTGCTGATGTACAGTTCTTCCCCATCGGCCAGCGACTGGAAGATGTATACATTATCATTTGTCTTGTTTAACTTCAGCTCATTTGCATAAGCCATTTTCTCCAATGCAGTTTCAAATGGAGCAGCGGCGATATAAGCAGATACTCTCTTGCCCAGCAAATTCACGGGCACGATTACATTCTTCTGAGTGATCTGACTAATCCTTTTAGCGACCAGACTTAGGGAATCATTATTCAATTCAAAGCCAAGGTTATCATTTGATTGGTTATAGGTGATCTTAATTTCTTTGGGAACAATCGCAATCCGTGGTGAGACTACTTTTGTGATCGACATGATAGAGCCGATCAGGTTAATATCCAGCTCATATTCTTTCGCAATAAAGAGCAGCACATTCATCGCCGTTTCATTTCTGAAGTTGTTATAAACCTTGAAGGTAAGCGTAGGGTCGATGTTGATGTTTAAGTTATTTGATTGCGCTAAAGCCCTTAAAAATTCCTGAGCTGTAGCACCCGCCATAGACAGTTGCACTTTTTGAGTCAGTCCCGGAACAGTAACAGCCAGTGTGCGTAAACGTTCATCAATTTGCTTTAAACGGTCGTCACTATTGTTTTGCGCAGATGCCTGAAAACTTATTGTGCAAAAAAAGCACAGCAGGAGCATGGATTGGAGCGCGCGTAGTAAAATTTTCTTTTTCATTTAGATAGAGAGCAGTAAAGGAAATATTTCTTCCAGTGAAGTTTCACCATTCAGAAATAATGCAAATGCGTTTTCGGATAATGTTTTAATTTGCCTTGTTTTTAACAATGGGTCAATATACATATTCCCTTGCTTAATTTCGTGTGCTAATTCGGTGTCTACAGGAATAACTTCATAAACAGCTTTACGCCCTTTATAACCTGTATAATAACATTCGCCACAACCTTTGGCTATATAGTGTTTCGCAACATGTTCAGGTGCTTTGAATTGTTTAGGATAAGCTGCCGGATTGAAGTCCGTTTCCGTTTTACAATGCGGACAAAGCAGGCGGACCAGTCGCTGGGCAACAGTTGTATTCAGCGTACTTGCTACCAAAAACCCGGGTATCCCCATATCCATTAATCGCGACACTGTTCCCCATGCAGAGTTCGTGTGAATGGTAGACAGCACCAGGTGACCTGTAAGTGCCGCACGGATAGCCATATTGGCCGTCTCCGGATCCCTGATCTCCCCCACCATGATTACATCCGGATCCTGACGTAAAAACGTACGCAGTGCAGATGCGAAACCCAGTCCGATACTTTCTTTCAATTGCACCTGGTTCACTCCTTCCAGCGTATATTCAATAGGATCTTCAATCGTTAAGATATTGCGCGTAGATTTGTTGAGCAGTTTTAACGTAGCGTAGAGCGTAGTTGTTTTACCAGAACCTGTCGGTCCGCTAATCAGGATAATTCCATTTGGCCGCTGGATGCCCTGCATATAATTCTGCATGTCGATTTCCGACAAGCCCATTGTATTCAGATCAATATCTACACTGCTATTATTTAATAAACGAAGTACAATCTTTTCGCCATGCAGTGTTGGTAAAACTGATACCCTGATATCAAAAGCCGCAAGTTTCGCAGATTTATAGTGGATCCTGCCATCCTGAGGTAATCGCTTTTCTGCGATATCCAGGTTAGCCATGATCTTGATTTTGTTCACCAGTGCCGGATAATCGTCGCGCTCAATCTGGTATCTTTCTACCATCATCCCATCGATACGCACACGCACCCGGCATTTGTTCTCGTAAGATTCAATATGGATATCACTGCTTTTTAAACGTCTCGCCTCGTTAATGAGCGCCGCCAGGAAATCCTCATTGGTAGAGATCACTTGTTTTTTTACCTGCTCTCCTCCATTACTTTCTTCAGCGAAATAATGCGTAGACAGTAAACGGTCTATCTCCCCTCCCGCGATTCCGCTTAGCGTAACGCTTTTGCCGAGGATCACTTCTAGTTCTTCGCTTAACGATCCGTCCAAATTGGCGATGTCGCAATAAAAAGTAACCGACGAATCATCCGACAATAAAGGAACGATACGGTAATTCCAGGCTTGTTCCTTTGAAATGATATGAATTAATACTGGATTGATGACGTGTTGTGCTGTACTCATTGTAAACCTTTCCTTAATGTTTGTCCATCCGTTCAGCCAGCTTTTGCAACTGCACCTTTACCGATTCTATTTTCTGTCCCTGTTTTTGCAATTGTTTGTCTTTGTCTATCAGGATTAAGGTTAACTCTTCAATCTTTTTTAACAGCATTGCATTGTTTTGCCCGAGGTTGAGTCCATTCTTTTCTACCTCTACAGCAGAAGGCATTTCCGGCAGGTGTTTGTTTATTTTGATGTAGTTTTCTATAGCTGCTAAGGAAGGTATTGAGTAGTTTTCTTCGAAAACATAGTCAGGCCAGTTTGCCGTTTCTACTTTGATTTCATGCGCACGGATCTTACCATTTACAGAAAGTTTTTCTGAAGGAGTTGCTGTTCCAATACCGACATTTCCGTTTTCGATAGCTTTGATGGCTAGTGTGGCGCCAACTGGTTTATACGTATTGCCTACATATAAGCTCCAGTCATTGGTCATTGCAAGGAATTTATTAACTGTTAAATCATTACCAGTCTGGTTTGCAAGCGTCCAGGCATTATTCTGACTAATCGACCTCATTTTGATATAAACGACCAGTGGCTGATCCGTCAGACCGAATACGTTAATAGCTCTGATTCTGAATCTAGGATTTCCATATTGCGTATTACAGTCAATAGTAAAACAATGGCCTACCGAACCATCTCCTGCATATCCATTGCTATTAATACGTCCAACTTCTCTCCACATATCTGGATTAGCATGTCCAACACTAGCTAAATAGGTGGCACCTGCTGCGATATTACCTCTCACGTAAGAAATTGCAATTTCATAATTTCCAGATGCTCCCGCATTAAACGGTTGCGAGCCCACGAACTCTATAAAATCTCCAACTTTGAAATTAGCTGGAAAACTAACCGTACCGTTCCAGTCTATATTGTTTTGTGCAAATGTGAAATTGCTCAGTAGTACTAATACAATAACTATTAATCTCCTCATCTTTTTACGGCTTCAATTTTATTGATTTGGTTACGTTGTTTGATCAGCTGCGACTTTTGTTCAGATACCTGATCATTCAATACATTTAATCTTTTATTCATCTCAATCATATGCAAAGTCATTTCTTCCATCTTCTTTAACAGTTTGTTATTCATCTCGCCAAGACTGACTCCGTTTGCAGCTTTTACTTCTTCGGCAGAAGGTATTTCAGGAAGATGTTTATGTACTTTGATATAGTTTTCAATCTCTGCTAAGGATGGAGAAGCATAGTTTTCTTCGAAAACATAGTCAGGCCAGCTTGCAGTCTCTACTTTAATTTCTTTAGCTCTGATATTGCCATTTACTGCCAACTTAAAACCTTTGGTATCTGATGTTCCTAAGCCTAAATTTCCTGACATCACATTTGTGCCACCGCCTAAAGAATATATAGTTCCTGCAAGTGTTTCTCCGAAAGAATTGATATTCCCATCTACTGTGGTTTTAAAAGTATGCGCAGGACCATTCTCTTCCCGGAATGGTAAAGGATTCTGTACCCCATCATACATCACAGGAGATTGTGCCACGTTTGACTTATAGAAATAAGTCGAATTACCTCTTAGCCAAAATATGAAATCAGAAGATCCATTGTAAACACTTCCGTCGCGATATCCCGCTATAAAGGTTTTATCAGCCTGATTATAGCCATTAAACAGTTGTATAATTTCTGCATTTATAAAACCTGACCCATTACCATAAAGAGAAGTATGAAAGGTAAACTTAGCCATTAAAGAACCTCTCCAGTCTTCATTCAAATGTGTAGATGAGCGTCCAAGTTGTAGTTCAGTTGGCATGTTGTTATTCCAGTTACCATCTTTAAAAGTTACCGGGTAAAATTTACTAGCATCTCCTTTTACAGTAAAACTTCCAGTAGATTGAGCTCTTATAAAGCATTGTACCATTACTACCAGGAAAATGGTGAGTATAATTCTTTTCATATAATCTCTTTTAGTATTTATGTAGTTTGGTTCTTTTCAAGGGAGTTTTATTCAGTTTGATTTGCTGATCAAGCTTTCTATCCAGTTCTATCACATGAAGGGTAAGTTCTTCTATCTTTTTTAATAACAGCTTATTCATTTCACCTAAATCGACACCTTCCTTTTCTGCTTTTTCAGCAGAAGGCATTTCCGGTAAATGTTTATTGATTTTTATATAATCTTCCAATTCAGGGAGTGATAAAACCTTATAGCTATTTTCGAAAACATAGTCTGGCCAGTTTGCAGTTTCCACCTTGATTTCATGAGCACGGATATTTCCCTTGACAGAGAGCTTTTCTGTAGGATTGGCAGTTCCAATTCCAACGTTACCTAAGAAATAGTTCTTACCACTTCCACTAAAGTATGCTGTTCCTGAGCTGCTTGATCCTGATGCATTCACATAATCATCAACCACAGTTTTATAAGTCCTTAGAGGGCCGTTCGTTTCCTGATATGGAAGTGGATTTTGTATGCCGTCATAAATAACTGGATGGGTATTTTCCGCACTATTTATAAAGTAAGTTAGGCCCCCTTTCAACCAAATGATAATTCTCGTTTCACCATTTTGCCACGTTGCATCTGCCCAACCTCCTATTAATGGACTCGTATTATAAGAGGAAAATACTGACGCATCAATAAATTCAGCTCTATGTCCATAGTTATTAGTATGGTAACTAAAATTAGCAATTATAGCACCTTTCCAAAAATCATCTGTATGCACACTTGATCGACCTATAGTTAGTTCAGTTGCCACATTATTATCCCAGTTATAATCATAAAATGTTACCGGATAGAATTTATCAGCATCTCCACCTACCTGAATAGTGGCAGAGACTTGTGCTTTGGTAATTAGGAATGGCAGAGTAAGAAATAAGAGAGCGATAATTTTCTTCATAGTTGTATAAATTAGAGTAAATTGTCAGTTCGAAAGCCCAGATACCATTCTGCTGTTAGAAAGAGGGCGAATAAAAATGCCTGAATCCCGGCTAAAGGGATAGTAAATGATTCTTCCTTTGAAATTGCCTTAGAACTGATAGCGAAAACTATAGCTACAATAAGACTTAATACGTAGAAGAGGATGTAATTTACAGGTGATAAATAAAAACACATCACGAATAAAAAAAGGATATCCCCCCAACCTATAAAGCCATTCGTCAAAGTGATTAACTTTCTATGCTTAATCGCAAAATAACACCATAAGCATAGAATTTGTAGCAGCAAGAAGCTAATGGTCATTAGTCCATCTGTCCAGAGCGTATAAAATCCGAGATCAAGTGTTTTCAATGTGCCAAGTAGAATTGAAAGGATGGGGAAACAGAACCAGTAAACACCTCTGTATTTGAAATCCTGATAAACAACAAACCCTAAACTGAGTAATGTTGCAATCTGTAAAAGCAACATTAGTCCGGAGTAACTTCTTTCAGATTCTTTTCCTGGTCGATCTGCCAAACATTGAAGACTCCATTTCCGTTGAAATCGGCTACAGCAGTTGCTTTAGCAGTAAAGGTATTATTCGTTGCTCCTGTTACCTCAATCTTATAATTCGCTTTACCATCTTTCCCATCTGTTGATAGTTTGTCTTGTATAAAGCCTAACTCATTTAAATCTGTAGTGTATTTAGAATGCTCGTAGAAATAAGTTTGCTCTAATTTAATAAGGTGCTCTAATTGAAGTTTAGCCTCCGTAGTTTTGGCCTTCGTGATTAATGGCATTAGATTGGGTAAAGCTAGCAGAACAAGGATTCCGATGATAACTAAAACAACGAGTATTTCGGTTAGCGTGTAAGCGTTTACCTTTTTATTTAAGAGCGTTTTCATGAGATAGTATTAACCGCACTAAATTAGCAAAAGGTTTCTGAATTAGAAAGATTAGTTAAATAAATAACAAGGATAATAAAATGTACTCAAGACCATTTTACTGATATACCAGACATATTTATGAAATGATAATAGTGTCTTAACTTATTTATGATTTTTAACAAGAATGAGGGACTGTACATTGAAACTGTACCACTTATTCGAACCCATATTCGAGCGGAGAAAAGGATCACCATTTCCAGAAGAGTGAAGTTGCCAATGAGCTCAACCGACTTAACGAAAAGACTACAAAGAACGTTTGCAATCATAGGAATTTGAACTGGAAAGCACGCGGGATGGCAATTGTACTTCTGAACCGAAAATTGCCGCTAAATTCCAGTTGAGCATCACAATAAAAATACCCATAGCCTGCGTTAACAGGCATGCAACCTATTGGCTAAGATCTACAGATACTAACTTTACTTGAATACTGTATTTTCTTTCACATAACCTATATTATACGGATCGGTTATAACATAAAGACTGCCCTCCTCCCTGCTGTTTTGAGGATTATAATAAATTGTAAGATCTTTAGAAACCACTTTTACAGAATCTCCCAATTTTCTATCAACCGAAACTGTGCAATATAATTCGGCTGTATTCCCAGTAATCCTATAAGGATAAACACCTCCTTTAATCTGCTTATTAAATTCATCAACGCTGGATTTCACATGCTTTAACGTAATTATACCGAAAGCATGATTAGTTGATTTTTGTATTCTAACGACCACTCCTTCAAACACTACATTATTATTCAAAGAATCATTTAGTTTTATTGTCTCCTTCCCTGATTTATTATTATAATAAAAAATCGAATAAAAAAAACCTACCAGTAAAATAGCATATAGCAAATACCTTATTATATTCATCTAAAGTCTTTTAATTTTATCCATTGTTCCTGTTGTTAAAGCAGAACCCACAGGATTTAGTGCGTTAAATACCCTGTCAAGAACACTTCTTTGTGCTGTGGGCTTCACATCATTTAATAACCAGGTTCGAGATAACGTGCCGCTTACAGCTCCTAAATTACCACCTGCCCCTACTCCAATACTAACTCCTAAGGACACGCCCTTCCAACCTGGGTCTTTACCTGACCCTGTAAATTTACTAATATTTACGCCACCACCTGCAATAATTTTAACATCGGCGGAGACACCTGCAGCCCCAGTTATCCCGGCATAGGTTGTTGGATCTATTTTATCTTTGGAAGTATTATAAGCAATGGAAACGCTACCTCCAACGTTTGCAGACAGAGAAGCTTGTACTCCCCCTGAAAGGCTTTCGTGAGCTCCTGCGTAAACATAATTATATCCGCTGTAATTTTTATCAGTAAAATTAATCACAGAAGCTTCTAACCCAACACCTCCTCCTATAACTGCCGATGCCCCAACATCCACTTGAGTAGTATAACCAACTGCAAATCTACTCGGATCTATATTCCCAGCACCGATATCGATAGTTGAATTATTCTTGAGGGCAAAAGGAACGTTATAAACCACATCATCTCCAGCGGTTATAATCCTCCATTCCTTTTTATCACTTCCTCTAAGTACAATATCACTTGGGGCCATCCCATCCGGATCTGTAAACCTAATAGGATTACTGAATCCATAAACATATGGAGAATATCTCCGCATTTGTTCTGCAAGTGGGTCTATTGTATTGAAACGCCCAATCACCGGATCATAAAACCTTGCCCCGTAATCCAACTCACCGAACTCTCCAAATTCCTGTTGCAACTCCTTGCCATTGTAAAGATACTTGTTTTCATTAGAGGCCGCAAGTTGTGATTTTCGTAGACCAAAAGCATAATAATCATCACGTTGTAATACCTGCAGTTGATTGTTACCTGGGTTTTTATAAAAAGTTATACGGTTGTTACCCAAGTGGTCACTCAATGTGTATTCGTAGCTATAATTTCCCAAATTGTTCCGGGCTAGTCCATTTTCTGTGAGGATAAAGTCTATTGAACCGTCGGCCTTGTGTTGTACGCCATTGATGTAATCAGTCTTCTCTTTCTCACTATTTTTGGCAAGTTTCATTCCCATTGCATCATAAGTGTAAGTAACATTTGTTTTTCCGATCACTTGTTCAGGCAGGTTCAGGTAGTTATAAGCAATTGAAGTAATCTCTTTTCCCGGATCACTGGTCAGGTTCCCATTTCCATCATGGGTATACACACTATTGGTGAATCCTTCAATCTTGATTAGCTGGTTACCAATATATCCTGAATAGGTGTTCGTGCCAAATCCATCCCGTTTCAGCGTTTTGATGTTACCCAATTCATCATAGCTAATTACTTCTCCAAGGTTGGACGAAAGGGCATTGGTCAGCCTGTTTAGCTTGTCATATTGGTAAGTAAAAGTATTTTCAGCTTCAGCGCCCCTTTTCCATACCTGCGAGGAAATATTACCGTTCCATTGCGCATAAATTCCGCTATTATATTTTAGCTCTAAACTAAATTCGTTGCTACTACTGGTTTTCATCCAGCCCCTTTCATTGTATACGTAGTCAGAGTGCTGCAGATAACTCTGGTCGTTGTCCATACTGTGCAGGTTCTTTCTCAGCAATTGCCCTAAAGCATTGTATTCTGTTTTGTTCAGCACCACTTCTGGCTGCCCGTTGATACTTTCCATCAAAGCCACCTTCCTGCCTATATGGTCATAAGCATAACGATTGGCAATTATTGTTGGGCTGATGTTGCCTCCGATGATATGGCTGCGTGTACTGCCAATGAGTTCCCCTGCAAAATTATAGGTAATATCGGTGATATCTTCTCCTCCCAAATGGTTCTTGCTTTTAAGCTGCACCAACCTTCCTTCCAGGTCATAATAATTGACATTCAGCAACATGATTCCCGTACCTATTGTGGTCACCATACTTCCGGTAGGCAGGGATTTCACCCTGCCACCACTAGCCAGGCCAGTAGCAGGTTCACCGAAGCTGTTTCCCGGAAAATTGTAATCATCATAATAATTGATCGTATGGTAATAAGGTATAACTCGTGGAAAAGATAGATTATCATAACCGGTCTCTGTATTCGCACGTTTTTCCCAAAGTATTTCTTCCGTATTTACTGTTGCCTGGATAGATTCCAGACTATTATTATCAGCATATAGCCCAGTAACTACCACTCGGCCCAGCACATCGTATTTGGTAAACAACCATTCCTTGATTGGCTTGCTACGTTGCATGGAGTCCTGAGAAAGCACCAGCTGGTCCAGTCTGTTGTATACCATGAACTCCCATCCCTTGCCCGGAATTTTCTTATTCACCAAACGGTTTCGTGCATCATAATGATAACCGTAGATGAACTGTTTGAACACCTCCTGGCTTTCCTGGAAACTGGTGATCCTAGTCTTCCCATTCAGGTTAACAGCAGGAGGCAACACATAACGCAGGTTACCAAAATCATCGTAGAGGTAATAGATATCCAGACTTTTGTCATTAGTCTCCCATGTACGTTTCAGCACCAGTTGCCCTTCCAGGTTCTTATATTCATCAATAGTGCCCATATTTCCGTCCCCAACTTTCCAGTTCTCATCTTTAGCCGTCGTTTTATATAACCTGCCTGCTGCATAATAGCCAGAGGTGGCTCCATTGACAGTCACCGTCCATAACCTAATATCGTCTACGCTATTAGTTCCATAGGCAATTTTAGAGGTATGCCCTGCAGAACTTCCGGCAACAGGTTGCCAGTCGGCACCAGGGTACCCTTGTTCCAACGGTCTGTTCAGCGGCGAGGATTCAAATACCGTCTGGCTGAAAGGAAAGGCCGTTGGGGTTACGCCTGGTTGTACTGCATCGTAGAAGGCAGAAAGCCCAGCACCAGTATTCAGCGCATCTGCACGATAAGCACCTCCGTTTCCAGCTGAGGCATAAGGCAAATATTTCTTTTCTTCCCTACCAAATACATCATAGCCAACTGGCTGGATCAAATCAGAAAAGTCCGGACTACCCTGTATCATGACCGTTTGCAAAGATCTACCCAATCCATCAACATATTGCACCGTCTGGTTTACCTCGCAAGTTTTACGGCCAGTTGTTTGTAAAGCATCTGCATCAGTCAGCACCCCTGCTATCTTAAAATTCTTGATCAGGATATAATTTTGATTACCACTTGGATTGTTGGCCAGTGGACTGCAGCTTTCAAAAAAAGCACCTGTATAGATACGAACTGATTGACCTAATGCTACAGGTGGAATATGGAAACCCGGCTTTAAAATAATACTATTAGAAGCAGTGATACTTTTCTCCCCCTTATATAAATCAGTTTCTAAGTCCTTCTGAGCGTTGACCCTCCCTTCAAAAATACATATGAAGAAAATTGACAAAATTAAATACTTAAGCGTTTGGATCATAAAGATATATTTCTATAGGAGTTATTTGCATAAGGATAAGAAATCGATGGCGCCTGCGAAAAACAATTTGTTGACACAATTACTGACAGACCAATTGAAATTATTAATCTAATATCCATTATTCTAAAAATATTTTTCATATCTATTGTTTATAGTTGTTTATAGTGATATGTTACGTTCTTTAAAATGTTCTTCTTCTGATCCCTCACGTTTTTTAAACGTTGAAAATCGTCGTATTCATAAAAGACCGTTTGACCTTTGGAATCTGTTACGCTTGAAATTCCGTTTCCTGGTTCATAAGTATAAGTTGTTACTTGCGCCCCTTCCGGGATTAGACGAATATCATCTGCCAGCGATCTCCCTTCACCACCTTCAAGAGTGATATAATTATCAGTAAGTAATTCAATAATAAGGTGGGAATAACTCCATTCTGAGGTAACATCTTCAGATCCCAAATTTTCTTTAAGCACATGAATATAATTGACCCCATCAGAGGCAGTATGCAGGGTAAGCCTCGAATATTTTGACATGTATGAAAGCAGGTATCTCCCAGCAGGCATCATACTTTTGGTAATAAGTATTTCGGAGTTGTGGATATCGACACATTTTTTACCACTATAACAATCACCCGAAATAATTGAACCACCTGTATCCCAGTCATCCTGTGATTCAAAATTGGATAAAGCTACCCGGTTTCTTGATCCATTTTTCACTTCAGCAATCAGATCATTACCCTTTTCATTCCAAATTAGACAAGTTCCCGGTGAATCATTCCAGGTGCCATTGTGTCTTAACGCAGAAATCACATTTCCGCGATTGTCATAAGAATAGCTGGACCGCTGTTTCATTCGTGAATCAAACATGTCTGACACACCAGCAAACTCGTTAATATAGGCACTATAGTTCTGGAAACTACTTTTAGGTATGGGCACAATACTCTCCATACTGTGCTTCGCAACCGTTGCGGGTAAAAACTTATTGGTTCCATCAGCATTCTTAACCTCTACAAGTGCAAACCTATTAACATCTGCGGAGGTAATTAATTCATTTCCATTAACCAGTTTACTGTTTATGGTTTCTATCGGTGTCCCAATCATATTACTCTCCTTCATTTTAGTATAGGCGTCAGAAGGAAGGAACCAGGTAGCAGTTGGAGCTACCTCATGCGGATACCTGTAGGTTGTCTTAAGTTCTTCGCCGCTGCTACCCTTAAATATTTTCTCTTTTAGCACTTTATACGTGTAATCATATTTATAGGAAACAGCAGTCACCAAAGAATCAGATCCGTATAAAAAATATTTGGTCGTTTCTTGCTTTAAAGGCCTGAACGGATAGTAGTATAGACGATAAGCCCCAAGCTCAAAACTTGTAAAAGCTGAACCGCCTCCCGATAGGCGTTGAATGGAGCATCTATCTATACCATTTATCATGAAAGCCCTCACATACTGGTCACGCTCATTATCGGAACCAATTGTATGATTTCCCCAAAATGTTTTAGTGGCTTCAAGAATTCTCCCATCATTATCAAACGTTTGCTCACTCTTTAACCGACCTCGTTCAAAGGCTCTTGAACTTACAGGATAATAGGGGAAAAATACAGGCGCCAACATCTTAGCCTTGTCATCAAAATGTCCATCATCAAACCCTGTATATCTATAAATCTTATAACCGTTTTTTAAAACAGGATTTGAGGGGGATGTTTGCACTTCCACAACTTCCGTGTAACCAACAGGATTGTAAAAGAACTCGTCATTTAAAGGAAGAACAGGGTTAACGGTTCTCAAATCGTAGACGACCTTAATATTTGCAGTAACATTATTGGGAAAGACGACAGGATACTCTTCTATATAGTTATAATTGTACTTTGGAACACCAGACAGTGTTCCACTTGATTTCAAGGACGATAATGGTAGGCCAGGCTTGTAACCTTTCACGTAATAATAATCCCTTCGTTTGACATAGCCATTAATTGTTTCTGTAGCATCAAGAATTGTTCTGATGCGTGGTGCGCCGCCGTATTGAGTATTATCATACTGAATCAGATGCTGTCTGGTGGAATCTAAGGCTGCGCTATACTGTCCCGGCTCATATATAAATACAGAGCTTCCCTTAGTTGGATAAACAATTTTAGTCAACAAGTTTGTGTGCAGGATAGCATTATTTCTTGTGGCTATCTTATTCCTCGAATAATCAAATGTGCTGCCACGAAAAAAACTGTAATACTCAAGACTGTCGCCTGATGATTTTATATTATTATAATTCCCCCAATGATCAGAGAGTTCTGCCAGGTAATTAGGGAACCTGTCTTTGGTGTCCATCTCCAGAGAATACTTAAAAAAATAGGGACTTTTAGATATTCCTTTACTGGATATTTCCGTCAAACCTGTCAGCATTAACCTTTCTCTGGGAATAGATGTATTAGAATACTGATTATAATTAAATCGCAAAGTTTTTAGTGGAACCATATTTACATTCCATTTAATACTGTCCAACTTCCGCCATTCCAATTGTGCAGGTTCAACCGTTACATCACCTGAAAACTCCTTTACCATAACTCCATAATAATTTGTGTTAGGGGCATTCATTAAATTCTCATATTTTGTGAAATCATAATATTTTTCCCTTGATTTTGAACTGTAAAAAGTAAGCGACTCGCCCCAGGATGTAGTAACAGACTTTAAATATACAGGTGAAATCACCTGGCCTCCCATAAATCCACCATATGCGCTCGAATTGCAATCTTGCTGATTGTTGACATAAGCATTTGTTAGTGATAGTGAATGTGTTAAATGAAGGTCTACGATCATTTTCTCTCTTTGGTAGGTAAAGACGACTTCTTTTCCGTTGGGCCAAATCACTTTTGTGAGGTGCCAGGAGCTTGCCAGCCAATCATCCCATGCTTGCGCCATATAATTAATATTGTACTCAATGGCATCGTTACTACCGCCAAAATAATACTTCACGCCGCTGTCATCTGTTAAGATAAAGCCCTTAAATGCTCTGGTATCGAGTTTATAAAAAAAAATACCCGAAGATTCCCAAATCTTCTTGTAAGAAGCAATAGGAAATGGGGGCTGAATAAATTCGCCATTAAATTCCACTTTGATATTTTGTTCGCTGCGAACTTGCCAATGGCCCTGTTCATCTAAAAAAAATTTGCCGCTATTTCCCATAAACTTAAAAGCAAACTCATCTGGTTCAGTATCCCGTTGAGAATTCAATTCAATTTCCGGGTTAACAGTTTCCCAATTACTATTTAGCAGTGCAGACCGACTAATTGCAGAATAATAACCACCGGATAAAAAGCCGGTTGGAGGATCGCTATGGAAATTAAAACCTTGAAAACGGTCATCTTCATCACTTTTATCTTTTATTTTTCTTGAAATAACGCCGCCGCCAAAAACATTCAGATCCCATCCCAGACCTGTCCAACCCGGATGGTTATCTGGTTTTACCGCAGAAGCGTTGTAGTTTAAATCTACAGACACTGAGATATCACCGTTCTTTAAGTTGACTAAGGGGATATTAATTTCTGGATGCCCTGTATACTTTGATATTGGGACATCACCAAAAACCCCCAACGAAACCACATTAGGACTCACGGTATTTGGATAAGTATTTAGTTTTGTTGGATTTCTACCTGGATCTGTAATCGGCCCGGGTCGTTGGGCAAGTAAATAATTTGAATGAAGGACCATAAATCCCACGAGCAGCAAGCGAAAAATAGTTCGTTTCATTATTTCTATCGTTAGAGTAATTAATACCACCAATCAATGAAAGTCAAACGAATTATTACGTTGATCATCAAATTCTCCAGAGATATTATTTACCACCAATATTACAAAGCCTTAGTGCGGCCACTCTGCACTACCAACTTTTAACTGAAAATATTTTAAGGTTTTGAAGTAAGAAAAAACCACCTGAAACCTACTTACCAGCATATATCAATTTTAGATGTATATAATATTAAGTTAATGCGGGCTTCAGTGCAGAATTTAACATTCCTACCAACAACAAATGCTACGCAAAAACAACACCCAAGTTGCATTTTGCAATATTTGCGCCGATTAATCCCATCAATGAGAATGCGGGCTGAATGATCAGCTGCAAGAAAATCCTCTGCACTTAGCGTAAGTATTAAAGTTGCTCCTGACAATAAGTTCTGAATTATCGGTAAGCCAGCTCCTAAGACTAGGGAATGATTTAATCACCCCAGATAAAGAGATGTTAGAAGTAGTATAATAATCAGATTTTTATTAATTATATCTAGAGCTGCTTCATTTATTGCGCTAATCAAATTATTGGTAAATAAAGCTTTCCTATTCCTTACAACACCAAAATAGAACATACAATCTTCAGTATAATAATAGGTTTCTCTTGAACGGGAGTATTCAATAGGCGCATTAAATTCTTCTTTTAATAACTTTAAAATTTCCAGTAATAACCTTCGGGAGACACCCATTTTACTAGCAAAATAATTAGGGCAACCGGTTGATCCAGTATTGATAGACTCGTGCATTCTTTTTAAAAGTATTAGATCTACTTTCATAATTTTGAGAGATTAATAGACTAATTGTGGGTTAATGAAAACATTACTTTTTGAATATGAATTACCTCTGTATTATTTGTTCATATGAGCATTTCATAATGTAGACCGGAACTTAGTTCTGTTTATTTTTAGCTCTGATATGCTTTTTCATTAATAATTTTTGATTATCCTCTAACACCTTGATTTGATTGTCCTGTTGAATCAAAAACAAGGTCAACTCTTCTATTTTCTTCAGCAGCTTTGCATTCATATCGCCTAAATCGATTCCTTTCTCTTTTATATCTAAGGCTGATGGAATTCCGGGCAAATGACCTCGCTTTTTGATATGTTGTTCTGTTTCTTTTAGTGAGGGGAATTCATAATCCTTGGCAAAAACGTAATCTGGCCAATTAGCATTTTCTACTTTGATTTCCTGAGCTCTCACTTTACCATTAACAGCTAATTCATAATCACCAACATTACGCGTTTTTATCCCCACCTTATCTGGGAAATAAGCGAGTGAAGAAGCTTTTGAAGATAAACCCAGAAGAGACTCAATTGGCGGTTCGTTACCATTGATAACATCCACTCTTGGCCCGTAGAAATACTGACGATCTGCAATGGTAGAATCATAATATAGGTAAGCACGATGATTATATTCAGTAGCACCGACAGCAAACTTAAAATCTACGCAATCGGCCACTTTTAAACCGCTTACTGAATCATAAACACCACCATAATTTTCTGCAGAGATATCACCACTGCCATGTACATAGCCGATTAAGAGAAACCATTTATTCAATTCTGGCAAATCACCAGCAAAAAAATAAGGGTTACCGTTACCAGCGCCGTCAAGATTCAATGTATTTGTATGGCCGAAATAAGAACATCCAAATAGTGTAGTTCCATCATTTGAATTTGTCTTTTTAATCCAAACTGCAAATCGATGAAGACTTGCGCTATTTACTGGGAAAGCTTGGCTATTCCATCCGCCGTCATCATTTCCACCACCATTAGGTTGAGCTTTCCAGAGAACCACCCTATTACCTAGGGGCCCTTCTCCCCATTCGCGGACATTTTCATTGCTTTCACCAATAGTGCCAAATACACCGGTTGACTGCTGCCCAATTGTCCAGCCACTTAAGTCAAGGAGATTTTGAGCTATGGAATGATTCGCACAAACCATACTCATTAAAAGCATGGTGAATAATGCTTTTGAAAAGATTGTTTTATTCACTGTATTGGATTAAGAGAGTTAATTTAGATTGCTTATTTTTTCGATTTATGTTCAATTTCCAGAATCTCAATTCGTTTGTTTTGCTGAATTAGAAGTAGAGTTAGCTCTTCAATTTTCTTTAACAGCTTTGCATTCATGTCGCCCAAATTGATTCCATGTTCATTAACTTCAGCAGCTGATGGAATACCAGGTAGGTGTCCTTGCTCTTTAATATGCTGCTCAGTTTCTTTTAGGGATGGAAGTTTATAATCCTCTGCGAAAACGTAATCTGGCCAATTAGCAGTTTCTACTTTGATCTCTTCTGAACGTATTTTTCCTTTCACCTGAAATAGGAATTCCGGATTGGCAGTTTCAGTTCCAACATTTAAACTTCCTAGGATATTTACCTGATTCGCTTCATGGTTTTCGGTCATATCTGATTTATAATCCCGAATATCACTAAGAATATTTTGATTAACCGGCTGTCCCTGTACCATATAGTTCACACACTTTAAGTTCTCGCCCGTAGAGTTAGACCATCCAGAAAATTTGTAACCTATATCATGGTATGCATCTCCTTGAGGAACTTCAAGAGCTAGATATTTTTTACCATTATATATACAAGTTTTAAATTTCCATGGCAAATTATTTGAAAAGGATTGTAGCATACCTGAAATGCTAGTATGTACAGAAGCAGTATTAATATAAGCTATGTTTACTCTATTGTAAGCACTTTGGTTTCCTCTGGCGGCTGTTATTGTTCCTACAGCGTTGTTATATGATAACGGAGTTCCATTATAAGCCTCATGCAACAAAATTAAAGATCGGGTATAATCTCCCTGACCATTATCTCCGAGATCAACTACCCGATAGCCGCTTGGTCCGACTAAGGTTTGACTAAATGCTTTTAACTGAAAGCCGAATGCAAGAGCGATTACTAGTAGGTATTTCATATTATTTATTTTCCAATTTTTTTAATCGCTCGTTGAGTAGAAGGTTATCTTTTTTGAGATCAATGAGGTAGAGTGTTAGTTCCTCTATTTTCTTCAGCAGCCAAGCATTCATACCCCCAAGTTCAATACCATTGGATTTCACATCTGATGCAGATGGAATACCTGGCAAGTGCCCACTGTCTTTGATATGCCGTTCAGTTTCTTCAAGGGTTGGTAATTTATAATCCTTTTGAAATACATAGTCTGGCCAATGCTCTGTTTCTACTTTAATCTCATGTGCTCTGATATTGCCGTTAACGGAAAGTCTCTCTTTAGGCGAGTCCGTTCCGATACCTACATTGCAATTGGCTGTTCCGATAGAATTAAAACTATACCCCTTTTCAGGATCTATATAAAACTGTAAATAATTATGTTCATCCCCTTTTACAGAACTTTGAATACGAATCCTACTCGTAGAAGTACCAACGCCTACCTGCTTTAAATAACCTCCTGTAGCATCCTGTCCTGAATACAGATAATTAAGTGTATCTCCCCATTTGACTATTCCTTTTACATGTAATGTACTTTGCGGATTGGGAAAGCCTATACCTACATTTCCATTTAATGGGAATACATTACTTTGTGCAATCGAAGAGCTATGAATAAAAAAGCCCAATATAAATAGATAGAATAATCTCATTGATTTCAAAATTGTAACTGTTGTTATAAATAATATTTAGTGAGCTTTGAGATCTTCGATTTCTTTCTCAAGCTTTTTAATCCTTTTATTTTGATCAATTAGATATAGTAGGAGATCTTCCTGATTCTTTAAAAGAATAGCATTCATCTTACCTAATTCGTGACCTCCATCTTCAATTTGCTTTGCAGAAGGAACAGAAGGAAAATGCTTTTCCTTTTTCACATACTGCTCTAAATCATTTAATGACATCAATTCATATCCATCATCAAAAACATAATCTGGCCAATGATCTGTCTCTACTTTGATTTCATGAGCCCGAATCTTTCCATTGACCGACAGCTTTTCTGTAGGAGATCCCGTTCCGATACCGACGTTCCCTTCAGCATTAAACTTGACCATCAAACCATCATATGCAGTAGCTGCTTCGGGATGTATAAAAAACAATTCAGACAATCCAACTGAATAAGAAGGACCGCCACCTTTGTAAAAAGTAAATCTTATTTTACCCACAGCTACACCTATTACCTGCTTAATGTAGCTACCACCGCCGTAGTTATCTTCATCAGCAACGGTTACCCATTCTCCGGCACCCTGATAAATATTATACACTTCAATCTTAAACTTAACAGGATTATAATACCTTGTTGTCCACCCTATCCACGCACCAGCCTGAACATGTACACCTGGAAGATTTTCGATAAGAATAACATATGGATTAGCGGGGTCAACGGCTTCACTATAGTACGGTGTTAAATTTCCATTGAAAAGAGCAGCCAGGGGCAACGATATACTTCCGCTTTGACTAACAGCATATCGTTTGTCTGCATAATACAATAAATTTTTCTCCATTGAAGCCGTGGATCTATTGGATGAAGGAATTACCGCTTCAACCTGGGCGACTAGATCATGAGCTACAAATAAAGAGAGAGATAAAACAGAGAGCTTTAACTTAGAAAATAAATTCATGGTTTACAGTGATTTTAACTTGTTAAGAATGGAATCCATCTTTGCACTTAGTTGTTCATTCTGCTTCTTAAGTTCAATTATTTCTTTGTCCTTTTGAATAAGATGCAAGGTGACCTCCTCGATTTTCAAGAGGAGCTTTTTATTCATTACCCCCAAATCAATTCCTTCTTTTTCAGCTTCCGCAGCTGATGGAATATCGGGTAAGTGTTTGTTTAATTTGATATAGCGTTCCAATTCTGACAATGTAATTGGCAGATATGCATTATCAAATACATAATCAGGCCAATTCGCAGTTTCCACTTTGATTTCACGAGCCCGGATATTGCCGTTAACAGATAAACGTTCCGTAGGATTTAGTGTACCCAAACCTAGATTACCAAGAGCAGTAAAATAGTTGAAGGATTGAGGAGATATTGCATAGTTCCAAATAGGTGCAACTGTAGGCTGGTCAGACTTAACGAAAAAAGGATTGAAGTCGGAACCTCTAATCAGAAAGCTCAATCCCACATGATTAGCCGGAGTTTTTACATAGACATCATAATACTCCTGTCCTGGCCCATCTGACCCTGGATATGCAGACCATTGAACATCGTTAGCCGACGAGCCGCTGAGTGTGAGTACGGGTTTTTGCTGTGCAGATATAAATTGGGGAAAGCTGAAATCAACATATGAACCTCCCTTGCCCTGATAATCCACGAAGTACATTCTGCACGAAACACCCCCTTTTCCCAAAAAGCCTAAAGAGGCGTTAAAATTCTTTATCTTGAAGAGTTTTATCCATTCGGATTGTGTGTGATTATAATATTCATACAAAAGAAGATTGGTGTGTGAATCTGCACCGATAACTGTTTGTTGTGCATTTGTAGAAATGGCACAAAATTTTAGAAGAATAAAAAGTCCTAGCCTTTTTGAGAGTCGCATACCATTTTTTATAAGTTAAAACATCAATAAATTCAACAATCAGCTGAATTAATAAAATTTATAAAACTTAAAAGAATAGGATATGCAATAAAATGAAGAATTTGTTTGAGAGCGCATATTCATAATTTACAAATACAGAATAATAGATCATTTACATAAATGATCTTAACTATATCTACATTATAAAGGTAAAAACATTTAAACACAAATCTGGATAATTTTTAAATATTTTTAAACTCATAAACTATTATGAAAGATCAAACAACATAAATTTCATAATTCCCTAACGCAGACAACAAATATGGAAACATCACAGTTAATTTTCACAAACAAAAAGCCCCTTATTTCAGATGATTACGTTCAATAATTTCGATTAGCCTATTTATTTTCTGATCTTGTTGAATGGTGTGTAGCGTAAGTTCTTCAATCTTTTGCAACAATTTCATCTGCATTTCGCTCACGTTGATGCCATTATTTTTCATTTCCAAAGCAGAGGGAACATCAGGAAGATGGCGATGCGCCTGTATATATGCATCAGTTTCAGCCAGCGATAAAAGCTTATAATCATTATTAAACACATAATCAGGACCAGGTATATTCAAATCAACTTTGATCTCCTCAGCATGTATCTTTCCTTTCACGCTAAGTTTAGCATCCGGTTGAGTCGTCCCGATGCCTACGTTGCCGTTTTGAAAGTAATGATTTCCATTACCACTGACCTTTAGGAGTCCAGAACTAACGAAATCGTCATCAGGCATAACGGGAGCAGTAAAATCTTCCGTAAGCATTCCAACAGGATTTTCAGCTATACTAATCTGATCCATAGAAGTAATCTCCTCCACCCTATTTTGCATATAAGTGATTCGAACTCTATATCGCGCATAATCTTTAATATCCAAATAAATTGGAAGTGCTTTATTAGGGTGATCAGCGTAAGAAATCCCCTTTTCATATGCATTACCTAAAATAACTCGCGCACCATGAAAAACGCCAAAACTTTCTATTAATCGCAATTGAGGAGTGCCAGTATTAGCTCCGTGGTAAAAGCCAACTTCAACAATGTATTTTTCATATCCAGTATTGAAATAAACGTCAAATAATTCTAAAATGATTGTACCTCCACTCTGCCAATGGAATGAATTAAAGCCAACTGTAGCTAATTCATAACGCCTTGGTTGATTGTCCTGCGCAGTCATCACATTAGTTACAGTTGTTTTAATACCATTTTGATCAGTATGCATCTGTGCAGATGCGGCAAGTGATAGCAGCCCAAAGAATAGGGCAGAAAGTATTTTTTTCATTGAGAGTGTGCAATAAGAGTGATATGATAAGTAAGTTATTTTCGATTTGCTTTCTTTAAATCAAGCAATTCCAGTTGAAACTGGTTTAACCTTTTTTCCTGTTCCTTTTCCTTTTTGTCTTTCTCGATGAGATAGAGCGTTAGTTCTTCTATCTTTTTCACGAGCAATTTGTTCATCTCACCGAGTGCAATGCCATCTTTAGCAACATCATTCTCAGAGGGCATTTCTGGTAAGCGGTGGTTTGTTTGTATAAATGAATTAAGTTCAGCTAAAGATCGTAATTGATAATCAGGCTTAAAAACATAATCAGGCCAGTGAGCAGTCTCCACTTTAATTTCATGGGCACGGATTTTACCATTAACCGCCAGTTGATAATCTTTAGGATCAGTTGTTCCAATGCCTACACTGCCTTTTGCCGTAACTGTAAATTCTGGTGAATAAAATCCTCTTGCATCACCAGGCGTTATGGTGATGTAATCTAAAGATATGTCAGTAATTCCACCTCTAAAATCAATACCACGAATTTCCCAGTCATTGATATTATCCGGAATCTGTACGGGGATAGTAAAAACCTGCCACTCATTACTATTTCTGAACATATTTGGCTTAATATCCAAAGAGCCAAATCTACCAGCACCTGAAAAGCTTACAATATCTATAGTTAGCAATAGTGCGTCGGAAAAATTCGAACTCACTTTCATTCTGAACTGAATCAAATAATTCCCGCCTTGCAAGTGACTGTAGGGCCCATACCAAAAAGTATTTGAATTAGCAGTTGATGGCCTGAATATGGCATTACCTCGAAATGCTGTAGGATCACTAACTATAGAAGTACCATCTGGTCTGGCAAGATTTCTATCATCAAATCTATAGGTCGGAAGAGTATCTTGTGCTGAGACAAAATTGCTGCTCAAAGTAATATAAAGCGCGCCTAGAAGAACTAGCTTAGAGAAGCTTTTTAAGTAGTTAATTGCGTTCATTAGATGAGTTTGAATTGTTTAATATTATATTAATCTGAGCCTCTAAATTTGCTACCTTGAGCTCCATCTCTTTCAACTTAGTGATCTCTTTGTCCTTTTCGATTAAATGCATGGTTAACTCCTCAATCTTTTGCAGCAGCTTTGCATTCATTTCACCGAGACTAACCCCATTCTCTTTTACCTCCATGGCAGAAGGAACATCAGGAAGGTGATGATTAGTCTTTATGTACATTTCTGTTTCACGTAGAGAGGGTAATTTATAGTCACTGCCGAATACATAATCCGGCCAATTTTTAACTTCGACCTTTATCTCATGAGCTCTGATATTTCCATTTACGGATAACTTATCAGTTGGAAATTCTATACCTATTCCAACTTTACCATTTCCCATGATTGTAAAAATGGGAACGCCACCTATTAGATAAGAACCCACCGAAACTCGGGGTTGAGTTAAACTACTTACATAGTTAATATGAAATTCATCTGGAGTTCCAGGTGTATTGCTATATCCCCCTTTTAATAAAATTGTTGCCAGTCCACCTTCTGCTGCAGGGGACAACCTTATAATAGGCCTATTATCTTTTATTTCAAGAACTTTACCTCCAAACCAAGCGTTTGGTGTATTTGTTCCTATACCGACACTGCCATTTGCAGGAAAAACATTAGTTTGTGCATTCATGTCTAACAAGAGTACCACCTGCAACACAACGGCTAATAAAAACTTTTTCATATTTTAATTTGATTTGATTTTGAGATGATGTTCTAATATGCTCAACCTATTTTCCATATTAACATTGACGTCCTGTTGGTTTTTCAATTGAGCTTCTTTTTCAATTAGATAAAGTGTCAGTTCCTCTATCTTTTTAAGTAATGCGGAATTCATTGCACCCAAGCTAATCCCATTTTCTTTTACTTCCACAGCTGCGGGGATACCGGGAAGATGTTTATTGGCTTTAATATATTCTCCTGTCTCTTGTAAAGAAGGCAACTTATATTCATTATCAAATACATAATCTGGCCAGTTTGCAACTTCGACCTTAATCTCATGCGCACGCATATTACCATTTACAGATAATCTTTCTTTAGGATTTATTGTACCAATACCAACGTTTCCATCAGACTGCCAGATTCCTGTACCCGGCATAGTTAGAGTTCCGCTAAACTTATTTTTATAGGGAACAAGAACAGATTTGGTTCCGACAAGAGGTTCATCAACTGCCGTCCAGCCTTGAAAATATTCTGGTAACTCCTGATTGCCCTGAGCATAAGCACTCACAGTGAAGCGTTGAAAATACACACGATCATTAATGTAAATCACTATTTTACCACCTTCATTAGATAAATAAATGGGTGGGGTGTAACTTCCCGCCGAAGAAACTGCTGGATTATAAAAATAAGCTGTGGATGGATCTATATAGGGAGCATCAAACCAGACGTAGGTAACCAATGTGAGATTGATCGTTTCCTGTGTGCCGTAGCTGTAGCCAGTAATTGTAATAGTCGGCATCCCTTTATCCGGCACAAAAGGCAAATTCGTTTTAATCTTTACACCGTATGTCGGCGAGCCATTAATGTGATAATTAACAATATTATCATAGTTTTGAGCGGATGCGATACCAATAAAAAAGGCATTGCAAATCAGTAATAGAAAGAGTTGTTTCATTTTTTTGAGAGACGTTTAACTATTGTTTTTAGGGTATTTTATTCTTTAATAAGCTTTCTGATTAGTAGTTCAAGATTGTCAATCCGCGAATTTTGTGAATTGAGTTGGCTCTGTTGATCAACGATTTGTTTTTCCTTAGCAATTAAGTGTAATGTGAGTTCTTCTATTTTTTCTAATAATTTCGCATTCATATTCCCTAAATTAATACCTTTTATTTCAACCTCCTGAGCTGAGGGCATTTTAGGGAGATGACCATTTTCTTTGATGTACTTTTCAAGATCTGAAAGTGTAGGTTGCTTGTAAGTATTCTTAAAAACGTAATCTGGCCATGAGCCTTGCATTTTAACAGTGATAGATTCTGCTACGATATTACCTGCTACTGCTAGTTTGTAGTTCTTCGCATCGGCAGTCCCTATACTCACATTTCCCTGGGGATTAATAAAAAGTCTCGGATTAGTGGAATTTTGGGCATCAATAATATAAAAATCCTGTGTCCCATTTGCTCCCAAATCATTACCAATTTCCCATTTTGACACACCATTAGCTGCTAGAACTAAATTATTTGATCTATTACCAGTCAGATTACCATTGTCAAGAATTAGGGCATTTCTGGCACCTGTAAGACCATTCGATGATCCCTTTACATGTAAAGGTGCTAATGGATTATTGTTACCCATACCTATCCTGCCATTCTGATTGATTGTCATCAAAGCGGCACCAGTAAAGTTTCCGATATTATAACTATCGGAAGCAATATCCAGATAACTATACATCCTTTTTTGTCCTAGAGGATTTAAATAGGCAAAACCGGGTTGAGATCCCGGCCCACCATTGTTCACAGCTTTGACTGCAATACCAGAACCATTTTCTGAAGGATTCATTCTAACAGTGAGCTTTTGTTCTGCTGCTTCAGTGACGCCAATACCGACATTGCCAGTTGGAGGAAATGAATTGGTTTGCGCATCTACCTTAGCCAGAAAAGCCAGTGCGAATAAAATAGTCAATAAAAACTTATTCATATTTGATTTAATAATGTTGTTACGATATCGTAATAGGATTATTCTTCCTTTTTGTAAATGGACTGCGCTTTATCAAAGCCATTCCAAAAAACATGTAACCTTTCACAGACGTTGCATTTGACTACGATATTCATTTTTGAATAGAGCAGTTCAGCATCAATTTTGTCAAAAAACTGATCATATTCCTCAACGGAAATGATCTATATTTATTAGTGAGACTTTTTCTTCCTTTGAGGCAGACCTATTTCCAAGTGCTGTAGTCTTGCTTCCAAGTTCTTTTCTTTTTTATCCTTCTCAATCAGATAAAGCGTGAGTTCTTCCACCTTTTTTAAAAGCAGTTTATTCATTTCACCAAGAGCGATACCATTTTTAGCAACATCATCTTCGGAGGGAATCTCAGGTAAGTGATGATAATTATCGATAAATGTCTTCAGTTCATCTAAAGATCGCATCTGATAATCGGGTTTAAACACATAATCAGGCCAGTTGGCCGTCTCTACTTTGATTTCATGAGCCCTTATATTTCCATTTACAGACAGCCGCTCTCTCGGATCTAGTGTTCCTATACCAATTCTATCGTCCATCATTGACTTATATTGTCGGGTTTTGGTATTAACCAATGCTACAGGAGCGCTGATTGATATCGCATTCTTAATAGTTGTGATCGCCACAGAATTGATTAACTGCCCCTCAATCCTAATATTAAGATCATTACCTGTGTTCAACAGATGGTAGATGGGAATTCTCCTGGTTGCGCTGTCAAAATCACCAATGTTCCATTGCCTTGCTAATTCTCCATTAGCATAAAGGACCTCAGAACTTGTGCTTGAAAACTGGCCTGAACCATTATCCACGATTGTGATACGCTTACTTAAAACCCCTTTATTAAGTTGATAATTATAACCTCCAGTTATTGAAATCGTCAAATTGCCACCAATGAGAGTATTGGGTATAGCTATGTAGGACACCATATTTGATTGCCCATTAGGAAAAACAATCGTCTTGGAAAACTCGAAGTAATAAGGATCTTGTGCGTTAGCCGTGAAAGAAATGGAAAACAAGATAAGGGAGAGTAAAAGCGTCAATGATTTCATGCAAATAATTTAATATATAGCGAACTTACTAAAAAAAATGAATGGTGCCTAAAATAAATTATTCGTTCTGTTTCTTGTGATGGAGATAAATATTTATGAAGAAAAGGCAATTAAATATTAGCTGGATGAAATTAATATCGAACCCTTGACAATGTTATCAATGCGGCTTTGCTTTCAGGACGATCCTGAATCACTTTTCTCGCAAAATCGATAGCAATTGAATCATTGAGAAGCTTTTCTGGGAAGCTTCTTCCTAAGCACCGGAAGAATACCTTCTTATACTGACACGAACAGTTTAATATTTACATACTTCATCCTGACTTAGAGTGGGTTGGATTTCAGCTTATATAGCTGAATAATAATGTCTTGCCATAAATTATAATTCTACAATCACCTAAAAAAAAGAATATAGAAATTTAAAAACATAATCAACATCATTCTGATATAGTGGTTTCCTTTATAGACTCCCCAATCCTTCTTAAATAGAAACCATCCCAAAGGAACAAACAAAACTATCTGGACTAAGAATAAAGTGCCGTAATATGATTCACCTAGTAAAATAGTAATAGCCATACTTGTAAGACATATTGAATAAACTACTCCCGATATGATAGAAAAAAGGATATGCCTTTCCTTTGGGATAGAAAACAAATACCATCCAAAAAAAAGATAATAAAATGCCAATAGACCTGTTACAAATAATGCTGGAACTACCGAACCATAATCTACGATAATTGTACCAATCGCCGATAATCCAAAAAAAAGTTCTTCTGACTTAAACCTTCTAATAGCTCCATTAATTACTGAATTGCAAAAAGAGATAATCTTATTAATCATTAATATTTAATTGAAATTTTAGGATCAAGTGTAAAATTTAGTGATTCATTCCAAACCATAGTATCATGATCCTCGTAGTACGAGGCAATGACCTTCATATCATGCAACTGCGGCTCGTTTTTGAAACCAATAGTTTTGAGGTAAGTCAAATATTGCTGATGATCGCTAAAACCCTTCTCAATTTTACGGGATGGCGAAACAACCCACCAGGATTCCTTTATCTCTACACCTATTAATAGAGTACTGCCAGTATGTGCTAATATAAACCCATTTACAACAGTTGCTTTCCTGATATGACCAATCATTGAATCTCCACCTTCCAATGCCGTTAAAGCCATGCCCCAGCCTCCCTTTTCATCAAATATCACAGCTTCATACGGTTTAATAAATGGTATGCGGGCAGAATCCCATTCACCCTTTTCGGTATAAAATTCGTCGACTTTAATCTTGCTGTCTTGCCTACATGCTGACAATGATGTGAGCAGCAAAAGCAAGCCAAAAGCCTTAAAAAATTGTGGTATCATTTTATTATTGTTTCGTTCTACCATACTTCAACCTTCATATCGTCATTTCCGGGAAAGACATTAGCCCATCATACCCATATTTAAATTTTAATTACAAAACCAGGAAAGTGGTATGATCCCCGAAGGAAGTGTACTTGAATACAATCTATATTTATTATTTATGTCCTTTTTAAAAACATATAGCTTTTCAGTACACGCCCCTTTATAGATAGAATCTCCTACCGCTATACCTTCCCTATCGCCTATTGAATAATTCCAAAAGAGTATTCCCTCACCTTTCACATCAAATAATTTTAATGAATGCGTTGGACTTACTTCAATTTTAGAAATCTTAAAATTGAGTTCAGTTTTATACTCATTTCCGGACCTAAAAAAGGTATTGCAAATAATAAATAGCAAAACCGCTGTGATTATGGTGTGCGTAATTATTGATTTCATCTGAGTTTAATTTAGATTTAATAGTTGCGACGCTCCCTGCCGAATCACACAACGTTTCATTTACCTCTCGGATTGACTAGCAGTGGTAGCTATTATTTTTCTAATTGGATTAACAATTGCATTTTCAAATTTTTTCTTTTGCATTATATTCTCTGCTGATGAAAAATCTTTATTAATATCCTTCCAGTTCCCTAACTGATCCCCTCGATTGATACTCACAAAGCCAAGTGTGCAGTAACCAGCCAAACCTTTAGGTCTAATCCAAACATAAATTAATTCCTTACTTAGAGGATAATAAAAATAAATACTGAACCAATGATCGGCTGTATCTCTTCTTCCTTCTTTCAACTCGAATTTTTGCGGGAGAGCATAAATTGGATGATCAGATTTAAATTTATTTATTGCTGCTAGCAAGTCATCTTCGCTGACAGCAAATCCATAGGTTTCGACATTCGGATAGCTACCGGGTGAGTAAAGCTGTGATATTTTGTAAAACCCATACCCAACAACAATAATCAAAATTCCACCTAGTATACTTTTTATTCCATTCATATTAATTCAATTCTTCTGAATTCCAAATGTCATCAGACTTTTTAATAATTGAGACGTTGATATCCAGATCTTTGTTCAGAACAATCAGCTCTTGATTACAACTCATATAATGGTGAGGGAAGTTTTACCTCATCAATATTCGGAATAATGGACTTTTCAATAATATCTGCACGTCTTTTCAAAAGGTCTGCCATCTCCAATGTAGGATCGGCCTCGAATGGAAAGCAATCATCAACAGATAGTCCGGATTCGACATTTGAGATCCAGTCTCTGGATAAATCCACATATTGTTCAAGAACCTCTATTGTTGTCTTAGGACCGTAACATCTAAATACATACTTGGAAGATCCCCTACAATTAACCAGATAAACTTATCTGCATTCTTTGAAGGATCAATCTCATAAAGGAAAACACAGAGTTTCTCCCCCAGGTTATAATAAAGTGACGAACTAACTATTGAGATACACCAGGTAAAACTAGATATAAAACGATCTGCTTCCTTTTGCATTTTTACTACTTCTGTATAAAACTCTAAATCTGGCTTTAAACTGTCTGTTTTCACTGGGTATTTCATATTCTATTTTTATTTTTTTCTTTATTTTCCGTCCCAAGACATGCTAAACCAATCTTATAACAGAACTAGTATGTTTTGATCAATCAGTGTTTTTGAATTGTAACAGGTGACATCCGAATTATAGCTGATAGACAAACTGACGTATTTTGAAAATGACTTCCATTAGATTCCGTCTATAAAAATCTTTACTAAATATTTTGAATAAACAACTCTCCTTAACAAGGAGTAACTCATTCGTATTTTAAAGCTAAAGGTCCATCTTTAATTACAAGACAAGACCAACCAGGCTTGAAGTTGGGAGCCAATATGGCTATAAGTTTTGACCTTATATAAATTTTAACTTTCAACAAATCCATTTCAGGTGTCAATTCCCATTCTATATCTAATTCATCATTAATTAATATTGGCGCTATTTTTTCATACTCAAACTCTTTTAGATTCAAAAATGGCATTTCATTAAAATCCTTCCAATTCCCGTTCGCTGGTGTTGTAATTTGGTTATATAACCAAACATCACCAACGATCTCACGTTCACGAAGCAAATATGCATAAGCAACTCTATCATCATCTTCAATAATGACTGAATACTTTTGATTGTCCTCACAGAACTCCTGTTTATAAAATTCAGACATTATTATTTATTTAGATCTTCCTCGACTTTGTTAAACCCAATATGCTTATTAAAATATAGAACATTAGTAATC
>Ga0247810_10000682_pt1 | contig 30452 bp, 28 predicted proteins | sample UWRJL119311C1_FD_179918 | JGI IMG/M metagenome (GOLD analysis project Ga0247810, IMG submission 179918) | Plant litter microbial communities from Arlington Agricultural Research Station in Wisconsin, United States - UWRJ-L119-311C-1 | ecosystem: Environmental > Terrestrial > Plant litter >... | reverse complement strand
CCGTAATAATCCTCAACGACTTTCATTATGTGTTAAGCTACGGCAATTACAAATTATGGTAGACCGCGCTTCATGATCTTGATTTCATACCGAAGGGTATACTACCAAGAATACTAATATTCTAACATTTAGTAACTATATGGCACGTTTAGTAACCGTCCTAGCAATCTTAAATAGTAAAGCCCCTCTTATTCTTCACTCTTAGGTTTTACCGTTCTTTTATCTCTATTGCTTATTTCGCTAATAATGAGGAGTAATTAATTTTAATTGCAATAACCATCGAAGCCACTTTGACGCCGAAGCAGCATATTGCCCAACAACGCGATGGTGACCGAGAATTTCAATTGACGCTATCTATAGGAAAGTTTATAATTAAGAGGAATGTCTATCTTGTGCTGTACTGTAACTTCCTAAGTGCTATTATGGATACATTATCTATCAGAACACGTGAGGTAATGTTGTTCCAAAAGTTGACAAAGCTGTGTGCCAAGCAGTTTTACACATACTACTACTAGAAGACAGCTTGTCGTTCCTCCAATGAACTGAAATGGAGAGAATAGTACAGCACATTTGTATAGTTGAATATTCTATAATTAAGAGAGTTTTGTGGTCCAATATGAAAATGTGACGTACAAGGTGAATTTGAAAGTAGCAAGAGGGGAAGGGCCTCTGGGGATTGAGATACTATTTCTTTTGGCATGTCGAGCGAGGATAGTCCTTTTATAGGTTTCTCTCATCCTAAGAGTCATGATATATGCGGCTACTGCAAAGAAGAGGATTGTCCATTGTGTCCAGCGCCACCCTTTTTCGGCCACGGTAAAACCACCGATCAGAGCACTGGTGACGTGTCAGTTATCAAATCAAAAGCTCAATAAGTTCTCTGCACATCCTACCTAATAGCGGGACCTAGATATGGCCACAGTGCAAATAGTGTTGTCATAACCGCCCTTGTTTCGGGTTTCCATATGTCGGCATTTGTTCCTGCGCCTACCACCAAAGGTGGACATGCAAATATTCCCTCAAGGAGCCGACATGCTATGAGGCCTCCACCTCCAAGAGTCTTAGTCAACCCAGCACCTAGAGTGGAAAGAGCAAATAATGGCAATGTCATCATGTGGGTAGTTGTTCTCCCAAATCTCTCACTCAATGTAGCAGCAAAGATAGACCCGAAGGCAAGGCCGAGGAGAAAAAGAGAGAACGGAAGAAGAGCAGCAACCATGGATAAATGGTAAATGGCGATTATTTCAGGCACGGCTGAAATGTAGATAGATGATGTAAATGTACTATAATGAACTATTGTGAGATATTTCAGTTGGTGTCCGGTCGGCCTATACTCACACTACAAAACTGAAAAGTGCGGGAAGAACGGCATAATATGCTCTGGTCCGCATAGGCCAATTTTACGGATTCAATTCGGAGGTTTCCCAATCTAATTCTGTTATTGATACGCCTTTGGAATCCCTATCTTTTGCTCTAGAATTTGCGGATGCTGCTGGCGCCCCTACCTTTTTAATGGACGGCTTCTCTTGCTTGGTGGTTGACTTTTTATTTGATTCACTGTGTGGAGGTTTGAGTCATTGCTGTGTGTTTCTTCAATAGGTTTGAAAGCGCTCTTGTCTGAATTAGGCTTAAATATAGTGAGTCAAGGGTGTGGAGGAGATGTATGAGTGAACGAACGGCAGTTCAGCACCAATGAAACTCTAAATGATGAAGGAGAGGCACTTTAGGGGGGTAACGAAATGACCCTCAAGATCATTTGAAGTGGTTTCCTACAATCTGTTGTGACTCCAACCCCAATCACTCCGCGCTATGACAACCATCATGACTTTCTCGATTTACCAACATTAGACCCACTGTTTCATGCAGAAAGGGGGGAAGTCGGGAAAATCCAACAATCATAGTACCTGCGCATACTGTCACGCTGACTGCATGCAGCCTTGATGCAAGTAGCAAAATGAACGCCATTTAAATCCCTTGCCGACAACTCGATCGCCACTTACGATCCAATATGTCGAAGATCATTCGGCTACCAACCTTGACAGAACCAACACTACTGGAGAATCGCGCGAAAATCTCATTTTCTGGATATTTTTGGATCCAGCAAACCTATACCTGTTCGAATCCAACAAGCTGACCAAAATAGAGATTGCTGGGAAGCTTTCTCTCGTACGTGATTGAATCTGCCACTACTCTCAACATATTGTAAATTGTGTCATTCCTGCATCATTTAAAATTTGATAGTTTCAGGTAAGTCAAATCAGTTGGAAAGATAACGGATCTTAATTTTGATCTTCTGTAGTGCGCTTTTTGAATGATAACATTGTTTTGGTACTGGTAACTGAACTTATTTTCTTCATTGATACTTGATCAATTCTCAGCATGGCTTCCGCCTCTACCCAAGTCAATCTTAACGATGATTTACGATCCTCTGTCAAGTCGGCAGCTATTTCAAGCATGATCCTGTGCATGATATTTTACATCTTGCGTATAGTATCCCGATACATTTCAAAATCTCCAATTTTGTCATCAGACTATCTTTTATTTGGAGGAGTGACAGCATGTTATGTTATCAGTTGCGTGGATCTCTACGGTGCGTGTTTCTGAACTGATATAATAGCCATCAGACTAATCTTGACAAGTCATTCGTCTTGGCCTGGGTCGTCATGTTGAGCTTGTTGCTGCAACTGATCCGGACCTAGGGGATGTCAAAACTATGTTGAAGGTAAGCAGTTATTTTGCTAAAGTAGGCGTATCTTTGTTGACTAACTATTGGCAACAGTTCCTCATGTTGAACAACTGTGTTTACGCATTTGGACAAGTGACAGTTAAGATTTCCCTTCTACAGCTCTATCGCTACATTTTCACGAGCAAAAGACTATATCTGGTTATAACCATCACCACATGGTTTATGATTGCTTGGGGTATTGCTTTCGTTGGAGTCGCTATCTTCTCTTGTAATCCCATATACGCTTTTTGGGAGTTTGAGCTGAAAGCGACTGCCTACTGTATTAACGACCAAGCCTGGTATATTGCCATGGCTGTTCCTACAATTCTGACGGATCTCCTCATTCTTGCCATGCCAATTCGTCAGGTTTGGAAATTACAACTTGACCAAAAATCAAAAATCGCTCTCACTTTTATTTTCTTATTGGGAAGTTTGTAAGTCGAAATATCCTCAGTCAACATAGTATTGCGCTAACATTTAAAGTGTCTGCATTATTAGTGTTGTTCGTGTGACTGCTCTTTTTGATATTGATAATGATGATCCAACCTGTAAGTTCATTAGCGGACTTCTAAACCAAGATAAAGTATGAGACTAACAGCACATAGACACTCTGGTTGGGATCGCGAACTGGAGCTCGGTAGAATTTGCGATGGCTGTCATCTGCGCCAGTCTTCCAACCATGCGCCCACTGGTGCTACATTTCCGCCCCCAGTCATGGTCAAATAACACAAAGGATAAGACCGGCTCCAGGGGATATTCGCACAAACTATTGACTCCTCAGCATCCAGCAGGCAAATTTGAGCTTCTTCAGGGTACAGGTACAGAGTCATTTGCTATGCACAGTACTTCAGGGATGAAAGCAATGAATGACCCAGAAGCATTTCGTAATGAGCATATTGTGGTTTCGAGTACTTTTAGCACTGACCGAGCTAGCTAAAGGATGAGCGTAACATTTATTTTCAGGCTGTGGGATTGATTTGCTTTTCACTGAAGTAATGTTAAGATAATAACAGTCAGTCATACTTGTGTATATCGGTTGTATCTGATGCTAGGGGCTCGCAAGGGAAAGGTGAAGAGGAAGTGTAAGTTAGCTAAGTTACAAAGATGGCACGCTCTTCCATCTTGCAAACAATCAATTCAATGTCAGTGCAGTTGTCAATACCCACCAAAATTCAAATGATATAACAATGCCTGCTCACAATACTTAATATGTACCAAATTTTAAGACTTGGTGAGTTACGAGTCTCTTTCCATTGATGGTAATATTGATAATTGGTTTGCATATATCTCACCATCAAGCTGCTCCCTGACATCGATAAATTGTGCTGATCTAAAGATAGACTAGCAATGATGCGTACGCTTGCAAAGAGCACGATTGGGCAGGCAACATGACCTAGAGTATGCGAACGAGCAAAGACTCTGATGCAGAGTGGCATCGTGCTTGCTGTAGCAACAAGGTCAGGCTAGTGCGCGCCAGATTTTGACAGACGCATGCCTGAGAAATTGATTAAAACCTCCAATTTAGCCTAGAGATAGACAGAGATGGACAGAGATAATATAGGGTGATGTTGGCATGACGTGTCATCTTAACACTCTCGCTTTTGTGAATATAGACCACACCGAGGTAGATAGAGGTAAGGAACCACAGACAGACGCCCTATTTGCAAATCACTGAGGATTCGGACCGTTCCGTTGATTGCTATCTCTTCAACATGTATCAATGCACAGTACTTGGGAGGGGAAAGGGTGTATCAAGGTTACTAATACAATCTAGGAATTCATGTCGCAGTTTACAAGCCAACCTCTTAACTAACACGACGCGCCAGTTCCTTGTAAAAGCCCCTTATCTATATTCCTAAATGGCTGCAAGGTGCGTGAATTCGCAAATATTGATTTGCATGGATGTATAGACTATGTCCTAGCTACGTCGCACAAAGCTGTTATGGTGGTGTTATCGGGACTACAGACTGTCCTGATGACGTAATGGTGTGTTCAATCAACCTATCAACACTAACCTACAGCTTTCGGCATTTCATTCACCTGAATAATTCCAACAAAGGATCAACAACGACTGCAATCATATAACGTCTACGAGATGGTGGTGCTGCGCCAGGCTCGTAGCCGGGATTGTTTTATCCCACTCGGTTGACCGAGTTGTTGGAACCAACAGACTGAGATTAGAATTGGATTCTGCCACCCAATCCAAGGCTTGCTCCAGATTACTGTAACATTCAGTAATATCAACGTTCTTCAATATTGTTGGTGATACCTTTCTCCCTTGTGTGCGTGCATATTGAAACGTTAGAAACCAATGGAGGCACTTTGCGGAACGCAGATCTCTCTTTGGTGCACTATTCGAGTTTCCCCAAGATTCTGATTCCCAGGTCGCTCTCTACTTCTGAATCACTCCATCATTCCTCTGCCTTTGAATATCCTTCGACGACTCTCCCCCCCAAAAAACTGTTAATTAAACCTAGAGCCAAACCAACATTATCACTATGAAGGCAGTTGTCATTTTGAAACCGGGAATGGCTGGTGTTAAGGAGATTCCTGAGCCAGCTATGAGGAGCAACTATATCAAAGTTAGAACTGTCGCCATCGCTCTGAATCCAACGGACTTCTATCATGTCGGTGGTGCTGGCCTTGTTGGTGGTATTCTAGGTTGTGATCTATCTGGTATTGTTGAAGAAGTAGGAAGCGATTGTAAGACAGAGGTTAAAAAGGGTGACAAGGTTTATGGTGTCTCTCACGGTGCTAATCTTGTAAGCTCCTTCCCCAATTGACTTCTTAGAAACGTAAATAACCCCTTTTAGAACAATGCTGAGGATGGTGCATTCGCTGAATATGCTTTGGTTGTGGATGGTCATGTGGCCAAAATTCCCGACGGAATGAGCTTCGAAGATGCAGCTACTCTAGGAGTTGGCACAACATCAGTCGGCCAGTCTCTATACATGACGCTCAAGCTGCCGCTGCCAACTGGCCCAGCCAAAACTCCATTTCCAATTTTGATATACGGTGGTAGTTCTGCGACTGGGTCACTCGCCATACAATACGCAAAGCTATCAGGGTTAACGGTTGTTACCACAGCGAGTCCTAAGAATTTTGACCTTGTCAAGTCCCGTGGAGCAGATGCTGTGTTTGACTACCACGATCCGGAATGCGGCCAAAAGATTCGAGAGTATACGAACAACTCTTTACAATACGTCCTTGACCCCATCTGTACAGAGGCAAGCTTTAAGATCTGTGCTGAAGCCCTTCCAAGTGCTGAGGATGCTAAAGGAGAGCTAAAGCTTGTGGCGCTATTGCCACTGGATAAATGGCCCAGGACTGATGTTAATGCAACAGTTTTACTCTGTTACACAACATTTGGCGAGGCTTTCTCCAAGTACGGACAGGATTTTCCTGCAATCAAAGAATGTTGGGAGTACGGCGAAATGTTTTGGAAACTCACCAATACGCTCTTGAAAGCAGGGAAGATCAAGAACCATCCTGTTTTGCTTCGACCAAATGGTTTCCAGGGAGTATCTGCTGGGTAAGTCCAATGTCCCGCCCAGTCTCACTGATGTCTTGGCATCTATTAATTTCAGAGAGTTTTTGGCAAGGAGACGCCCATAACCAGACCATTACTAATGATTACTAGTCTTACCGAACTATCCAATGGAAGTGTGAGTGGAGTAAAGCTGGTTTATAGGGTCGATGAGACGCCCGATAACGTGGCTGAAATTTCTGATTCTACTGATACCCAGGGCTTGAAAGGGCCGGATCTGAAGAATTGGTAGTTGCCGTATACCGTAGAGAGTATTTTACAAAAGTTGAGATTTATCAACTGTTAGATTTAGAAACTCTATAGTTTTCGAGTTGACTAACTATTGTCCTATTGAAAATTCTGTTGGAAATTATATCTTTAGCATTGACGGAGATAAATAGTGTTTAAATCTGTGATATCAGAGTAGAATTAGCAGCACCATATATGTATAAACGGCACTCATAATATTAGTACAGCAAGGCCCATGAATGCCATCATAGACAAAATTGAAGATGTAAACGAACAGACTAGGGATACCCCAAATCGAGACACCTCCCCTTCCCCCTAATCATCGCTTGAGGGGTTCCTTCTCCAACACAAACAAGGGAAACCACCCTACGTAATGCTGGGAAGAATGCGTTGATCTTTGGTAATGATACCCAAAAATGTACGCTGCAAGAGATGGGTTGTGTGTAACGACATCGGCATGTGGTTTATTGGATGTATTCCTGACATCTTCGTCCACATTTCCCAATAACTAGGGCCCACATGTACAAGGATTTGTGTGTCTATTTCAGTATAATTAAGATGGGGCCAATCTAAGAGATTGATCGAAGGCAACATAGCAACCACTTCCTCCTTGTAATTTCATATTCGCTGCCACCACCCACTCATTCAGCCCTGTAGCACACACTATATTACCACACTCCCTGTTGGCTTATCGGTTGCAAATGAGGAGGTATTTGTGGGATTTTCATGGTATTATCCGCCCTCGTATGAGATTGGTTGGTTTCTTGGACAGATCTTATTTACTTCACAGGTCCAACACATCTTTACAAGTCTAACACACGTTGGCACTCTCTTGAGGCTTTGCCAGATATTCATGGTGTCTGACGATCATATTTAAGTACATTTGGAAAATCATCACGAGTATACCTTGTATTTCTTTTAGTCTTCTTGTAAAACTGGTGATTAAAGGAAAATGCCTGCTTTCGTGATGGGTTCAACGATATTACCTGCAAATGCAGAACCGATCGCAATTGTCGGCATGGGTATACATATATCACATCAACTCTTTATAGTTCAGGTTACTAACAGAGTTATTTAGCTTGCCGACTACCTGGTGAGGTATCAAATACTAATGAATTCTGGGATCTACTGATCGCTGGTAAATCTGGGCAATGCAAGATTCCAAAATCACGTTTCAATCTGGATGCATTTTACCATGAAGATGCTACTAAAGGTGGCACTATCAATGGTACGGGAGGTTACTTTCTTCATCATGACACACGTCTTTTCGATAATGCTTTCTTTGGAATCAACAATCTGGAGGCAAAATATATGGACCCACAACAACGCCAGTTACTCGAAGTCGTCTACGAGTGTCTTGAAAGCGCCGGAGTCACGCTACAAGCAATATCAGGGACCAATGTTGGCTGCTATGTTGCAAACTTCACTACGGATTTTGTAACGATGCAAGCTAAAGATCCAGATCATTATCATCGATACAGCGCAACTGGATTTGGCCCAACGATTCTTGCGAATCGCATAAGCCACATATTTAACCTTCATGGTCCAAGCGTGGTTCTGGACACAGCATGTTCTTCATCGTTATATGCTATTCATGCTGCCTGTGCTGCCCTCAATGCCGGAGAGTGTGATGCCGCCATTGTGGCTGGCGCAAACCTTGTTCAGAGCCCGGAAACTTATATTGCAATGGCAAAAGCAGGTGTTCTGTCTGGAACTTCAACTAGTCATACTTTCGACTCATCTGTGGATGGGTATGGGAGAGGCGAAGCTGTAGCCGCATTATTCCTAAGGCGGCTGGATGTGTCGCTAGAGGAAGGGGGTCCAATACGTTCTGTTATCAGAGGGACTGCAGTAAACAGGTGAGATCTCAATGACTAAATATTCTTGGTGGAAGATGACTAACTATATATCTGTTGCTTAGCAATGGTCAGACTTCTGGAATCACTTTACCGAGCGCATTGGGACAGGAGGCTGTAATCAGAAAGGCGTATGCTATGGCAGGCCTATCGCTTGATGATACTGCATATGTGGAAGTAAGTAGATGTTTCAGTACTAAACTGTAAGTTCTGCTTGGAGTCCTATACTAATCCGTTATATCCAGGCACACGGTACAGGTACTCCAGTCGGAGATCCCATCGAAATAGAAGCCATTTCCAACGCACTGCAGCCTCGCTCAGGGCAATCACTGCTTGTTGGCTCTGTGAAGACTAATATCGGGCATGGTGAGGCGGTAAGTGGTATTTCCAGTATCATCAAGGCGACATTGAGCCTTGAGCACGGATTAATTCCACCGACAATCGGAATTCAAAATCTTAATCCCTCACTCAAATTAACAGAGCGTAATATGGAAGTTGTGACAAGCCTAAGGTCTTGGCCAGTTGATACACCCAGGAGAATAAGCATCAACTCGTTCGGCTACGGAGGCGCAAATGGACATGCCATCCTAGAATCTGCGCATACCTATGAGAGTAGTAACTATCTCTCTGCCGTAAGCAATACTGGAAAACCCTTGACGCGAAGTAACATTCCGAACGGGAAGCCACTGCTCTCCGAAACCCCAAAGATCGAAACTTACCTCATCCCACTATCTGCAAACAGTGAAATGTCTCTCCTTAAAACTACAGAAGATATCTTATCCCATGGAATAACTATAAACTCAGTTCGAGATATTGCTTATACCCTCGGTAGTCATCGATCTAGGCTTTCGAATAGAGATTTTCTTCTCGCGACTAATGCTGGCTCAGACACACAAATCTCAGTCACACGCTCTCAGATCAAAACTTTGGCGGCTGTATCTCCTACTCCACCTTTTGCTTTTATTTTCACAGGCCAGGGTGCTCAATGGCCAAATATGGGTTGTGAACTCATTAGCCGATTTCCTGTCTTCAGGAAAACGATTCAAGAACTTGACGTATTTCTCGGCAGTTTGCCAGAAAGTCCATCATGGACAATTCAGGGTAAGGCGCAAATTAGAGATTCCACAAAACTAAAACCATGAGCTAAATACTTCATTTCAAACTAGGTGTTCTTGCCAACGTCAGTGATACAACCGCAATCTATCAAGCCTCCCTTTCACAGCCAATGTGCACTGCTATACAAATTGGAATAATCAATATACTACGAGAGTGGAACATTTTCCCGTCTTCAGTAATCGGGCACTCCTCTGGTAATCATATTAAACTCCCCCCCCTTTTTTGGTCTCAGAGAAGAAATCTAACATGGACACAAGGAGAAATCTGCGCAGCATATGCTGCGGAATATGTTACAGCGGAAGAAGCAGTTGCTATTGCATACTATCGGGGCTTTGCCGTCACAAGAAACTGCTCACGAGGATCAATGTTGGCTGTTGGACTCGGCCATAAGGAGGTTTCTGGTTATATCTCATCTCTCAAATTGAACAGGACGCTTTGTATTGCTTGCATGAACTCGCCAAATAGCACCACTGTTAGTGGTGAGTCGCATAGCATTGACGTTTTATTGCGATACTTCCAGGAAAGCAACGTTTTCGTAAGGAAGCTCAAAACCGATGGCAATGCATATCATTCGGATTTGATGAAACCTGCCGGTAAGCTATACGAGGCTTTGTTAGCGCCAATTTTTGAGAAGAAGGGCTTTAAAGATGGGAATCTCCCACATACATCGGTCAAAATGTTCTCCTCTGTCACATCAAAGGTTGAAGGTAGATCTTTAATAGGTACAGCTGCCTACTGGCGTCAAAATCTGGAATCAACTGTCAAGTTTGATTCTACTATGAGACAGCTTCTTTCATCTGCATCTCATTGTCTTATAGAGGTCGGACCACACCCAGTGTTAGCACAACCTATACAAGATATCCAGAAAAATACGGTCGTAGAGTCCACCTACTTCTCTACGCTCTTCAGAGGAGTCAACTCAGAATTTTCCATGTTGAAGCTAGGCGGCGAATTGTTTATTCATGGTTACGAATTGCCATTCTCCGAGATCAACGGAATAAATCACACAGATCCGCAGGCCCGGATTCTCCATAGCCTACCGACTTACGCTTGGGACCACCAAGAAGTACTTTGGAGTGAATCGAGGTTAAGTTCAGAATATAGAAACTTGTCACACAGAAGACACGACCTTCTTGGTTTGAAGGTCCCCGGGACACCTGGAGATGGTGCTTGGTGGCGAAACGTTCTCAAAGTTCAGGAAATTCCGTGGCTTCAAGATCATAAGCTGGGCTATTCAATCGTATTCCCAGCAGCAGGATTTTTGGCAATGGCAATTGAAGCGGTCACTCAATTACAAAACACCACTTCAGCTGAGGGCAAAGTCAGTTTACGTCAGGTAAATCTTTTGAGCCTGCTTGTACTTCCCTTGGATGGTACTATTGAACTTTCCATACAATTGAGACCACTAGCGATCTCAGCACTAAATCGTTCTGATACCTGGTGGCATTTTGAGATCAGTTCATATGCTACCGGCAAAAGTAACCTGCATGCAAATGGCAATATTGCTATTAACGTCGGTGACATCAACATTGAAAGCAGATACTCGTGTTCCAAACTTGGATTGGATACGTGTGACAAACAAGGCATGCGAATGTGGTACAACAAGCTTGCAAAGGAAGGGCTTAGTTTTGGACCTGCGTTCCGTACTCTGACTGAAATAAGCACCGATCGTGGGAAGAAACGTACATGTGCCATAGCCAAATCCGTTTTACAGCAAAGCAACCTGGCTAGCAAGGATCAAATATCCATGTATGAGATTCATCCTACCACCATCGACTCCGTGTTACAGGCTGCTATCATTGCTTCTACTGCGGGCAGGGTGCAGTCACTCTGCGGGAAAGTGCCAGTGCTTATACGGGAGCTTGACATCTTGCTCCGTGGCACAGGTCTTACCGCAGATATATACACAATCTTCGCTAGCTCAACAGACGTTGGATTCGGGACCTCTACTCTTGGAGGCGAGTTAATAAGTTGCAAAGGTAAAGTGATCGCACAATTGCGAGATGTGCGTGCGATCAACTACACAGAGACACTTCTTCGACCAGATTCAAGGGTTATCCGGGACCCTGCGCTCCGGATCCTATGGAAGCCAGATATTTCTATTATGAAAAGCAAAGACTCTGGACTTTTGGCAGATTATTTAAAGTACTTTGCAGAACAACTCCCCCCTTCTTCGCTCGGTTCTCTAGAACTGCCTTTCTTTGTAGGGGCTGTAGATTTAATCACTCACAAGAATGGAAGACTGAAACTCCTAGATTTGTGCAACGATACTAGTGAAAGCTTCCAAACTTTACTAGAGAATTTACTTTTGGAAAAAACTCCTCAGCACTTTGAAACCTATACCAGGACTACTATAAGTGCGACGGGTACGTTGCTTTTACATACAGATCAAAAACAGACAAATGGACACATCCACAAAACGCTAAAACGAGAACCTGTCTATGACCTTGTTCTCATAGCAGAGGTAATTTACTTAGCATTCAAAATTTGACCTAGTTTAACTTTTATGCAGCCAAATTTAGCCAATGCAATGCTCAACGAGCATTTCAATAACCTTTTGCATTACCTAGCACCCAACGCCACAATCATATGTACTTGTGACTCTCAGAATGCAGTTAATTTGCCCAAAACCAAGTTCTCCTCGCTTTCAGCCTCACCACCGGGCAGTGCGCTTTCCATTTTGATTGCCAAAGGTACGGAATCTACTTATCCACTTATCAAGTCTTTAAAATGTTGACAATATAGCAACTACACCTCCCCCGGACCCGGTAAGCTACAGTCCACTGTTAGAGAACGGCAATTTGGAACCACAGAAAGGGAGAACGCCGATAATATTTGTTAGTCTATAAATCCCCAATTAGTGAAACTAGAAGGAAAACGAATTAATACATGCAGGTTCATCCCGACACCCTAGGGCTATTGGATCAAACTATACAGGCCAGGCTATTGTCTGAATTTGGAAGTACCGTTGAGATGCTTCCGTTTTCTAACGTATCCTCTACAATTGTAGCACCAAACTCAACAGTTATCTCGACTGTCGAAGCTACAAAGACCGTTCTTGCAAATATTACAGAGACTGAGATGAATGCGGTGAAAATATTAACAGAGCGAGCCTCGGTGCTTCTCTGGATCACCGGAGGTCGACTTTTCAAAGCTCAGAGTCCGGAACACTCTCTTGTACTCGGACTCGCACGGTCGCTGATGCTGGAGAGACCTGCCTTGAAAATGCCTGTTTTAGATCTGGATAATAGTATGACAGGAGCTGCGGAAACATGTGACCATATCGTTTCTGTTTTACAGCAGACGATAGACGCTGAGAATCCAGACTTGGAATATAGACAGTATAAAGGTGCGCTTTATATCAGTAGGTTTGTCGCAGATACTGCCATCAATCGTCACTTCCAACAGGTTCAAGACGCTGAAATTATACCATGTCCTGTTGAGGAAGCAGGCAGATGCAAACTATCAATCAACAATGTAGGACAGATTGATACACTAAGGTTTGTAGAAGTAAACAGCATTCCCCAGGTTATGCCTGGGTATGTGGAAGTTGAGGTGAAAGTTGTTGGACTCAACGCTAAGGTATCTGTCTGCTTCTTTCTATCTAAGTATGAAAGTACTTCCTACTAAGCTTAATTCATAGGACTTTTACGCTTTGAGTGACAAGATTGATATTCAAGGCTCGACATGTGCCCTAGAGTTTGCTGGTATTGTAAGAAGAACTGGTACCTCCAAAAGTGAGTTTGAAGTAGGAGACAGGGTACTTGTCATGGCCCCAAATCATTTTGGAACCTTTGAAGTAGTTCCGGAGTGGGCATGCTGTAAGCTACAGGAACATGATAATTTAACGGTAAGCCTTGTGAAAAACTTGAGGTTAGCAATCGTGTACTCATATATGTTGGTAGGTCATGTCGACTGTACCACTTGTCTTCTCTACAGCTCTATACGCACTGGAAGATAGAGCACGCCTACAAGCTGGTCAGGTAGGAAACATTAAAATTAATCCTATTAAAGCTTCTAGCTAAAATATATCAGTCAATCTTGATCCACTCTGCTGCAGGAGGTGCAGGTATAGCAGCTATCCAAATTGCAAAACTCATTGGTGCTGAGGTAAATGAGCTCTCTAATTTCCATCTTACTTGAACGTTCAATAACGGGCTCTTCTATAGATATTTGCCACTGTGGGTTCCGATTCTAAGAGAGAATTTCTCACCTCTAGTTTTGCCATACCTCCATCACATATATTTTCATCACGAGACGCCACATTTCTTCCTGGAATCCTTGTCGCGACTGCCGGCAAAGGAGTCGATGTAGTTCTAAATTCTTTAACAGGCGAGCTACTACATGAAAGCTGGAAGGTACTTGCAGAATTTGGGACCTTTGTGGAGATTGGAAAGCGAGATATTTCCGATGGCGGTATGCTAGACATGTCAAATTTCAAAAGAGGAACGACATTCACAGCATTTGATCTGACAGACCTCTTCTGGTCGACTAATAATACTCAACGACGTGTGTGGAATAGGTAAGACATTATTACAGAAGATTCTTAAGTCGAGAAAAGTTTTCACTACTAACATTTGTTTTGCGTCATAGATTACTCCATAGAAGTGTAGACCTGATCCGCACAAACAAGATCAATAACGTGTCACCGCTGAAATCTTTTCCTGTGTCTGATCTTGTACAAGCTTTCCGATACTTCTCTCAGAGCTCTCGAATTGGGAAAGTAGCTGTTGCATTTGAGGGCACTGCGACCATTCCCGTAAGCACTTTCGAGTTGTCTACCTAATCTGCGGCGTACTTCAGAGCTTTAGCTTGCCTGCTTTTCCCCACCATATCATGAGAATTATTGAATCAGACACTAAATAAACAAAACCAGGTTGTTCCAAACAAATTTCGCACTATTTTCAATCCAAATAAGACCTATGTTCTAGTTGGCTGCCTTGGTGGCGTAAGTAATACTGCTTCCTCTTAACACCATTTGTCTCCAGAGGAAGGTCTATAGCGCTGCCTATAAGTAGAACAGAAAGAGTTTTCTATCAGCCTTAAGAGACTTCAGATATCATCCGAACTTCTATTTCAAACTTTGACTGATTTTCGCTTTAGCTTGGTAGGAGTATATCGAGGTGGCTACTAAGTCGAGGGGCAAGGAATTTTGTATATATTGGGCGCTCTGGGTTGGACAAAGTGGCAGCAAGTGACTTGGTCTCAGACCTAGAAGAAGCTGGCGCTGAGGTAACGGTGATTCGGGGTGATGTTGCAAATTACGAAGTTGTTGAGCTAGCCGTCGCATCAGCCACAAAGCCTATTGGGGGCATAATTCAAGCTGCTATGAGTATCAATGTACGTGCTTGAATGAAATGAGTATCCAGATACCAACTAAACATGTTATAGGTTGCGATGTTCAGCGAAATGCCTACTTCAACGTGGCATAGTGGAATTGCCCAGAAGGTTCAGGGAACTTGGAACTTGCACAAAGCAATTTCTGGAAAAGATAAAGAACTGGAGTTTTTCCTAATGCTTAGTTCTATCTCAGGTAGTGTCGGAGCCGCCACAGAAAGCAACTATTGTGCAGCAAACTCCTTCCTCGACTCATTCGGTGCTTATCGACAGAGTATTGGCTTGCCTGGTATTTCGGTTGGCTTAGGCATGATTTCCGAAGTCGGATTCTTACATGAGAACCCAGAGACAGAAGCTGTTCTCTTAAGAAAGGGTGTACATCCTTTTACCGAGGAAGAGCTTCTGCAAATACTCGATAATGCATTGACACCGCCGCCAGTGGATACAATAATGGCCATGGACGAGCGTATTGGAGCAGATCACTACCTTCAGGGGCATGTTTTGACCGGTCTTGAGTTGCATGGATTCCAAAAAAATCGTGATGCAGGATTCATACGAGGAATGACTGTATTTGAGGATCCACGGTGCTCATTCATCGCCGGGGCATTTGCAAACTCTAAGGATATGAGCTCAGCTAATAATTCTTTGGGAAATGGAAGTACCGGCGGATTTCCCCATGCTATTGCAGCAGAGCTTGCAGCAAATGACAACTCTTCAGTTCCAAGTGAAAGTCTCATTGAAGCCATCCAATCAGTAGTGATTGATCGAATCGCAACTCTGTTGCTAGTTGATTCAAAGCATCTACAACGAGATACACTACTGGGAGACTTTGGGATGGAATCAATGCTTGCAGCTGAGTTCAGATCGGATATGTTCCGCGCGTTTAAAGCTGAAGTTCCGTTTGCAGTGCTTATGGATAAGAGGGCGAAAATCAGAACCGTCGCGGAACTAATTGGCAAGGGACTGCTTGAAGAGAAATAAGTCGCCAAGGCCACGATATCAATGGACGGTATTTGTGGAGGGCTTAGACACTATCCAAAAAACCTGCAAGTTATCAATTTATTAGACGAGGCCGGCCAAATATTGTCATCCCAAGCTCAGTTGTGCTTTATTAATATATTGGTAAAATCCTAGATCACCTTTATCAGAGAGACACCAAATGAACAGTTGTGTGCTTGATTGACTTCGACCTCTAGAACTTAGCAATTTCAATTTCTCGCACAAATTCTGTCCACTGTCTAGGAATTCAGGGAAAATAGGATACTAACTACTCCCCGACTACTTTCTGCCGTATAAAGCAAAATCTACTAATTGCTGGTACATACGACCATAGACTGAGGAAAATTGGGCATCCCGTCCGCTCTGCCATACACAAGCCTCAGATCGGTAGACTAGTAGTTGGGTGGGTGACCACCAGCGAATCCCTACTGTTGTATGTTTTTGCAGTTTCTTTTGTCACTTACTACTCTTCTTAGCTACAGATACAAGTAGAGACTATGTTGCATAATCATGGAGCTGGTTTAGCCAAGTTGCCACTGTTAAACTGTACAACAGATGTCTACATTTTGGTTAAATTCAATATCAAAGTGCCAGCAACTACTTTCAACAACTTCCCAAAACTTCCCTTTTCCATTTTTCATCCAACACATCCACATTCAAAAATGGTGTTTTATCTAAACCCTTCTCCCTCTCTTGCCAACAAAATCCATTCCCTAACACTGCCCACTCGTTACCAAATCTCCTTTCAATCTGATAATCCTCCCATCTTGGCCACTTCACTGCCTCCATGAAATGCAGCCCTGTACCTGGCCAAAGAGCTGTCACTCTTCCTTCTCCATTTTTAAACCAGCTCCGACAACTCTCTACCCATACCGTTCGTTTTGAAAATTCTTGCACATGCTCATTAAACATGCGCGTTACATTTGGCTTCGGCGAGAGAGATTTGATACAGTCGCGCTGCATTTTATGGAGGGCTGCAATAACATAATCGCCCGTTGCTATGAGTGGCCCCATGATAGATCCATTGTGGACTGGCCAGGAAGGCCCCATAAACATGAAGAAATTCGGCATGCCAGGGACTGTGATGCCTAAGTAAGCTTCAGGTTGAAGAGACCACTTCTGAGCAAGGTCAATGCCGTCACGGCCGATCACGGGGAATCTCGGGCGATAGGAGTTGTCAAATCCACTTGCGCAGATAAGTGTGTCAATTTGTGTCTCGTCGCCGTTAGCATCAATAACAGAATTAGTGGTCAGGCGAGCGGCTTCAGCGAAGTGGACTGAAACGTTGGCTTTTTGAATGGCTTTCATATAGAGATCGGCAGGTGTAATTCGCCGGCAACCAAGGCCGAATGATGGCAGGAAGCCATAATATAGACGATCATCCTTGAGGTGTTCTCTCATATGGTTGCGTGTCCAGGTCGAGGCTTTCTCCTGCGCTTCAGAGCCTATAATTTGCAGGTCAAGGCATATACTAAGCTGTTCCTCAATATCTTTCGCATGTGAGATAAGAGCCTGGGTATCTTCTCGAAAATTTCTACGTGCTTCCTCAGTGTAAGGTTTGTACTCCCCAAAATTATCTGCAATTCGCGAAAACCAGGTGGGCGTTCGCACGAAAACATCAATGCTTTTGGCCCATGGTTGGATCGAAGGAACGATCTGGAGACTACTAGCCCCAGTGCCAATGACCGCTATTCTATCGGTTTCCCATTGATCCTTTTGATAGTCAACTGGCCATGCAGAACTGTGCATTACCTTCCCTTTGAAAAGCCCCAAATCTTCAACGTCAGGCCATTTTGCTCCATTCAGGGCTCCAGTCGCGTAGAGGAAGACATCACAGTGCTCCTCAAATATCTGCGCAACGCCACCGTCTTTTTTCTCGCTAACGTTGATCTTCCATTTACCAGAGTCATTGTTCCATTCTGCTCTTGTGATCTCTGAGCTGAATTTCATATATTTACGCAAGTCGAATACTTCACAAACTTTATCAACTATTATGATGTTAAAAGATAATTCAGATAGATTTCAAACTTTACAGGACTCACGATACTTCCAGATGTCAGGTTGGTAAAAGCAATATTGTGGTCAGTCTGGATTTAGAGCGAAATTGTAAGAGTATGCATGCGAAGGAATATCACAACCGGCGCCTGGATAGCGATTGATATACCAAGTTCCTCCCAGATTGTCTTCTTTGTCATACATCTTCAACTCGACACCACGGCAATCTTTTTGAATTTTGTAAGCCATCATAATTCCTGATAAGCCACATCCTGCAACAACCACCTTGATATGACGATTCTCTAGATTAAATTAGTTTCAAATAGCTTGAATTCGAAAATGTTAGAGACTATTACCTGGGTTTCCAAGAAGGATATTAGGAATTTCATATTTTGCATCTCTATCTGATTGTTCATCCATTGGCACTTCGCCAATATTACTAAAGCTAGATTCGTTGGCTGCTGACATGATGCAATTAATCGGCCTTTATTCTTTCCGTTTTTCTTTCAAAGATACGATGTTTCCTGCCCAGTTCAAAATATAACATAATATTTCTGATAGAAAAGACGCTCAATTTACACCAGCCTTGAATACTAGTATATCAAGACCCATCTACAATAGCTAAAGTGTTCCGTATACTTACAACCCCGCCCTTTATCTTTTACTCTGAATAGTGACAACCTTATCAAGCGTAGGATTGGGTAGAAAATCCCTCCTATTGCATGTAACGGTAATAAAATCACTTCCCATGAGTTTTCCGCATCTCGCAATTGCCGAAACAGTAAGCAACCATGTTCGAGACATTAACGTCAAGGTTATAAGAACTCTCCCCGGGTACAGGCTCAGCGCCATGCCTGAATGCATATGACAGAATAAAGAAGGGTTGCACCCAGCCATGAGGCAGTTTCCCATCAGGGGTGCGGCTTCGTATACCAAAAAGAGTACACCTCAAATAAAACACACAATACACCCTCCCTTATACAAGGGTGAGGTTGAAGGAGTTCTGCTTTCAACATCTTCAGAAAATAAGCTGAAATGGAAATTCATCTGTACAATAGCCTGCATAAGGCTGTATCTGATACAATCTAGTGGTCCTAGGATTGAAGGCGCTCATGGGGACTTACTTCACACATGCTCTTTGTGACACACTATATCGGTTATTGGATGCGTGCACTTCCCCACAAAGGCATTATTCAGTGAGTTTCTTACACCGAATGCCAATAGTTAAGCGATGGCTGCATTCAGATACCTTTTTCGCCTGTTAATACATTATACTGAATTCATCAAGCCTCGGACAGAACTCGTTTATCTATCTCCATGCTTTGTGTGGTTTTGTTCACACTTATTCGTGCAAATATCAAAAGTGGTATCAAACAAGTTTTCCCTGCTGTTAAATATCTGTATAATCCACTATTCCATTACAGAGACTTCAATCATAGTCGTGTTGTAAGCTTTGGTAGGGGAAATCGAAGTTCAACTTTGATAATCTGTTAAACGCATCAATAACATTCAATCAATGACCAGTGATGAACTTGTTAGTGTAAATATACTTTTCAAAGACTCTATTACCCACATTCTTCCTTTCTTGATAGAATGAACACGAAGTCACACTCCTCGGCCCCACCACCCCTTCATATCCTCTTTGATACACTAGTTTGAGACCTGTGTCATCGATCAATCTTTCCCACTGTCCCTGATTCCGCTCTTTGGCTGCATGGCATGCCATCATGGTGAGGTCTTTCCTTCTACGCCAGAGTGATCTACTTTTGCCAAAATAGAATATTGCAAGTCTTGTACAATGACTCTGCCCTTAATTTCCGGATATCTTTTTCTGAATTCTTTGCACTAGTGACTAATTCTACCTCTGATATCTACAAATACGACATCATCTGTTCTAAAATCTGCAGTTTCTTCCCTAAAAGGACAGACAGAAAGATCCGTACTTAGATCTGCGCTCCATGAACTCATGTAGGTTTCAAATGCCTTGAGTTGTGAGACAAGAAGTTCTGGGGAAAAATTAAAAGATGATTTGGTAGTATTATATGCTAGCTGAATCTAGGTGTTTGTCGGGGAGCACGGATTGATAAAGTTCGTCGAGGTGGAAAGCGGGAATTTTCTGAAATGCTGGCCCGATTGTATCAAAGCTGAAGGCAGTATAATTAGTATGATGCTGTAGGTTAAGACTTATGAAAGTTAAGTACAAAAAGGTGACAGTGGCTTCTTTACCAAGATCCGCAAGTGCTCTTGTGGTATTATTTGCAGAGAAGGTCTATCGTAGTCTCTGCGACCATACCATATGATGCAAAAAATCGTAAATAGCGACCTAGATACATTAGCCGTTAGGACACCTAGAAATGCACCTAAATTTGGATACGTGCTGACTAACTCTTGATCGCCGCCTGTTTCTTTGATAATATTTCCAATATTCAGCGGCATTATGCTAGCAGATAGAAGGCTGAATAGTTTGAGATTAATTCCAGTACGCACTGCAGAGATTTGTAAAAGCTAATGGAAGAGTTACCATCTGAGATGTTGTTTTTGAGATGTTGTATTGACATAAGAGGTGATTCGAGTCACTGTGTCTTTGGGAGTTTCAAGACCGTAAGACAGATCTCAGAGAGCAGTTACCATACGCCTCCAACCTGCTTCGTTACTTGTTATAGCGAGATGCTCTACCTGCTTCGCTATGGACTCCATGAAGCCGTTTGAATATATGTTTAGACTGTCAACAAGATTGTGGGAATAGAGGTTGGAAGTTGAATAAAATCAGAAATCAGTTTGTTTGTTTCCGGGCAAAACAACAAAAGTCAAACAGGAAAAGATTCATCTACTATACTACCCTGATCAGCAGTTGTGCCACAATAGCTTGCAGATTACCGAGCGAATTCACGTACCGACAATAAATTACCAATCCTTATCAACCGGTAAAATCAACCGGTAAAATGTCACCAAATACGAAGATTACACTTAAGCAAGTAGTATGAGATTTCTGAAAAAACAATATTTGTAATTTTGCAAACTCCTGGGAACCTCTGCTGGTCAAATTGAACACTTCATAGCCAAGAATGAGAGGCAGAAATCTGCAGCCGAAATACTCTAAGACCTTTTGTTTGTTGCTTTTCCACATCAATCTAATCTACTTTGTCAATGCTCGTCCAATGGCATGATTGGCACTGCTGGACCCCAAGGTACAATTTTCTTCCCCAAAGCAGATATTGCATACCCTTCCATGAACTAGACGTCCATCAGCATAGTTAAATAAATACAAAAGTATGACCTACAATTTCAAAATGCGTGGTGCTCTTGAATGCTCCTTTCGCTTCATCATCGACTTCGTAGTAGAGCTGTCTCAACCACCGATGAAGGTTTGGGTAGTCGTAACGGATTTGTTTCCAATTGCAATTGAACATGGTGTAGTAAGCAATGTCGAAACGAATCGCTGTCGTGAAAAGCCTGCAGTAGATCTATTAGAGATTGATGATCTTAATACGAACACGGATCTCTTTACGAGAGACGTAAATTACGATCCTACGAGAGAGGCGAATCACTTGCCTGATATCTGGCTCTGTGATATGATCTCCGAGGAGATATTTGCTTCGGCCCAGTTTCTCCTCTAACTCATCTAGTCTACCAAACAATCGTTTCATCGACACATCATAATCTGCTTGCGACTGTGCCATACCGCACTTATACGTTCCCCAATTGTAATCATCTTCAATTTCTCTGTTTAACTGATCAAGCTCCTCTAAGAGATTTGGTGGCCGTAGCCCTCCGTCAGGCTTATTCACTTCTCTCAATTCGGGTAACAACAATAGATCAAAGGCTGTGTATAGGCTTTGTATGATTTCTCCACTATCATTATTGATGATAACTTTTGTCTTACGATCCCAGAGGACCGGAGTGGAGTAGCGACCCTTGTAATCAGGATCAGCTTTCTCGTAGAGTTCCCTGAAGTTCTTGAAGCTCTCGACCGGATCAACAGCGTTGGATCCACTGCTTCCGTCGTACGTCCACCCATTTGCTCCATCTCGACGGATCGAGGCAATACTGAGTGCAACAAGTGGTTGAAGATGCTTGAGCTGGTAGATTATGTTGACACGGTGGGCCCAAGGACATCCAAGGTGAATGTATAGTGCCTATAGAATCTTGTCAGTCTATTCTTTAGAGATAAATGTTATACGATGAGGTGGATTGCCTACGTAGCGATCGGGCTCGGCAGGGAATTGTGAAGAGGGATCGGGGCTGATAAAGGCGCTAAACATGGGCGCCGGGGGCGTTGATGAGCTTGTTAGCTGTGGGGTAGCTGGTGCTGTTGACCCCATAATGTGACACAAAAGCCTGCCTTTGATTCTTGGTTATTCGAAATCTTTGCAATAAGAATGAAGCTGAAATGAGTTGTCTGTACCAGGTTAGCATTAGGCTTTGGAGAAGAGAAGAAGGCGATATAGGAGTGTCACAGTCACATGGTAAAGTTTAGAGCATAGCTGCCAAAACCCTGGCCAAATAATTACACAAGGGATACTTATCCGCAGACCGCCTTGTATAGGTGTACATATCAATGCAGGAGAAGCTGTATTGCAAATTCTCATTTCTATACCGTCTCTTACACGATATAGGCGTGCTTCGCTGCTCGAATGAAACACCTTCCTATGTGAGATGGTGATGTGAGTTGTGTTTTTGGCGTCGGATGTATCTGAATTGATTTTGTTATAAAATCATGGGTTGTTATGGTTATAGCAAGCTGTTGTAGTATTGTCATACTTTGTGGGTACAGAGGGGTGACGCTGAGCGAACTTATCAGGATGCTTGACGTAAGAACCGTTTATGGTTGTTTTGTACAATAGTCTCCCACAGTTAAACAAATAACTTTTCTCAACTAACGTCTATCCCTGCCTAATGAAACTCTCACCGCGCTGAGAAAAAGCTAGGGTACATCACCTTCAAACTTTATACAGCTCATATCAACGCAGGCAATCCTTATGTTTTTTATATTAATCCTGTTCTATGGCCATTCTAAATCTACGAAGATGTCCCTATACATGTTTTCCCCTATAATAATCGGTCTCGATTTGGAATTGGAATTGCAGGGTGCCTTTGTTTATCGCACAATAGGGTTCCTTCGATATAGCTCCACCACAGTATAGTCTTCACTTCCTGTACTATTGAACATCGAAGCAATCTCCCGCTCGAGATTGCTCTTGCTTCTGTCAGACATGGAGCTAGTGGAACTCAAACCGCCTATTTATCAACATCATCGCTGCAGGCATTCGGGAAGTGCACAGAAAGACAAATGTTATAACTCCCCCGAATTGGAGGTTTGAAGAAAGAGCAGCAATCACCGCCGTAGTGCGATGACACTAGGCGGCAGACATCATCTTCATGTTTAGACTTATCACAATCCAAGACCCTTGATACACGTTTTACGTACTGAGGAATTTCTCCTTTTGTCCATATCGTGAGTACAGGTCCTTGACAAGCTGCAATGAACTCATCGCGTCGGCGGTAGTCACGGGTTTGAACCTTACCATCTTTTAGCTTTTGTGGGCCATGCAAGCTAGGTGACAAGTTGAAATCTATTCAGTATCAGGTTGAAAATGTTTCGGCGATTCAGGCTGGTGGAACTACTTCTAAATGCTTCAAGAAACTTGATACTGTTGTACTAGTAAGCTTTCCCGCACCCAGAATTTTAATCGCCTGTAACTACCAAGAGAGGCTATTGGTAAACAATGAGGATTCAAGGTGCATATCTACTTGTGGTAATGCGGTGTAAGGCGGCTGGTAACCGATGCTGGAATCCAGGTAATCTCTACTTGGCGCAGGGTAACCACAAATCCACAGGGTCGTTTCTTCTACTTGGCGTAAGCCTGGTGGTCCAATCAACAATTTGACAATTTTATGATTCCATAATCCCGTCAAGTGGCTGCAACTCGTTAAACATGTTGTTCAATGGGTTTCTATAATGGGTACGAGGTTTCTACAATGGGTACGAGCCCTTCTCAAGTTTGAGCATATATAGTTTGGCATTTCCCATTTCCGTTATGAGTCCATCAATCTAAACCTCACACATTTCATCGCATTTCTAGCTATCATGCAGCTTCATTGGCTCTATCCTCTTGCACATCTCACACTACTTGCTTCGACTACCATGGGCTCCGAAACTTTTAGTACCTGTCCTGGTCTTTATGATGAACACTATACAGCCCTCGTTCGGCGCAATTTCCGCTCTTTCCATATAAACCTCAGCAAGGGTCAATACGAAGCCAATGGACCACTGGTCTCTTCTGATACTTTCTGGAACTATGACGGAAATATCTTTATCAGCCGCAAAGGCTTCACGACCGCACTGTCGAGTTTCGTCGACAGTGCCTTGAAGGGTTTAAGCGCGGTCGACAGATACAACATTGTTGATGGCAACCGCGGCGCTGTTGCTATACGTCTCTCGGGCAAGCAGAGTGGCCCATTCGTTGGACTCCCGTTGCAGACCGATGGCCGGTATGATGTATGGGAAGCGGAGAAGGTCGTCTTTGATGAAGAGGCACTGGTGAGGAGTTGGGTTACGATTACGCCAATTGATCTCATGAAGGAGCAGATGAAGGGTGTTATCGAGGTCTCCGGAGCACCATCAAATACCACGTATGGGAAGAATCCGCAGACTAGTCGACAGTTCCGAGAGTGTCTTCGCAAGACTCTGGCGGCATTCCACCTGAACGCCAACGCTGGAAATTCAAGTGCAAATGCAGCGCTAGCTACGGAAAATGTCCAGATAGAGGAAAACGGCGTCTTCTCACATGGAAGAGAAGCCTTCGTTGCAAGCGTCACAAGTCAGAACGCTGGTCATGGCGCGTTCCCAGAGAAACTGTTTCACGATTTTGATATCCTTGCTGATGGTAAATTGGGCGCTGTCGAGTATGTCTGGCAAGGGCCACAGAAAAGTGAATATGAGGGTATCGCGGTGAAGGAGAATGCTATGGTTAGGCTGCGGGGCATGCTATTCTTGGAGTTCAATGATGAGGGGCTTGTGGAGAAGGTCATCTCGATATACGACGAGGGCGTTGTGCGAACCACCTTGATGGGAACGGGAGGGTGGCTATACACTTAATCCATGACTGTTGAACTTAGCCTTGAAGCGTTAAGGTACACCGTAAAACCTAGGCTATTGTTCCAAACGATACTGCAAGCTAGCAAATGAAACATGGGGTTAGATAATTCAATAAATGCAACCCCCATTAAAAGATCAAGTCACTCCTTACTAGCTATCCAATTAGGCTAAGCGTATTTTCCTTGTGTGTGGTTTCCTGTGGTACAGGGCATAAGTAGTGTACAGCTGGAGGGGAAGGGGGGCATACAGGGTTCAGAAGAGCGGTGATTGAAGCTAGTGTTCTCGGTTGACGCTAATTAGTTGTCTTAAAAAGCTGATCCAGCGATGATACTGCACTGTGCCCTGTTTACAATAGCTGCCAGTAAGGTTTTGTGCACCGGTGGCCGCCTTCACCATGTACACTATTTATGCCTGCTGCCACAGTAATAGCGTATTAACTTCTCTTCGTGTTGGCATGAGCGTCCCTCGAAAGCTCTGAAGATCAAGTACATGGTAAGTCTTCTGTGTTGGAAAATGAGCTGGATTGTGTAGATTCAGGTGATCTATTGAGCGGGCTGCTTCCCGTAAAGAAGCATCGATCAGGGCATGTTATATACAGGCTGAGTACGGAGATAGATATTTATTTCCAGCTCCTAGTGAGCGTAGCGGGAGCAGCTCAGACGTATTTAGCATGCTCTCATGTGACATCTTCCAATTCACTTGCAGAATCCGAGAAGTTAAGAGAACATCTCATCCAAAGCTTTCTCAAATCCAACACGTTCGACGACGGCACCAAATCTGTCCGTAGGCTGTTAGCAACATGGGCGCTCAAGTAGTAAATCAGAACATACCCATAGCACACCACCATTGGCAACAGCGCAAGCCTTAGACGTTCCAACAGCTCAAACGTCAGATCATCAAACCTATTGTGTTGCGTAATGATCTGCCATGCCTGCACAGGCGTTACCTCTTCCATGCCCAATCCTAAGCCCTGGGACAACACCAGCAAGCCTTCCAATTCCGCCGTGGGTACGGTCCACTGCGCATCAGGGGGGTATTCTTCGTGAACTGAGCTAATTGGTGTGGATGCTGGCCCGCGTGCCGTAATAGGACTCGAGAGCATGGCTTCATGGCCCGTAGCGCCCATGCTATCTGTGATTAGAAGGTCGGAAGGAGTGTGGTTGCGGTGACTGAGGCATGGTTGCTCGAGCGCGAGGATGAAGTTGATACCGATTTGTGTGATATTCTGCAGACCGGGCGTGTGTAATTGCTGTGCAGCGCTACTACTTTCGCTGGGGGAGTATGATGGAACAAAATGAGCTTGGAGTCCTTGAGTTTTGTAACTGTCGCCGGTAACATTGATAGTAGTTAAGTCTTCAGAAGGTGGTAATTCAGGATCGTATGGTGGAAATGGGAGGTCATTCGCAACCAAGATATCCTGGTATTGCCGGATGATATCTCGACTTGCCTTAGATTCTACCAGCCGCTTTGCGTTAGGAATAGGGTATGGCTAGACAGGTGTCGGACGAACGTGCCCTTGAGAAGCGTAGCATTTTGCCTTCGAAGCTCGGAGATTTCACCTTCGAGCGACTTGAAATATATGGCTTTTCGTGTACGGTGAGACCTATCATAGAGCGTGAGAACAGCAATCTACATAAGGCATCTGGAAAAGCAACTCTTCAACTTACTTCTGGGCCCGCCGAACTTGTTCGCGACGTCGCTCATACGCCCCATCGGTACGATCCTCCATGGAGCGAAATGAAGATTGTGGGGTAGCTGTTTGCTGGAAAATGCTGGGGGTGTATTAGCTGCACCAAAGTAAGTGAAGCTCGGCGTTGGTGGCATTTTATGGAGCTAGCCAATGAAATGAGCATCCGTTGGATCAAACCTGGACTTTTGCTAATGTTACGAAGTACTACTGAATTATACGATTAGCGTGGCTGAAACTATTATATTAGATAAGCTGAAAGTTCGCTAAGTTGCTTGGCGTATCCTTTTGTCTTCTGCTCTGCATCCGGATGGAACCGGCAAATAGGTTTTAACGGGTTTTAGATCTCGAAACTTCAGGGGCGAATTCTCTTCAAGTTAAAGTTTCGTACTGAAGCACCGAGACTTAGAGAATAGCTAGTCGCTAAGCTATAGCAGGGGGTTAAAGCTGACGCGACTTCCCGACGCCGTTGACTGCACGATCTACCGCTATGCTACAACTGTATTATATTGCTACTGCAAATCGAACGCTTGTACAGAAATGGCTAGAGAATAACGTTATTTTCATTTATGATGATATTTTGGTAGGGGAAGATTTGAGGGACCTAACCCCATTATTTTTCTCGGCACGGTAGGTTTCTCGTTACGCAGGGATGGACGTTATTAATCTTCTCTCTTAGATCACCTTATAGATCTCTCTATATTATCCGCTTTTTCTGGGGGCTTGTACGTATGCTTTGGGTGGCTAGAGGCAGCAGTGGGCAAGCACCGACAGGATTATTCCCACCAGTACAGCATGCCTTATCGATCACTGAAGATGCGACACTTGTTCAAGCGGATGTTATTTTCGGAGCCAATCTCGGACTCTCGATTAGCTCAAACGGAAAAAGATGTCGCACCCTACATCTTCCCATTGACAACCGAGCTTATTTGGGACATTGTGGAGTATCTTGAACCTAATGACCTGTTAAATGTGCGGGTTGTTTGCAAAGATCTCCATCAGAAAACGCTACACTGCTACGGTCTTACCTTTCTTAAAAGTGTTCACACAGACCTGACGCCATCGAAAATACAAAAGTTGGAAGCAGTCTCAAACAACAAGCAAATGGGGCCCTATGTACGGAAATTACATATGATGAGTTCTTGCCTGGTGATTCCGTACGACCCCGATCGGCTTACAGAAATTCGATTATCCCGCTGTCGAGCAATTGTAGATAATATTTCAAGGCTCGAAAATTGCCGATCCTTTGAAATAACTAATTGGCTTGAGTGGTACCCGGTTGATGATAATGGTAGCATCATAGACATTATTCAAGCTTTGGAAGTAAGCGCCAGTCTGTTGACCATTTTGGTGCAGAGGGGGCTTTTGGCAAAATCTTTCACGTTCTGCTGTAAGATATTACTAACGAACGAATGTACTACTCCCAAACGGGTGTTTAGAGATTTGTTACTCAATAACCCGCTTAACAAAATGAATCTAGGCAGCCAAGGGGCATGGGCACAGCTTGAAGAAGTTTGTTTAGATATACGGGACACCGAGGGCCATCTTGAATGGCTGGGCGACCTCTTTCGAAACGCCTTACATCTGCAAAAAGTCTCCTTACATCTCTTCACTCCGGGTCTCAAATTCGAAGATGATATGCTTACCAATCAAATTTGCTTGGGAAGTACGTTTCCAGATCTCCACACGCTCAACATGTCATACTGCGATTTTAGTCTTAAAGCATTATCACGCTTTATCCTTCATTGTGCCGAGAACCTTCGGGTGCTTAGCCTCGTCCGGATGAACATCATTAACGGGGAAAATTGGAGGACTATTCTTAGTCTTCTTCAAAGCAACTGCCCGCTACTCGAGACAATATGTCTCAAATGGCTTTCAAGTAGTATAGAGAACTCCCGAGACGAGATTCAATTCCCCGAAATAATGGGAAGACCAGGCATTTCCAAGCTCAAGGGCATAACATTAGCAAGGACCGTTAGTGCACTTGGAGAAGAACGAATATTTGGGGTGGATTACTCGGGCCCACATATGAGTGAGCTTTTGGATGGTTTGATAGACACAGCTGAGCCTTGTTGACAATATAGGTAAAGCAAACTACATTTAACAAATATGGATTGCCTCGTGCTTCTCACTACTCTCAGGCTGAGCTTAGGGTCTCGTGATAGTAGCAACAAGTGATATATACTTATTACTTAGATCGCATGTCGTTCTAATGAACCCAATATTTATGGGTCCTTTTTACCTTTCGCCTATTGCCCTCTTCCAACCTTAATTGTTGAGACATCTGCTAGACTGGTGCCGATGAAGTGACATTAGCTGCGTCCCCTGGTTGATAGTTATCATCTTCTGATATAGCTCTATCTGTTTTAAAAATTGATTTGCCGCACGCAATATTTCAGACTCGTGGTTTTATCATGAGCAACTCTCTGCGGCTTGTGCTATCAGAGCTACATGGCTGCTACAATTTTGGCCATTCCCTAGCACTGTGAGTGGCCTGGCATTTCTAATACTTTGAAATATGACATGTGGTCGGAAAAAAAGACGTCTCAAACTCAGATAGGATTATGTTACCCAACGATATTATGGTGTTTTCTACTAAGTCTCTTGCATTGACCGTACCAAATTGATGAAGATCAGAGGATTATTGGCCCCCCATGATTCTTGTTGCGACACTCTCTTTGAGGCGCAGACTTTCAATGGGGAAGGATACCGTAGCTGTCAAACATTCGACGATCTCATGACGTGGTTCGATCATCATATTGGACCCTTGATCCGGTAGACCACCGAATTTGGAACCATCACAAAACCAAGTTTATGTCATTTATCGTGATGTAAATTAAATCCACCTTCCCGTGATCATTCAATTCTGTCTGTAGCGCCGGCTTGTTAGCTGCGGTGAACGGAACAACAACGATATATTTGTGGAACGCGGAGCTTGGCAGTGGGGGTTTCGTATATAGAAATAGAAAGGCAGGGGTTTGATGCCATCCTTGCAACCTAATTGGCTAGATGAAAAAGGGGTTTAAGGGTGTAGATAGCACATATTGATAAACAATGTCTTTGATACTGAGCTTACCTTCCTTTTTGCCTGAACCTTGGCACATGAAATATAAGCACACACTTCAACAATGATAATTGGCGTCCGTGAGAGATTTTCCAGTATTCGTAATCCTTCCTGCGTCGTCCGCTCAACTCGTCCTCCCAACTCTCAACAAACCCATTCACGCTGTAAATTTCCTTCGTTATTCACTCGTTGAACTCACACTCGTTTCAAGCATATTTCATCAGCCTCCCCATATTCACTGGGCCAAGCTGAATCTCACAACTCCTCAGATCGTCCGGTTGTGGATTGCATAATTGTCAAAATTAATACGAGGCAGTGGTGATCAACACGACTAAACGGGTCTTCGACCACATCACCACACCATACCACGCTGGTCCTGTCTTCTTCTTCAACAACACCTACTGTTGACTTTATATCTCTGCACATCATCATGTTCGCCCGGATCAATCTACGGCTGCTTGCCGTATTCGCTGTCCTGTGCGCCATTACACACGCCAGCCTATTCAATCTACAACAGCGCGAAAATGAGCTTGTACGAAGACAGAATGATGGAATCATAGACGGGCTGCTCCCCAGCGGCTCCTCCGAAAGTATTGAAACTAAAACCGACGAGCCTACCTCCACGAGCGCGCCTCCATCTTCGACGTCTTCACCAACCATTACTAGCACATCGGAACTACCAACCTCCACCTCTACTTCTACCTCTGATTCTACCACATCGACACCTACCACATCTCCAACTACGAGCCCTACGCCGACTAATACCAGCAATGCCGATACCAAGAAACCTACCAATACC